>Ga0316205_10003198_pt1 | contig 15808 bp, 17 predicted proteins | sample 3monthpyrite_MG_FD_204941 | JGI IMG/M metagenome (GOLD analysis project Ga0316205, IMG submission 204941) | Microbial mat bacterial communities from mineral coupon in-situ incubated in ocean water Damariscotta River, Maine, United States -... | ecosystem: Environmental > Aquatic > Marine >... | reverse complement strand
GCCGCCGGCCACCTGAACTTGCAGGCCCGCATACAAGATGATCTCTTCGATCAGCACGCCATTGTCCCCATCTCCGGCCACTGAATCGAGATCTGTGACATGCAGCCAGTTTGCGCCCTGCCGGGCATAGGTCTTGGCAACTTGGACCGGGTCCAAATTCCAGACCGTGGCCTGCGACAGACGCCCACGGTTCAGGCTGACGGGTTTGCCGTTTTGCAATTCCAGAATTGGGTAAAAATCCATGGGCGCGCACCTTTTCTGATCTGGTGTTGATGCTCCGACGATTCCCGTTCCCCAAGGGCACGATAGCACATCGCTGGGGTTTGCCCAAACCAAGTCGCGCCTAGACGGGCTCGATCAGTTCCGGGCCATGGGCGCGGTTTGAATTGACCGCCCGATCTACCCGGTGAAAACTCAGCGTGTCCGGCGGGGCCGCTGTCATCAAGGCGGCCGCGCCGTGGCCTTCTTCACCCAACCATTTGCCCCAGTCGCCGGGTTCAAGGATCACCGGCATGCGCTTGTGAATCTGCGCCATCCGCGCATTTGCCGCGGTGGTCACGATGGCACAGCTCGCCAGGACCGATTGATCTGCGGGGTTTTGCCAATCCTGCCAAATGCCGGCGAATGCAAGAGGCGCGCCATCCTTGCGCCAGATATACCACGGCAGGCGGGCGTCGTTTTCATCCTTGGTCCATTCATAAAACCCGCTTGCCGGGATGATGCAGCGTCGTTCGCGGCAGGCCGATTTGAATGCCGGTTTCTCGGCGATTGTTTCGGCACGCGCATTGATCAATAGCGGCCCGTCTGCCGGTTTTTTGTACCATTTCGGAATGAAGCCCCAGCGCATCGGCACAAGCGCGCGCCGTTCGTCCCCGGCACGAACCACATGCACGGGCCGCGTCGGGCAAACATTGAAATTTGGTACTTCGGGCAGATTATTGGCAGGCGCGGCCTGAAAAAGCTGTGCCATGGCATCCGGCGGCAAAGTGACTGCAAAGCGCCCGCACATCTGATCAGCGCCTGTAGGCTTTTTTGGCCAGATCAATGCGGGCATCCATCATCGACATGTTCTTCAGGATGTCACGCCGCCGGGTCGAGTTGGTGGTTTGCTCAAGTTCGCGGCGCAGGCGCTTCAATTCCCGCCCCAACGACACAAACTCCGGCACCGCCCCGTTTTCGCGCATCAAGCGATTGATCAACTCGTTTTCGGGGTCTTCCACGCGCGGCAATGGCTTGCCGGCGCCAGGCAGGTTTTCAAAGGCACCTTCCGCCTCGGCGGCCAGGATCTTGGCGGTGATCAGGTCATATAACGGGTGGTCCATAAGGTTTTTTATCATCGCCTATGCCCAACGAAAAGCCCGCCCCGATCGGGGCGGGCCAAGCGCGCGGTTCGGCGCGTTTTCCGCTAGGGATTTGGCCTATTTGGCCGTGATACGACCATCCAGCATCGGCGTGACCGGCCCCATCTTGGCCATGTAATCCGCCGTCACCTCGGCAAGGTCAGGGCCAAAATCATACACGTTTTGCGCGGCCACAAACATCTTGTAGCCGTCGCCGCCATTGCGCACATAGTTGTTGGATACGACGCCATAAGTCTTGCCGGGATCAATCGGGACATAGGCGTCGCCCTCCATGACCATCACATCCGAAATGCGCGAGCCTGGCTCCTGAGAGACGTCAAATGTGAACTTCATGCCAGCCACTTGCGGGAAGCGGCCCGCACCTTCTTCGTGTTGGCTGACACCATTTTCCAGCGCCTCTAGAATTGTTGCGCCACTAACCTGGAATGTGGACAGGGTATTTTGAAACGGCAGAACCGTCAGCACTTCACCCATGGTCACATCGCCGGCATCAATGGATGCGCGAATACCGCCGCCATTTTGGATGGCGATCTGGATGCCCTGGCTCTTGACCCGATCCAGCATCGCATCGGCAATGATATTGCCCATCTCGCATTCCATCGCCCGGCAAGAGCCGCGCTCGCCGTCAATGACAGTAGCAGTGGCCGCGACAACGCGCTGGCGAATTTCTTCGAGCGGCCCCGCAGCCTCAGCGACGCGTGACGCAACTTCTGCGTCTTGCGAAACAAATCGGTCCAGCAATCGGGGCTCTCCACTCGCGGAGGTAACAACACCGTCATCGTCGAACACGACATTCAGCGAACCCAGATATTTACCGTAAGCATAGGCCTGAACCACTGCTGTATCACCAACCATGGTCGGATAAGGCCCAACCGCGCGGTCATTGACATTCGACAGCAGAGTATTGGAATGGCCACCAACGATCACATCAACACCAGTCGTTCCCTCGGCCACCGCCATATCTGTCAAATAGCCGGAGTGGCTCAGCACAACGATCTTGTTGACACCGGCGGCGGTCAACAGATCGACCTCGGCTTGCACGGCGGCGATCGGTTCGCTGAACAAAACATTTGGGCCCGGACTGGCCAGCTCATCGGTATCTTCTGGCGTCAAACCGATCAGGCCGATCAACTCGCCTCCCTTTTCGATAATCTTGGATTTCTGCAATGTCCCGGCCAGCAATGGTTCACCTGAGACATCCGCGTTGGACATCAGGATCGGGAATTCGACCGCATCCATGAACTCACGCAGCACCTCGGGGCCGTCATCAAATTCGTGGTTGCCCACGGTCATCGCGTCATAGCCCAGTGTGTTCATCATTTCTGCAGTGAAGGCGCCTTTGTAATAAGTGTAAAACAAGGTGCCCTGGAACTGATCGCCGCCATCTACCAGCAATGTGTTGGGCGACGAAGCGCGTGCCGCCTCGATGGCGCTCATCAGGCGGGCCGAGCCGCCAAAACACTTGCCGTCTGCATTATCTTCGGCGCTGCATCCGCTGTCGAACCGGCTGATGGGCTCAAATCGCGAATGAAAATCATTGGTGTGCAGAATGGTCAGCGCATAATCCGCCGATGCCATGCCGCCAGACAGTGCCAAGGCGGCTGCCGATGTGAGAATACGTGCATACATGAATAGATTCCCCCGATGTTTGGATGTCAAAAGAGTGACAGGCGTTCATCAGTCTGTCCAGCCCGCCACTGCGTCAGTTGGCAAAAGAGATGCGCACGAACTGTCAGGGCTTGACCCGTTGCACGCGTCAAGGCATCGAGTGGGCATGTTGATCTATAAAATTTTTCGCGCCGGGGAATGGGCGGCGTTTGCCCAGGCAGGCCAGACGCGCGGTGCGCCGATCGATCTGGCCGATGGCTTTGTGCATCTGTCCACCGGCGCGCAGGTAGCCAGGACGGCCGAGCTGTATTTCGCGGGCGTCGAGGGGCTCAAGATATTGGCGCTGGACGCCGACGCCCTGGGCACGGCGCTCAGATGGGAGCCCTCGCGCGGCGGTGATTTGTTTCCGCATCTGTTTCGAGCGCTGCACAGCGCCGATGTTTTGTGGCAGATGGACCTGCCGATTGTCGACGGGCACCACGTTTTCCCCAAGGGGGTGCTGCCCGAATGATAGAGAAACTGGGATTGGCCGCGCTGCGCCAACTGGACCCCGAACAGGCGCACAAGGCAGCCATTTCGGCTCTGCGTCTGGGGTTGGTCTCATTGCCCGGCGCTGTTACGACACCGCGTCTGAAAACCAACTTGGCAGGTCTGGATCTGCCAAATCCGGTCGGGCTTGCGGCCGGATTTGACAAGAATGCCCAGGCTACCGCCCAATTGTGCCGTGCGGGCTTTGGTTTTGTCGAGATCGGGGCCGCAACCCCGCGTCCGCAACCCGGCAATCCCAAACCGCGCCTGTTCCGTCTGACCGAGGATCACGCGGTGATCAACCGCTTTGGGTTCAACAATGACGGGGCACAGGCGATTGCATCCCGGTTGCGCAGCCTGGACCGGCGCGTGCCGGTTGGCATCAATCTGGGTGCCAACAAGGACAGCGCCGACAAGGCGGCGGATTTCGCCAAAGTGCTGGGGGTGATCGGCCCGCATGTTGATTTTGCCACTGTGAATGTCTCATCACCCAACACTGAGAAACTGCGCGATTTGCAAGGGGCCAAGGCCCTGCGCGCGGTGCTGGGCGGCGTGATGGACAAACGCGCGGACCTCGCGCGGCCCTTGCCGATATTCCTCAAGATCGCCCCCGATCTGAACGCCGATGAGATTGCCGAACTGGTCGGCACGGCGAGACAGGCCGGCATCGACGCGATCATTGCCACCAACACGACCCTTTCCCGCGAGGGCCTGCAAAGCCGACATGCCCATGAGCCGGGCGGGCTGTCTGGCGCGCCGCTGTTCGAAAAATCCACACGGGTGCTGGCGCAGGTGTGCAAGGCTGCGGGCCCTGGTTTTCCGGTGGTTGGCGTCGGCGGTATCAGCGGGCCCGCGGACGCGCTTGCGAAAATCCGGGCAGGCGCATGTGCCGTTCAGCTTTACAGCGCAATGGTATATCACGGTTTGTCGCTGGCGGGCCGCATCGCCACGGTCTTGGACGCGGCGGTGGTGGCCGCAGGCGCCGATAACATTTCCGAGTTTATCGGCCAAAATCAAGGAGACTGGCTATGAGCATAACCATCTGGCACAATCCACGATGTTCTAAATCGCGCCAGACCCTGGCGCTGATCGAAGCGCGCGGCGTCGCGCCCCATGTCCGGCTCTACCTGAAAGATGTCCCCGACATTGGCGAGATTGCGGCCGCTGTCGATCTCCTGGAGATTGCGGCAATTGAATTGGTGCGGCGCGGCGAAAAAACCTATCGCGACGCACAGATTGACGACGCGTCGCCCGAACGCCTGGTCCTGGCGGCGCTGGCCGCAAATCCGATCTTGATCGAACGGCCTATCGTGTTTGCCAATGGCAAGGCGGCCATAGGACGCCCGCCCGAAGCCGTGTTGGACATCCTTTAGCGCGCATCAGGGGGCAAATCTGCACGCGCCTCCAGTGCCGGGTAACGCAATGCCAGCGTCGCGCCTCGCGCGGCCAGGCACACCAGCATCGCGATCCACAATCCGTGATTGCCCAGCGAGGGCGTCAGCACAATGACGAAAACGGCATAGATCGCAGCCGAGACCGCCATCATGTTGCGCATGTCCGCGGTCGCCGTCGCGCCGATAAAGATGCCATCCAGCATCCAGGCAGCCACACCGACAAAAGGCACTGCCACCATATAGGGCAAATAGGTCCGCGCCTCGGCCCGAACCGCCGGATCCGTGGCCATCATGTCGATGATGGTGGGCCCGGCCAGCGCAAAGGTCATGCCCAGCAAGGTGACAACCGCCACGCCCCAAGCCGAACTCAGCAACGCGCCCCGCCGCAATGCCGCCCGGTTGCGCGCGCCCATAGCCTGGCCCACGAAGACTTCGGCGGCAAAGGCAAATCCGTCCAGGCCAAAGGCCGTGACATGCATGAACTGCAGCAATATCTGATTGGCCGCCAGCGGCACATCGCCGAAATCCGAGCCCAGAAAAAGGAACGAGACGAATATCGCCTGCAACAAGACCGAGCGGATCAGAATGTCAGAGTTCACCGACGCCATGTGCCGCAAGCGCACCCGGTCAAACAGGCGAGCGCGCTCCTTGTGGGCGGGATGGTCGCGCCAGCTGCGGCACAGCCAGAGACCCAGCACAAGCCCGCTCCATTCAGCCAGAAATGTCGCGGTGGCCACGCCTTCCACGCCCCAGTCCAGCCCAAGCACGAACCAGAAATCCAGCACGATGTTCAGCAGGTTGATCCAGAGTTGCAACACCAGAACCGCGCTCGTGCGTTCCTTGGCAATCAGCCAGCCGGTGATCGCGTATAATGCAATGGCCGCAGGCGCAGACATGATGCGAATGGCCATATAGCTGCGCGCCATCCCCTCGACCTCTGCACTGGCCGGGGCCAGTTGAAAGGCAGCCCAGAACACGGGCACCTGTAACGCGATCAGGCCAATTCCGGCCGCGGCGGCAATCAGCAAGGCACGGCTGAGTAGCGCGGAAACCTCGGCCATGTCGCCCGCACCCTGTGCCTGGCTTGTCAAACCAACAGTGCCCATGCGCAAAAAGCCGAATATCCAGTAAATGGCTGACAGGATGATCGCACCGATGCCCACGGCCCCGATCGGCGCTGCCTGACCCAATTGGCCCACAACACCGGTATCCACCACGCCCAGGATCGGCACGGTGATATTGGCAAGCACAATCGGCAGGGCGATTTTCAGGACACGCCGGTGCGACAACCGCCGCTCAGGCGCCATGTTTGGGCGCCATCAGGAAATGCCCGGTGGCCTGGGCGAATAGCCGGGCCCTGTTGTCTTGCCAGGCTTCCACATGAACAGAGGCATAGCGGCGGCCAAACCTGTTCACGCGCGCACGCGCATAGGAATCGCGCGGCAGGCCCGAGCGCAGGTAATCCAAAGTGAAATCGATGGTGCGCGGCAGGATTGGCGGTTTTTCGGGCGAAAAGGCATCTGCCTGCAACCGGCCGTTTTCCATATCTTCCCACAAGCTGGCCCAGCTCAGCTCGATAATCGCCGCGACCTCCATGAAAGCCGCAATGGCGCCGCCGTGCAATGCCGGCAACATCGGATTGCCGATGAGCTTGTCATCATAACGCATGGTGGCGGTCAACTCATCCCCGCGGCGCTCAAAGCTGACGCCCAGAAATTGTGCATAGGGCACGGCCGCGACAAGGGAATGCAACACCTCATCACGGCGTTGCTTGACCACCTGAACGGGTTCCGGCCGGGCGCGGGTCACAGGTTTCGCTCCACCGTAAAAGAGCCCGATGCCGTCGCCACCGGCGCATCGGCATCATCATCAAAAGTGCTGGCGCGCACAAAGGCGACGTTTCGGCTGACGTGATGACACTGGGCAACCGCGTGAATGGTCTGGCCCGGCGTTGCCGCGCGCATGTAGTCAATGCGCAGCCCCAAGGTCGCAGTGGCCCCGCCTGCGGCGGGATGGGCCAGAACCGCAGCGCCGCAACACGTGTCCATCAACGCAGAGACAGCCCCACCATGCAGCACGCCGGTGCGCGGATCACCGATCAGGCGCGTATCGTAGGGCATTGAAATCCTGGCAAGTCCCGGACCCACCTCATCCACGCTCATGTTCAGTTCACGGCAATGCGGCAGCGCGGAAATGAACTGGCGTGCCTGCGCGATCGGGTCTTTGCTCAAAACGCCCTCCGGTTTGTGCTATCCAAGTTAAAGGCGCTCGCGAAATCAGGCGCAAGCGCAAAGTTCCCCCCGTCGATGCTCTCGCGCTGCGCGCCAATCACGGCGCACAAGAACGCCGCGGCCATGCAGCAATGTGCCGGCCTGGCGCCCTTTCGGCCGGGTGGCTTCTCATTTCCGGCACATTCCGGTATGTCTTTATCTGGCTGATGATTGTGCAGCCGTTGGCGAAGAGCCGTGGCACCGGTGATGACGAACGAACGACTGAGTTTCAAGGAAATGTGTGCGCGTTTTGACGTAACGCCGCGCACCTTGCGCCATTATGAATATATCGAACTTCTGGCGCCTGAACGTGAAGGGCGGTCACGGTTTTACGGGCCGCGCGACATTGCACGCATGACACTCATCTTGCGCGGGCGCAGATTTGGGTTTTCCCTTGAAGAGATCCGTCAATGGCTGGAATTGCGTGAAGAGCGCGGCACGCAGGAACAATTGCGCGTCGCCATCGATGCCGCAGCTCGGCAAATGGACCTGCTCAAAGAGCAGCGCGAGGAACTGGACGTCACGATCCAGGATCTTGAGGCGCTGTATCAGGAAATGTCCCGGATCCTGGCCAAGTCCTAGGCACTGGCGCAAATTGTTTCGCGCGCGGTTTTTGACGCAACGTTACTTTACGTGCGCGTAAACTTTGCTTGCCAAAATCGCTATAAATTCCCACATGCCACTCAGACCATTCGATGAGGATTTCATGGACACGGATTATCTGACCATCCGCGAGATGTGCAGCCAGTTTGATGTAACGGCACGCACATTGCGGTTTTACGAAGCCAAGGAACTGCTTTCGCCGCGACGAGAGGGCCAGAAACGGCTTTATTCGCGACGCGACCGCGCCCGTTTGACGCTGATCTTGCGCGGCAAGCGATTCGGGTTCTCGCTGGAATGCATCCGCCAGTTGCTGGACCTGTATTCACTTGGCGATCAGAACCTTACCCAGATGGAGCGGTCCTATGAGTTGGCGCTCAAGCGGTTGGCGATCATGGAAACACAACGTGACGAATTGATCGAGACCATTGAAGACCTGAAAAAACATCTCGAATGGGGCCACGATCTGATTGAGCAGACACGTCTGAAAGAAACCGGATAAATCGGAAAGCAACAATGCCTGTATATGCAGCCCCAACCAAAGATCTGAGCTATGTCTTGCATCAGGTGCTCAACACCGAGGCCAGCGCAACGCCTGGGTATGAGGAATTGGAACCATCCTTTACGGCGGCCGTTCTGCAAGAGGCGGGCAAGCTTGCCAGCGAAGCGTTGGCGCCGCTCAACCGCGTCGGCGACACCGAAGGCTGTGTCCTGGAAAACGGGATTGTGCGCACGCCAACGGGTTTTGCCAAGGCCTATGGGCTGATGCAGGATGGTGGCTGGATGGGGTTGGATTGCGACCCGGAATATGGCGGCCAGGGCATGCCCTATGTGCTGGCCACGGCGGTCGGAGAGATGTTTGTCTCGGCCAATATGGCCTTCAACATGTATCAAGGCCTGACCCACGGCGCGTATTCGGCAATCCACGTGCATGGCACGGAGCAGCAAAAGGCCACCTACCTGCCAGCGATGGTCGAGGGCCGTTGGTCGGGCACGATGAACCTGACCGAGCCCCATTGCGGCACCGATCTGGGCCTGATGCGCACCAAGGCAGAACCGCAAGATGACGGCAGCTACAAAATCACCGGACAGAAAATCTTCATTTCCGCAGGCGAGCATGACCTGACCGAAAACATCATACATCTGGTTCTCGCCAAGGCCCCGGGCGGCGGCGACGGCACCAAGGGGATCAGCCTTTTCATCGTGCCCAAGTTCATCGTGGCCGACGACGGCACATTGGGCGCGCGAAATGGTGTCAGCGTGGGCAGCCTGGAAGAAAAGATGGGCATTCACGGCAACGCCACCTGTGTCATGAATTATGACGGTGCTACCGGTTATCTGTTGGGCGATTTGCACAAGGGTATGCGCGCCATGTTCACCATGATGAACGAGGCGCGGATCGGTGTGGGCCTGCAAGGCTATGCGCAGGCCGAAGCCGCCTATCAAAACGCATCCGCCTATGCCAGGGAGCGGCTGCAAGGGCGCGCGGTGACCGGTGCACAAAATCCCGACGGTGCCGCGGACCCTCTGATCGTCCACCCCGACATTCGGCGCAATCTTCTGGATCAGAAAAGCTTTGTCGAAGCCGCGCGGGCGTTCACGCTGTGGGGCGCCTCGTTGATCGACGCGGCCCATCGTGCCGGTGACAAAGACGCCGAAGCGATGATTTCTCTGCTTACCCCGGTTCTCAAGGGTTTCCTAACGGACAAGGGCTTTGAGATGTGTGTCGCCGCCCAACAGGTCTTTGGCGGGCATGGCTATATCGAAGAACACGGCATGAGCCAATTTGCCCGAGACGCCCGGATCACGCAAATCTATGAGGGCGCCAACGGCGTTCAGGCACTCGATCTTGTGGGCCGCAAGCTCGCTTCGGATGGCGGCAAGCCCGTGATGGCGTTTTTCGAACTGATCAAGGGCTTTCTCAAGGACAATGGTGCCAATAAGGACCTGCAAACCGACATTCTGGAACCGCTGAAATCCGCCTCGAAAGATCTGCAGGCAGCAGCGATGTATTTCATGCAAAACGGCATGAAAAGCCCCAATGCCGCGCTGGCCGGCAGCTATGATTTCATGCACCTGTTCGGGCATGTGTGTCTGGGCTATATGTGGGGACGCATGGCCATGGCAAGCCACAAGGCGCTGGATGAAGGCACCGAAGATCGCGCCTTTCACGAAGCCAAACTGGCCACCGCCCGCTATTATATGGCACGCCAATTGCCTGCCACGAAAATGCATCTGGCCCGCATTGAAAGCGGCGCCGATTGCGTCATGACCCTGGAGGCCGCCGCATTCTGACATGCCCAAGCGCTTGCGACTGACCCGGCGATTTCCCTGTGCCATGACCGAAGATGGCTACCGGCGCTTGAAACGCTTCGCCTCAGATGCATGCTTGAGTGAAGGTGAAGCATTGTCATTTCTGTTTGAAAATTTCGACAGCGTCACCAATGCCGAAAACCTGTCGGCGCGCCTGACCCTGTTCACTTCAGAACTCTTGGAACGAAAGAAATAACCAATGTCTGCCTGGATGACCGAAGAACATGAAATGCTGGCTGATATGGCCACCCAATTTTTCACAAAAGAATGGCTCCCCAAATTGCCAAAATGGAGAGAGCAAGGCCAGGTTGATGCCGAAACCTGGACGCAAGCCGGCGAAATGGGCCTGCTGTGCCCGTCGATTTCCGAAGAATATGGCGGCCTGGGGGGCGATTTCGGCCACGAGGCCACGATCGCCATCACCGCCGGGCAGACGAATTTGCAAGGCTGGGGACAGGGCCACGCGATTCATTCGACCATCGTGGCCCATTACATCGCCGAATATGGCACGGAAGATCAAAAAAGACGCTGGCTGCCCAAAATGGCCACCGGTGAATTGGTGGGCGCCCTGGCCATGACCGAACCGTCGGGCGGCTCAGATGTGCAAAACCTCAAGACCCGCGCCATTCGTGAAGGCAATTCCTATCGGCTGGACGGACAAAAGACGTTCATCACCAACGGGCAACACGGCAATCTGATCATCGTGGCGGCCAAAACCGATGCCAAGGCCGGCGCCAAGGGCATGGCGCTGGTTGTGGTGGAAACAGAGGGTCTGGAGGGCTTTTCGCGCGGCAAGCCGCTCAAGAAAATCGGCAGCCACGCCGCCGACACCTCTGAATTGTTCTTCGACCAATGCGAGATACCACCCGAAAACATTCTGGGTGGCGAAGAGGGCCAGGGATTTTACCAGATGATGCGCCAATTGCCTCAGGAACGGCTGATCATCGGCTGTGGCGCGGTCGGAAACATGGAAAGTGCCACGGCGCAGACCATCGCCTATTGCAATGAACGTCAGGCCTTTGGCGGTCCGATCATGCAATTCCAGAACACCCGCTTCTCGCTGGCCGAATGCCTGACAAAAACCCGCGTGGCACGCGCCTTTCTCGACGAATGCATAACCGAACACATGGCCGGCGCACTGAGCGTCGAAAAGGCCGCCATGGCCAAATACTGGTTGACCGACACGCAGGGCGAAGTGCTTGATGCATGTCTGCAATTGCATGGCGGCTATGGCTATATGCAAGAATACGCAGTCGCCGAAATGTGGGCCGATGCCCGCGTGCAACGGATCTACGGTGGCACCAACGAAATAATGAAAGAACTGATTTCACGCAGCTTCGTGGAGCCCAAGAAATGACAGAGTGGGCGCGGCCCTTCTTCTGTTGAAAAATATCCCGCGGGGGTGCGGGGGCGCGAAGCCCCCGTCGCCGCAAACAAGGACAGGACAACCTGATGTCAATCAAGCTCTATTGCTTCGGCGAAAGCGGCAACGCCTACAAGGCGGCCATCACATTGGAACTCGCCGGGCTGGAATGGACGCCGATCTATGTCGATTTCTTTGGCGGCGAAACCCGCACAACCGAATTTCGCGCTCTGAACCCGATGGGGGAAGTGCCCGTCATGCTGGATGGCGACATCACACTCACGCAATCAGGGGTCATGCAAGACTATATCTCGTCGAAATCGGGCAAGCTGGGCGGCACATCCGCGGCCGAGCGCCGCGAAATCCTGCGCTGGCAATTCTGGGACAACCACAAAATGTCCTCGGTCGCTGGCAATACGCGGTTCTTGATGAATTTCCTGCCCGAAAACAAACGCCCCCAGGCAGTTATCGATTTCCAGCAAGGTCGCCTGAAAGCCGCCTATGGCGTGCTCGAAAATGAGCTGGCAACCCGCAACTGGCTGGTTGGCAACAGCCTCACCGTGGCCGATCTGTCGTGCTGCGGTTACCTGTTCTACCCTGAACCCTTTGGATTTGACCGTGCCGACTGGCCACATATTGACGCCTGGCTGACCCGCATCAGCGACACGCCGGGCTGGAAACACCCCTATGACCTCATGCCCGGCAGCCCGGCCGACCGCGCCTGAAAGGATTTCTCATGACTGACGTATACATCTATGACGCCATCCGCACCCCGCGCGGCAAGGGCCGCAAGGATGGTGCCTTGCATGAAGTCACCGCCGCCCGATTGTCGGCGCTGACCCTGAACGCCGTCAAGCAACGCAACAACCTGGAGGGCCACGCAGTAGAAGACGTGATCTGGGGCAATGTCACCCAGGTTGGCGAACAAGGGGCCTGTTTGGCCCGAACCGCGGTTCTGGCGTCTGATCTGGATGAAAGCATCCCGGGCCTGTCGATCAACCGCTTTTGCGCCTCCGGGCTTGAGGCTGTGAACCTGGCCGCCAACCAGGTGGGTGGCGGCGCTGGCAAAGCCTATATCGCCGGCGGAGTCGAATGCATGTCCCGCGTGCCCATGGGCAGTGACGGCGGCGCAATCGCCGTCGATCCCTCGATCGCCATCGACCAGTATTTTGTGCCCCAGGGCATCTCGGCAGACATCATCGCCACCGAATACGGTTTCACCCGCGATCAGGCCGACGCAATGGCCGTTGAAAGCCAGAAACGAGCCAAGGCCGCCTGGGATGACGGACGTTTTGCCAAATCGGTCGTGCCCGTTCACGATATCAACGGTCTGCCGATCCTGGAGCACGATGAATACATGCGCCCCGGCACCGATATGCAATCTCTGGGTGCGTTGAACCCGTCCTTTCAGCAAATGGGCGAAGTCATGCCCGGCTTCGACAAGATCGCGCTGATGAAATACCCCCATCTTGAGCGGATCAATCACATCCACCACGCGGGCAATTCTTCCGGTATTGTCGATGGCGCTGCCGCCGTTCTGATCGGCAACAAGGAATTTGGTGAGGCCATGGGCCTGAAACCGCGCGCACGCATCCGCGCCACCGCCAAGATTGGCACCGATCCGACGATCATGTTGACCGGCCCGGTGCCCGTGACCCAAAAAATCCTGGCCGAAAGCGGTATGCAGATTGGCGATATTGACCTCTTTGAAGTCAACGAAGCCTTCGCCTCGGTGGTCTTGCGGTTTGAACAAGCCTTTGGGGTGGATCACACTTCGGTCAATGTAAACGGCGGTTCGATCGCCATGGGACACCCCCTTGGGGCAACGGGCGCCATGATCCTGGGCACCCTGCTTGATGAGTTGGAACGTGCGGACAAGCAAACCGGCCTGGCCACTTTGTGCATCGGCTCTGGCATGGGTGCAGCGACGATCATAGAACGGGTGTAGAATATGTCCCAGACACGGTTGGAACAGTTCGAAAAGCGCTTTGACGAACTATCTTTGATGTTTGCCAAGGGTCAGCTGAAATTGGCATCCGAGTATTTCACGGAACCATTGACAATTTACCTTGAGGACAGATTGGTCAGTTCGCCGGACCGGCACTACCTGGAAAAGATGGCAAGCGAGTTTTCAGGCTATCTGGCCGCACAAGGCGCCATGGAAATTGGCGGGAAGGTGACAAGCTTTCACGAAAGCGCACGTGGGTTTCGAGCCATAGTTCAGGCCCGCGCAAAGTTTGGGGACGTTTGGCAAGATACGATGCAAATCGAGTATTTTTGCAGAAAAGCGGGCGACGATTTCCTGATAGAAATGCTGGTCGTCCGCAATCTGAAAAGCGAGGCGATCAGGCATCTGCAAACGACGAAACTGGCCACAATTGCCGAGGGAATGTTACATGACTGATTTCACATTGGAAATTGACGCAGACGGCGTCGCGATCATCACCTGGGATGTGCCCGGTAAGTCCATGAATGTGCTCTCGCGCGCCGGCTATCAGGAGCTTTCAGACCTGATCGACCGGGCCATTGATGACGAGGCGGTCAAGGGTGTCATCCTGACATCCGGCAAAAGGGATTTTGCCGGCGGGATGGACCTCAATGTCCTGGCCGTGCTGCGCGAGGAGGCCGGCGACAACCCCGCCCAGGCCCTGTTCGATTTTACCATGAATGGCCACAAGGTGCTTCGCAAAATGGAGCGTGCAGGGATGGACCCGAAGACCAACAAGGGCGGCAAGCCAGTGGCCTGCGCCATTCCCGGCACCTGTGCCGGCATTGGCACCGAAATCGCCCTGGCAACCCACCGACGCTTCATCGCCGACAATCCCAAGGCGCGCATGGGCCTGCCCGAAATCAAAGTGGGCCTGTTTCCGGGCGGCGGCGGGGCCACACGGGTCAGTCGTATGGTCGGCGCCATGGCGGCCGCGCCTACCTTGCTGGAAGGCAAGATGTATGACCCCAAAGGTGCAAAATCTGCAGGTTTGGTTGATGAAATCGTCGCGGAAGGCGAGTTGATGACCCGTGCGCGCGATTGGGTGTTGAACGCATCTGATGCCGACATTGTCAAACCCTGGGACCAAAAGGGCTGGAAAATGCCCGGCGGCGCGCCCTATCACCCGGCGGGCTTCATGACCTTCGTCGGCGCCAGCGCCATGGTGCATGGCCAGACCCAGGGCGTCTATCCTGCGGCCAAGGCCCTGCTGTCGGCGATCTATGAGGGCGCACAAGTGCCCTTTGACACCGCCCTCAAGATTGAGGCGCGCTGGTTCACATCCGTGCTGATGCACCCCAGTTCCAGCGCCATGATCCGCTCGCTCTTCATCAACAAGCAAGCGCTGGAAAAGGGTGCCAACCGCCCCGACGCACCGGATCAATCGGTGAACAAGGTGGGCGTGTTGGGCGCGGGCATGATGGGCGCGGGCATTGCCTATGTTTCCGCCAACGCGGGCATAGAGGTTGTGCTGATCGACCAGGACCAGCAGGCCGCAGACAAAGGCAAATCCTATTCAGATAGCATTCTGGACAAGGGCATGAAACGCGGCAAGGTCACGGCCGAAAAGAAAGATCAGGTCTTGGGCCGCATCACCGCCACCACCGAGTTGAACGCGCTGAAAGGATGCGATCTGATCGTCGAAGCGGTATTTGAAGATTTGGCCGTAAAGGCCGACATGACCAAGAAGGTAGAGGCGATCGTTGGCGACGATTGCATCTTTGCCACCAACACCTCGACCCTGCCAATCACCCAGTTGGCCCAGGCCTCAAAACGGCCCGAGCACTTCATCGGCATCCATTTCTTTTCACCGGTCGACAAGATGGCGTTGGTCGAGATCATCAAGGGGAAACGCACCGGCGACCGCGCCGTGGCCAAAGCGCTGGACTATGTCCGCCAGATCCGCAAGACGCCCATCGTCGTCAATGACGAACGGTTCTTTTATGCCAATCGATGTATCCTGCCCTACGGAAACGAAGGTGTGCGTATGGTCGCCGAAGGGGTGACGCCCGCGCTGATTGAAAACGCGGCAAAATTGCTCGGCATGCCGTTGGGTCCACTGCAATTGATAGACGAGACCTCTGTCGATCTTGCTGCAAGAATCGCCAGGGCCACCCGCGACGCCGAAGCTCAGAGCTACCAAGACGACGTGCCCGCGGGCGTTGTATTTCGTCTGGAAAAGGCGGGTCGCCTGGGGCGCAAAGCTGGTGCTGGGTTTTTCGACTATGATGACAAGGGCAAACGCATCGGGCTCGCCACGGTTCTGCACGAATGGTATCCGCCCGCCGAAACCCAGCCCGAGCTTGCGACGGTTCAGCACCGTCTGATCATGGCCCAGGTCCTTGAGGCGGTCCGCGCCTTCGAGGCGGGCGTCCTGCAAGACA
>Ga0316205_10003197_pt1 | contig 15814 bp, 16 predicted proteins | sample 3monthpyrite_MG_FD_204941 | JGI IMG/M metagenome (GOLD analysis project Ga0316205, IMG submission 204941) | Microbial mat bacterial communities from mineral coupon in-situ incubated in ocean water Damariscotta River, Maine, United States -... | ecosystem: Environmental > Aquatic > Marine >... | reverse complement strand
AAAAAAACGGGGCCGGTTAGGGCCCCAAGGAGGAAGTTACTACTTACTACTACTGCTTGTCTTCACTGGAGTGTGAAATCGTTCGCGCGACCATCATTATTAGAGCCACTATTGCTATGTAACATCATGATTAAGTCTGCTTCGCCCTGACTCAGGTTGCATACTGCCATAAGGTCTTTAACGCTTGATCCTTTTTGTACCATACGGATTGCCTGTTCATAGGGACGTTCCGCATGTTTACTGTTCTCAAATTGTTCCTGTCGCTCTATGATGCGTCTGGCCTTTTTTTCAAGCATATAGATACGATTGTCTTCACCAACTGCACCTGTAAACAATGCCTGGATATCGGTTTTAAATGTACTCATCAGCGTTTCTTGCTGGATAATTTTTTGCTGCAATTTCCTGAGCCTGATCTGATCAACAATAAACAACATCGACATCAGTAACGTTGAGCCCATTAATGCCATAGCAATGATTTCAAACATATTCATCTATCTGTCCATCATGGTCACCCGTGGGTGAGTTTGTGTTGTCGTCTGGTTGTTCATCCTGCTTATCCTGATCTTCCTTTTCTTGCTTTTTATGTGAACGATGATCGTCCGGGCGCGTTGGCCACATCGGTCTTGATGGATTGATGTTGGTAACGTCGGCCATGACATATCATTCCGATCAATATCCGTCGAGGTTGTTCCACTCATCTTCTGTGAGCAATTTATTTATATCGATCAGAATTAACAGCTCACCTTCCAGAGTCGCAACCCCTTCTATGTATTTGGAACTTTCATCATTACCGACATTGGGTGATGTTTCTATTTGTTCTTTTTTCAGGTCCACCACTTCAGCAACGCTGTCAACCATGATGCCAACAACGTTATTCTCAGATTCCAAAATAACAATTCGAGTTGAGTCATCGTTATCGGTGTCCGGCAAGCCAAATCGACTGCGGGTATTGATAACCGTCACAACATTGCCGCGCAGGTTAATAATACCCATCACATAAGCGGGTGCACCAGGAACCGGAGCTATCTCGGATACACGTAAAACTTCCTGTACCTGCATCACGCGAATACCATATATCTCACCATCCAGTTTAAATGTAACCCACTGAATTACTTGATCAAAATTACTTTCTTCTGCCTGACTCATATACCTGTCCTCATGTGTCCATTTTTCACTTACCTGAGTCGAAAACGGACTCGTCAAAAAATCTTTTATGTCAAATTTTAGTCATAAATGATGGTTTATAGTTAATTTGCAGATTTCATGCCAAAAATCACCTGTATTGGCCTTACTCTCCATTTTCCAGAACTCCTGTCATCACATCGGTATCGAGCAATGCACATAAACGTTCTGATATTGTGCCTGCTAACCAGGCACGTTTGCCTTGCAATGTACGCCAGCGCACATCCTTCTTTTCAAGGTTAATAACCTCACCTATTTTGTCGCATGCAAGCCCCCAACGACCCTCATCAATTAACAGAATCTTCTCGGTTCTTTCATTGATATCTGCCAAACCTGCACGTTGTGCTGCAGGCATGATGATCTGTGCCGTATCCATAACCTTTACATTCTGATCCAGATGTCGCAGCAGACCTAAAAATGCAGGCGAATGTCCTGGCATGGGCGTTAAATCATTATTCCAGGGAATAACACCATTCAGTTTCACCAATGGAACCGCGAGTGTTAGACCGGCAACATGAAATAATAAACATTGAAACTCGGATGCTGCCCAATCAGGAATATTTACATCATCTGCTTTTGTTGGCTGTTGATGTATCTGCTGTTCAGGTTTAACAAGTTCAGGTTCTTTTTGTGGAGTTGCTTTTGCAACAACCGGTTTCAGTGATCGCACTTCCTGCTCAGGATTAGATTCTATTTCGGGTTTTCTAACCTGTCGTTCCAGTGGAAAAACTTCGACAACATTATTTTGCTGCACCTCACCGTCAGGTACCTCTTTAAGCAAGTCTTCAAGATACGATAAAACGGCAGACTGCTGGTCCATTAAACTGGTTTTTTTAGATCCATTCTGACTCATGAAGCAATCACCTGACTGTTGTTACTCTCTTCTTGCATTAAACTGTCCAGTAACAGGGAATACGCACGTGCTCCGCGAGTGCTAACACGAAAATGACTGATGGGTTTACCCTCACGGCTGGATTCCCTGAATCGTGTGTCGATGGGGATAACCGATTGCCATAAATGATCCGTATAATTGTCACGCAGGAAATGTAAGGTTTCCAATGAGGCTCGCGTACGACGATCAAACATTGTCGGAACAATCGTATAGGGTATGTGAATGGATTTTGCTTTTTCAATCATACCCAGTGTATGCAACATTCGATCCAGACCCTTGATAGCCAGAAATTCGGTCTGCACGGGAATAATAAGATGGTCGCATGCCGCAAGTGCATTGACCATTAATACCCCTAACATCGGCGGGCAATCAATAAAAATCTGGTCATACTCATCACCAATATTTTTCAAGGCGTTGGCAACAGCCAATCCCATGCCACTTTTTGCGCCCAGTTGCTTATCCAGCGTTGCAATAGCCGTTGATGCGGGTAATAAATCAAGCTGATCCAGTGAAGTCTGTCTTATCAGGGTTCGTGTAAAAGCAAAGTCAGCCCTGCCAGTATGAAACAGGTCATACAAACTGGGTTGAATTGTTTCAGGGTCTTTTCCAAAATAGGAGGTTAGTGATCCATGCGGGTCCATATCCACCAACAGCGTTCGCGCACCGTGCAATACACTCAGGCCAGCAAGAGATACTGCCGTAGTCGTTTTGCCTACGCCCCCTTTCTGGTTTGCAACCGCCCAGATTCTCATTGAGTCGCTCCCGGTGCAGTTGCGGGTGCACTACCGATAGGTTGTTGACCTATATGGCGCACACCAGCAGGTTGTGTTCCGGCTGAAACTGTAGCTGTTGTATTTGCCGGTACCGGCGTTGTTACAGGGCCAGGTGAAGTACCTGTAGTTTCTGTACCCGGACCAGGTGGATTAGAAAAACGGGTATCACCCACAGGGGCATCAACGATTCTTGCTGGAGCTTCTGGTAAATTTCGTCTAAACCCTTCCCCACGCGTATCCTGTCCACTGGGACGAGCAAAAGGAACACCTCGATTCAAACGATCTTTAAGGCGATTTAGTGCTCTGTCGACTTTAGCTTTATCTTTCAGTACCGGTATAAAAATGACAACACGACGGTTTCGCCGCCGTCCTTCAACTGTATCATTATTTGTTACGGGCCTGTATTCTCCGTAACCCGTTGCAGAAAGCCGGTTCGCTGTGATACCTAGCTGCATAAACAATTTAACAACACTCGCGGCTCTGGCCGTAGAAAGCTCCCAGTTCGAAGGATATAAATTACTCTGTATCGGTTGATTATCGGTATATCCCTGAACATTTATCTCATGTGGAAACGGTGCAAGAACCCGCGCAAGCTTTTCAATAATGGGACGGGATTTTTCACTCAACTGCGTACCACCACTATCAAACAATACTTGTGTACTTATCTCGATTTCAACACCGAACTCGTTATTATGGATCTGTATAAGGTTTTGATCAGACAGTTCGGCAATAGAAGTTCGCACACCTTCAAATAATATTGTAATTGCCTTATCACCTGCATCTTTCTGATCGCCCGCGCGAGGCTCAGGCTGAGGGCGTGGAATATCATTACGGTTAATAACAACCGGTTTTTTTACTAATTCAAAGGAGCTGGGGTCACCACTGCGTTTTACTTTTCCTATCTGAATAGGATCCAGTGTACGGGCTTCAACATTAAATGCAGTGGACAGTGAATCTGATAACACCCGATACTTACCTTCATTGACGGATGATACCGCATACATAACAACAAAAAATGCAAATAATAATGTAATAAAATCTGCGTATGAAACCATCCATCGCTCGTTATTTTCGTTTCCGGTTGTGTATGTTTTTCTCTTGCGCATATGACATTACTTACAACAGGTAGCCCTGGAGTTTTGTTTCAATATTGCGCGGGTTTTCTCCGTCCGCAATAGAGCTCACACCATCAACAATCATTTCATAAAAACGAATACGTGAACTGATTAGAGATTTTAATTTATTTGCTACAGGCAGAAATAAAAGATTTGCCAAACCAACACCGTAAATGGTTGCAACAAACGCTATGGCAATACCTTCACCTAACGCTGACGGATCAGCAAGATTATTCATTACCTGAATCAGCCCCATTACCGCTCCGATGATACCAATTGTGGGTGAATAACCACCCATTGCTTCATAAACACGCGCTGCATCCATATGTGTTTCTTCATAGCTGTTTATATCAATATCAAGTATGTTACGTATGGTATCGGGTTCACTGCCATCAACCAGCAATTGCAGGGCTTTTCGTGAAAAATCATTTTTTTCACGGTCAGCAACTTCTTCAAGACCCAGCAAACCTTCTTTACGCGCTGTCTGACTCCAGAGAATTATATTTTTTATCGCACCCTCATTATCAATAGAAGGGGGTGAAAACACCCAGGGAAGTATTTTAATTGCACGTAAAAATATTGCCTGCTGCGTTTGAACAAGTACCGCACCCATCGTACCGCCCAGCACAATAACAAATGCAGTGAGCTGCACCAAGGTCTGTGTTTTACCACCTTCCAGCAGGTTACCACCGAGAATCGCAATCAATGCTACCAATAGACCTAGCACAGTCAACATGTCGAATGACTTAAACATTACTCACTATCTGCGAACTGATATCCTGCAGAGGCAGAATCTTTTCTGTTATACCAGCTTTCGCGACAGCCATCGGCATACCATAGATAACACTTGTGGCTTCGTCCTGCGCCCAGATAGTTGAGCCACCCTGCTTAAGTAATTTTGCACCTTCGCAACCATCAGCACCCATACCAGTCAAAATAACAGCCAGAGTTTTATCCGGCAGGGTCTTGGCAATTGATGAAAAAGACATATCTATACAGGGTTTATAGGTTTGTCCTGCATCACTCTCCTGGATACTGATACGCAGGGCATTAGCTCTGCCTTCAATTAACATTTGTTTACCACCCGGAGCCAGTAATGCGAGGCCTGGTTTAAGCATGTCGCCATTTTTTGCTTCCCTGATTTCTATCTGGCTCATTTGATCGAGTCGTTTAGAAAATGCTTCTGTAAAAGAACCTGGCATGTGTTGAATAATGACAATCGGCAATGGAAAGTTAGCTGGCAGGTTCGTTAACACTTCCTGTAGTGCAACAGGCCCTCCAGTCGATGACCCAATGGCAAGCAACTGAAATTTACCCTTGTTGGCAGAAGGTGTAACTGATCTTCGTGCCACAGGTGTAACTGCTGGTGTCGCGCCGTGCGCTGCCGGTTTTGTTGATGGTGTTGATACAGGTGCTGATCGAGCTGCTGGTTTCCTGCCTGGTACACCTTTAGAACCGACAGACCAGACGCGTGCGCACAATATTCGCGCTACTTCATCCGGCTTATTGGAAAGCTCACTGAAGTCTTTTGGCAAATAATCAATTGCACCCGCTTCAAGTGCTTCAAATGTTGAATCAGCACCCTGGTGTGTGAGTGAGGAGAACATTAAAATTGCAGTCGGCTGTATAGCCATGATACGGCGGACTGCCGTAATACCATCCATGACAGGCATCTCGATATCCATGGTTATTACATCAGGCTTGAGTTCCTGCGTTTTACGGATTGCTTCACGACCATCAGATGCGCTACCAACAACTTCGATACGCGCATCGGCCTCTAACATTGCAGTGACGCGTCGTCGAAAAAAACCTGAATCGTCCACTACTAAAACACGTACAGCCATTCACTTTCGTCCCTACCGTGTGTGTGCCCGCATTAATCCTGGCACATCAAGTATCAGTGCAATACGGCCATCACCTGTAATGGTGGCCCCCGCAAAACCTGCCAGGCCATGTAGTAAATGCCCTAACGGTTTGATAACCACTTCTTCTTGCCCAATCACCTGAGAGACAACAAAACCGATACGTTGATTACCCAGATGAGTAACCACGACTTGTTCTTCTACCTCTTCGTCGGACAACGGCTCGTCCATATTAGTAACCAGCCATTTAGTCAGATGGAATAGTGGCATGGCCTTATCACGAACCATCACTGTTACCTGCCCATCAACTACATTGGTTTTATACGATTCCATATGGAAAATTTCATTTACGCTGGACAAAGGCAGTGCAAAATTACGACGACCAACCTTGACCATCAGAGTCGGCAAGATCGCAAGCGTCAATGGTAATTTAATACTCAGTTTTGTGCCCTTTCCGAGCTTCGAATCTATTTCGATGGATCCGTTTAACTGGCCAATACGTGTTTTAACCACGTCCATGCCAACACCACGACCGGATACATCTGAGATAACATCCTTGGTTGAAAAACCAGGGTGAAAAATAAGATCAAAACATTCCCTGTCTTCAAGGCGCCTTGCTTCATCAGTATCCATTAGCCCCTTTTCGACGGCTTTTCCTCGTAATACATCCGGGTCCATACCTGCACCATCATCTTCGATAATTAGCAGAATATGATCACCTTCCTGAGCTGCTGATAGCAGCACATGTCCTGCGCTGGATTTACCTTTGCGGACGCGCTCATCCGGCATTTCAATACCATGATCAACTGAGTTTCTTACCAGATGTACCAACGGGTCGGCAAGTGCCTCAACCAGGTTTTTATCAAGATCGGTATCTTCACCAACCAGTTCCAGGTTTACTTCTTTTTTAAGGCTACGCGCAAGGTCACGAACAACGCGAGGAAAACGACCAAATACTTTTTTGATCGGCTGCATGCGTGTTTTCATCACCGCAGATTGCAAATCTGATGTTACGATATCCAGGTTAGCGACGGCTGTTGAGACCTGCTCATCATTCATCGCTTCTTTTAATGTTGACAAGCGATTACGTACCAGCACCAGCTCACCGACCATGTTCATGATGTCATCAAGTCTGCGAGTATCAACACGCACAGTAGCTTCTGCTGTAGGTCTGGCAGGTGCTTTGGCATCTGCTTTTTTAGCGGCCTCATTTTTTACGGGTTCCGGTTGTTTCACGGGTGCGGAGGCCGCTACTTGTTTCTCAGGCTCCGGTTTTGGTGCTGCAGCCGGTTTAACATCGGCTTTTTTATCTGTCTCCGGAACAACCGGTGATTTTCCGGAACCGTGCAATTCATCCAGTAACGCATCGAACTCATCATCCGTAATTTCATCATCAGATGATGCACTGGCTGTATCTTTAGTTTCTTTACTTGCAGCTGAAACCGTTGGTGCCTTACCACTGCCATGTATTTCATCAAGCAGATTATCAAACTCATCATCTGTAATGATATCGGGCTCAGTTGCCTTTGCATCAGTCGATTTATTTTCATCATTTTTCGGTGGCACAGGCGTATCGTTGCCACCTTGCATTGCATCAAGCAATGCTTCAAATTCATCGTCGGTAATATCACCTTGCGGATCTTCATTAACAGGCTCTTCAGCCGCAGGTGCTTCTGCAACAGGCGCCTCTTCAGCAACTTCTCCTGTTTCACCTTTAACCATGTTTTCCAGAACAAGCAATAATCTATCACTTGCCGGCGAAGGTTCTTCCCCTGCAGTAATCTGATCAAACTGGGCATTAAGTATGTCCAGCACTTCCAGAAAATGATCCATCATGAAGGAATTTAATACCTGATCACCCTGGCGTAACACATTAAACATGTCTTCTGAACGGTGACAAACGGCAACCATCGGATCGAGTGATAGGAACCCCGCTCCACCTTTTATCGTATGAAATCCTCTGAAAACAGCATTCAGTAAATCAAGATCGGATGGATTTTGCTCCAGTTCGACCAATTGCTCATTCAGCTGTTCCAGTATCTCACCTGCTTCAACAAGGAAGTCCTGTAAGATTTCGTCATCCGCTTCTATTGCCACTACTTATCCCCTTAAAATCCTAAACTGGATAACAGGTCATCAACATCATCCTGACCATCAAGCGTCTCACTGGCGTGAGCAACACCCGGTATAACAGGTCCTTCTGCGGTAGTTTCCAATCCTTCTTGTGTTGCTTTTTTACCGGCCTTACTTGCTTCAGGAACGCTGGACATTTTTATCAGGTCTACCAGACCCTGTTCTACATCCTGCACCAGTGTAATTACACGCCGGATTATTTGCCCCGTTAGGTCCTGAAAACCCTGCGCCATTAATATTTCATTAAGTTTATCGTTCAATATCACTGAACCTTCAGTAATTTGAGGAAAAAAATTGTCCAGATCTTTCGATAATTCCCTGAATTCCTCAACAGACAACTTCCTGTCCTTGAATTTATCCCATCGGGCCTGTAATTCCAGTCCATTTGCCTTGATTTCATCTGAAAGAGGAATCGCTGCCTCTACAGCTGTTAATGTCTTGTCTGCAGCCTCTTCTGTCATGGTAATAACATGATTCAGGCGCTCTTTGGCATCGGGTATTTCACTCTCGGCCAGACCACTCAATTTGGTATCAAGTTTAAAGGTATTCAGGGAATCATGTAGTTCCCGTGTTAATTTACCCATTTCACAAAACAGATCCGACTCACGTAAACTCGCGATATCATCCATAATCTGTCTGACACTATCTATATCCCCTGATTCAAGGCTTTCTATCAGACTTTGCGCATGACTCAAAGTCGTATCATTAATTACGCTTTGTACTTCTTTTGTCTCACTCATTCCTGCCCCCTGGTATTATCCATTCTCGATACGTTCAAATATCTTGTCGATCTTCTCTTTCAGGGTTGCTGCAGTAAATGGTTTTACAATATAACCATTAACGCCTGCCTGAGCCGCTTCAACTATCTGATCCCGTTTTTGTTCTGCTGTTACCATGAGTACTGGTAATGAAACCAGTTTTTCATCAGCCCTTACCGCCTTTAACAATTCAATACCCGTCATACCAGGCATATTCCAATCTGTTACCAGAAAGTCATAATCATTAGCCTGTAACAAAGGCAAAGCTGTTTTACCATCGTCAGCTTCTGATGTATTGTTAAAACCCAGGTCACGTAAAAGATTCTTGATAATGCGCCTCATAGTTGAGAAATCATCCACGATCAGAATTTTCATGTTGGTGTCCAATGCAATCTCCTAATATATTACTAATGCCATTCAGGCTTTAATCCGTAGATTTCGGGAAGTACTCACTCATCCTTGCTCGTAAACGTATCAGTGCCTGACCATGTATCTGACACACACGTGATTCGCTAACGCCCAAAACCTCTCCAATTTCCCTTAAATTCAGTTCTTCGTCGTAATACAGTGACATCACCAGCCTTTCTCTTTCCGGTAAACCGGAAATAGAATCCGACAAACCACGCTGAAAATCTTCACTTTGCAAGGCTTCTACCGGGCCCTGCGTTTTGCTCTCGGTTGTTGACTCCGGGCCAGTCCCTTCTTCGCCCAAAAAGCCCGGATCTTCAAAACTGAAAACCCTGCATCCTGCTGCATCCTGCAAAATCTGGTGATATTCGTTTATATCCATCTCCAGCATTTCTGCTACTTCATGGTCACGTGCATCACGCCCCATGTCATTCTCGATTTTACGAACGGCCTCAGCAACCATCCTGACTTTGCGGTGTACTGATCTTGGCGTCCAGTCGGAACGACGTATTTCATCCAGCATTGATCCACGAATTCGTATACCGGCATAAGTCTCAAAGCTCGCACCCTGTTGAGGGTTATAGTTTCTGGAAGCCTCCAGCAAACCAATCATACCGGCCTGTATCAGATCTTCGACCTGAACATTAGGTGGTAAACGGCTCACCAGGTGATAGGCAATGCGCTTAACAAGTCCAACATGTTTTTCAACTAGCTGGTGCTGCTCACTAGGATCCTTGGTAACAAACATAGCGTATCCGTTCATAGCCTGGACTCCATTTGCCCTTGTTGAGAGCGTATGAGTCGTTCCACAAAAAATTCCAGGTGACCTGCTGCTGTATCAGGTCTAGGCCACTTATCGGCCTTTAGTGCAAGATTCTTGAATGCCATTGCTGCTCTACTCCTCGGATAGGCATCGACAACTGCTCTTTGCTTCTTTACGGCCTTGCGCAAATTGTCGTCATAAGGGATTGTGCCCATGTTAATAAGGGTTGCATCCAGATAGCGATCGGATACTGCCAACAACTTGTTGAACAGTTCCCTTGCTTCCTGGGCACCATGTGTCATATTGGATAAAACTCTGAATTGCTGTACGCCATAATCCGTATTTAACACTTTAATCAGTGCATAGGCATCGGTGAGTGAGGCGGGTTCATCACACACCACCACAAGCACTTCCTGTGAAGCTTGTGCAAATGCAATAACGCTGTCAGAAATACCTGCAGCAGTATCGATAATAAGAACATCAACGTCATGATTAAGCTCACTGAACGCGCGTATGACCCCGGCATTTTCCATTGAGGAAAGCTCTGCCATTTGTTTGATTCCGGATGCAGCAGGTATAATTTTGATGCCGCGTGGTCCATCGACGATGACTTCTTCCAGTGTCCGCTCACCTGAAAGCACGTGAGACAGATTATGCGTAGGTCGCAGGCCCAACATAATATCAACATTAGCTAGCCCGAGATCAGCATCCATGACCATGACTTTCTTGCCATCATTAGCCAGTGATAAAGCGAGATTAACGGATACGTTGGTTTTACCTACACCACCTTTACCACTTGAAACAGCAATTACCTGTACCGGTTTTGGCTGGACCATTCTACGTAGACCCTCTGCCTGGTCAATTCGATTTTCAGACATGAGCATGTGCCATTTTCCCATTCAGTATCTGTGGTTTCGGTTGTTTAGCTTTTTTCGCATCTTCTTGCTGCATGAGTGTCACAGCACGACTTACCAGACTGTGCGCTCTTGCTGGATGCATATCTTCCGGAACACGCTGTCCGTCACTCACATAAGCGACGGGAAGCTGATAACGAATAATGGTTGAAATAGCACCGCCGAAATTAGTGGTTTCATCTATCTTGGTTAGAATACAACCCTGCAGGTCTGCCTCACTAAATGAATGAACAACATCCCGCAAACTACTGGTTTGGGTATTGGCTGACATTACCAGATACGTTTTGATTAACTCTGAGCAATTTTCCAGAGTTTGTAATTGTTCGCTCAGACGTATATCACGCTGACTCATGCCTGCGGTATCAATCAGCACCAGACGCTTGTCTTTAAGATCATTGAGGCGTTCACTTAATTCTTTCTCATTGTTAACCATATAGGTAGGTACATCGAGAATACGTCCGAAATTCAATAACTGTTCCTGCGCGCCTATGCGATAACTATCTGTAGATATTAGTGCAACCTGACGATTGCCATGACGTAAACTGAATCGTGCTGCAAGTTTTGCAATACTTGTTGTTTTACCTACGCCGGTTGGACCAACGAGTGCAATAACACCACCCTGTGAAAGAATATCATCCTCAGCTATGACAATTTGATGAGCAACCAGAGCAAGCACCTGTCGCCAGCTTGTTTCAAGATCCAGATTTTTATCCAGCACGCTTACAAATTGACGTGCCAGATCTGTATCAATTCCGAGTTGTTCCAGTCGTCGTATGACTGCAGCTTTACCAGGATCACTGCGCTCCATTTCAGACTGGCTGAAGTGTGATAACTGACTTTCAAGTACGCTACGCAGATGCTTGAGTTCATGCTTCATCTGAATCAGCATTGGATCTTCCATCCACTCAGCATCTAAATCTGCATGATCAGAAGTTGACGCCAGCATTTCTTCAGCTGCTGATGTATCTGATTGGTCTGGTTCTGCGACAGCAGATGATTCGTCTGTATGCCCATGCATACTTGCATGCGCATCACTCATATTGCTGAACAGGGATTCGTCATACTCAATAGCCGATACGATTTCAATACCGCCATTTACCTTGCGATTAGAAAGAATAACCGCATCAGGGCCGAGCTCTTCACGAATTTTTCTGATTGCCTGTCGCATGTCCTTGGCAAAAAAACGCTTGATCTTCATACGACTATTAAACCTCTATTTAGCTATGGCAGACGGTCTGCCCTTTTTGTTGGTTATGACATTCAGGCTGCCGGTAATGCTTCGCCCAATGTTGCTACCACTTTTATCTGTTTATCATCCGGCACTTCGTTATAGGCCAGAACATGTAACCCCGGAATTGAATGCCTGACCATTCGAGCCAGCCAACTCCGTAGCACCGGAGCAACCAGTAAAACTGCTGGCTGCCCTGAAATCTCCAACTGCTGTGCATTTTCCTTTAGTGAATTAAACAGGGTTTCCGCTAACCCTGGTTCAATCCCTGCACCACCACTCTCACTTCCCTGTATATTCTGTAGCAATAACTGTTCCAGTGTTGGATCCAGTGCCATTACAGGTAATTCCGGCTCCAGACCATTGATATTCTGGACAATTGCGAGTTTTAGCGCTTCCCTGACGGCCGTCGCCAAAATGACGGGGTCTTGACTCCTGGGGGCCTGAGCCGCCAAGGTCTCGGCTATTGTGCGCATATCACGGATAGGTACTTTTTCCTCCAGCAACACCTGCAATACATTCAGGATCGCACCCAAAGACAGTAATTTAGGTACCAGCCCCTCTACCAGTTTGGGAGCGGTTTTGGCCAAAACATCCATCATTTTCTGAACTTCTTCGTGACCAAGTAATTGTTGAGCGTGATTTTGAATAATCTGACTAAGGTGAGTGGCAATAACCGTACTCGGGTCAACAACCGTGTAACCCAGGGTTTGTGCCTGCTCTCGATGATTTTCATCAATCCACACAGCTTCCAGACCAAACGCAGGGTCAGTTGCTTTAATGCCTTCTACGTCTCCGTAAACCTGGCCCGGATTAATTGCGAGGGAAAGTTCCGGATAGATATCAGCCTCACCTGCGGTTACACCATTCAACGAGATACGATAAGCATTCGGACTCAGATCGAGATTATCTCTTATATGTACTGACTGAATCAGAAAACCAATTTCCTGAGACAACTTACGCCGCACACCTTTAATACGCCCCATCAATTCTCCGTTTTGACTGCGATCAACCAGCGGTATGAGTCGATAACCGACTTCGAGTCCGATCACATCAACCGGACGTACATCATCCCAGGAAAGATCACGCATCTCAGCAGACACTTCATCAGCAGGTTCAGGTGTAGTTTCTTCTTCTATAACAGGTGTCTGGGCACGAGTATAAAAATAATAACCTATCCCCCCAATGACTGCGGCAAGCGAGAGAAAGGCAAAATTAGGCATGCCGGGAATAATACCCATTGATGTTAAAATACCACTGGTAATAAAAAGTACTCTAGGTCTGGAAAATAACTGTGACACCATCTGGTTACCAATGTCCTGCGTACTGGAAACACGAGTCACAATAATTGCAGCAGCAGTTGATATCAGTAATGACGGTATCTGCGCAACCAGACCATCACCAATAGTTAACAGCGTGTAATTCTTTAGGGCTTCCGAGACCGGTAAGTCATGTTGCAAAACACCTATGCTCAAGCCGCCGATAATATTGATAAACAATATCAATATACCGGCTACCGCATCACCACGAACAAATTTACTTGCACCATCCATAGAACCGTAAAAATCTGCTTCAGCGCGGATATCTTCACGCCGTACTGCGGCTTCTTCCTGAGTTAACATACCTGCATTTACATCAGCATCGATTGCCATTTGCTTGCCCGGTAAAGCATCCAGTGTAAAACGTGCTGTTACTTCTGCTATACGCCCTGCACCTTTTGTCACTACAACAAAATTGATAATAACCAGTATCGAAAATACGACGAGACCAACAGCATAGTTACCGCCGATAACAAACTCACCAAAAGATTCGATCACTTTTCCTGCTGCTGCTGAGCCTGTATGTCCTTCAAGAAGTACTACACGCGTTGACGCTACATTCAACGCCAGTCGAAACAAGGTCGTTACAAGTAAAACTGCCGGGAATATGCCAAAATCCAATGGCCTGAGTACATAGACGCCTACCAGCAATACAATCAGTGATAGTGCGATATTAAAAGTAAAGAAAATATCCAGTGCGATTGGAGGTAACGGGATCACCATCATTGCCAGTAATGCCATCACCAATATGGGGGCACCCAGGCTACGCTGCCCACCTTGTTGCATATTACTACCCATGCCTGCTAATTCCATCTTAAAACCTCAAATTATCATATTAAAAACATAGACTTATGTATGATTTTATTTAATGCGTCAGAAATCTGTCAAAAATGATCAATTATGAGAGGTAGTGCAATAAGTGTACCCGTGCGAGGTATAGCAGAAATAATTTAATTTGGTCTAAGTGAGGGTATATCAGGTATTTAAGTTTCCTGGTTTAATGCTTCCCTTTCCACATATCATCCGGGACATCAAGGTCTACGGGCATTACCGGTGTCTCTCCACCTTCTTCAGTGGCACGTTTTAGCTGATAAACATAAGCAAGTATTTGTGCAATAGCCAGATATAATCGTGCAGGTATTTCGTCATCTATGTCTGTAGAGAAATAAACAGCACGTGCCAATGGTGGTGCAGATACTATGGGCACATTATTTTCTTCAGCAATTTCCCTGATTCGTGCTGCAACCAGTTCCGAGCCTTTGGCGACAAGTTTCGGGGCACGCATTTTTTCATCATCATACTGTAAAGCAATCGCAAAATGTGTCGGGTTAGTGATGACGACATCGGCCTTAGGTACCTGTTCCATCATACGACGCATAGCTGTTTCTATCTGCATACTTCTGATCTTGCTCTTAACCTCAGGGTTGCCCTCTGTATTTTTTCGCTCATCCTTGACTTCTTTTTTCGTCATACGTAATTTTTTGCGGTGCTGCCAAATCTGAAATGGTGCGTCCACTACAGCAAGGATAATTAACGTTGAACAAACTGCAAGAAAATACCAACCCGTCATTTCAGTTGACTGACTGTATGCCTGAGCAAAACCGGCGCGACTTAACATCAATACATCATCAAATAAGGTCCATATAAGAAATGTAGACAAACCACCTATCAGCAACACTTTAAGAATCGACTTGACCAGTTCCATTAAACCCTGAACAGAGAATAATTTTTTCATTCCCTTGATCGGGTTTAAATTGGATAGTTTTGGTTTGAGTTTTTCATTTGACATTGCGAATCCACCGATCATCAGTGGACTCAAAAACACAGAAAGAATAATAACACCCAGTAATGGTAAAATAAGTACAAAAGAATCAACAAGGGTATCTACTGCACGGCTTAGCATCAGCATCGGTTCATACATGACTTCTCGATCCATCGTTAATGCCTTTCGCATTATTTCCGCTAGGCCATCGCCAATACCGCCGCCAAAACTCAGAAGTCCTAACGATGAGGCCAATAGAATTACAGAGGTATTCATTTCCTTGGAGCGCGGGACATCACCTTTCTTTTTGGATTCATCCAGCTTGGTAGCCGAGGGCTGTTCCGATTTTTCCTGACCGTCTTCGTTTTCAGCCATCTCAACCTGCCCCTATGATTGAATAGATGGTTTTAAACGCATCCTGAACCAGTGATGTAAATCTCGGTAATAAATTCGGCAATGTCAGAAAAATAACCAGAAATCCTGCAGACATGGTTGTAGGAAATCCTACTGCAAAGATATTTAATTGTGGCGCTGCACGCGTCATTACACCAAAGGCAATATTAATCAGCGTTATAATAATAACAGCGGGTAAAGCAATGAGAATCCCACCTGCGAATATTTGACCACCCCATACAACCACTTTAAAAATAGCCACCTGTGTTAATAACATCGGACCAACAGGCATACTGGTAAAGCTGTCTACCA
>Ga0316205_10003196_pt1 | contig 15815 bp, 15 predicted proteins | sample 3monthpyrite_MG_FD_204941 | JGI IMG/M metagenome (GOLD analysis project Ga0316205, IMG submission 204941) | Microbial mat bacterial communities from mineral coupon in-situ incubated in ocean water Damariscotta River, Maine, United States -... | ecosystem: Environmental > Aquatic > Marine >... | reverse complement strand
AGGCTAAGCGCCCAATCGACGAAGATCGACCGGCACTGGCTTTTGTCGATCCCCTCGATCCGGTAGGATTCGCGGATCAGGTCTTTGGGGTCGCTGGTATCGGTCATCCGGAATCCTTTGGCGGGTCGGTCATGGCTTTTGCAATGATATCCTCTGCCTGGGCCCGCATGCCTTCGGTTTTTGCGGCAAGTTCGGCGGCATCCGCGACATCCGTCTCCCGCGCCAGAAACCGTCGCCCGCCCAGACCGACCTCACCCAGATCCAGCCGCCGGTCGGTCAGGAGCCGCGTCGCCTGATTGAGACGGCTGTAATGGCGATGCGCAAGGGCCAGCGCGCGCGCGTCATCGGCACCGAGCCAGCCGATCGAAACGCCGGCCTCAAGCTGTCCCAACACATCGCGCATTGGGGCACCTGCCATCAGCGCCGCGGTTTCGGCCACAAGCTCGATATCCTTCATCCGGCCCGGGCCCTCCTTGGCATCCAGCCCGTCGCCCGCGCGCCCCGCCGCGGCCAGCCGCGCGCGCATGTCCTGCGCGTCGGCCACCGTGCGCGCCGGTTCGCGCGCCGCCGTCAGGACCTCCACCCGCACCGCCTCGATACCCGTCAACAGGCCCGCATCGCCCGCCAGGGGCCGTGCCCTGGTCAGCGCCAGATGTTCCCAGGTCCAGGCCTCCCTCAGCTGGTAATTGCGATAGCTTTGCAGCGATGTCGCCACCGGCCCCTGACGGCCCGAGGGCCTGAGCCGCATATCGACCTCGTAAAGCGTGCCATCGCCGGTGGGGGCCGACAGCGCGGTGATCAGCGTCTTGGTGGCCTTGGCAAACCAGCCGCGCGCATCCAGCGGGCGGCGGCCTTGGGACATCTCCTGTCCGTCCGCGTCATAGATCACGATCAGGTCAAGGTCGGAGCCCGCCGATAACTGCCCGGCCCCGAGGCTGCCCATCGCCACCACCGCGCCGCCGCGCCCCGGTGCGGGGCCATGCCGGCGCGCGACCTCATCGCAGACCCGGGGCCAGAGCGCCTGAACGATCGCGCCGGCCAATTGCGAATATTGCGCGCCCGCCTCCTCGGACGTGATCAGACCGCGCAGGTGATGCACGCCGACGCGGAAATGCCATTCCTTTTTCCAGCGCCGGGTGGCGTTCAGAACATCTTCATAATCGAGTCCCTGAAGCACCTCCTCCAGATCGCCGTTCAATATGTCTTCGGCGGGCCAGGTGGCAAAAAACCCGCCCCCGATCACGGCATCGAACACGCCCGAATGACGCGACAGATGCCGCGACAAGCCCGGCGCGGTGCCGCAGATATCGACGATCAGGTCGATCAGCGTCGGGTTGGCCTCAAATAGGGAAAACAGCTGCACACCGGCGGGCAGACCGTGCAGGAACCCGTCGAAATTGGTCAACGCCTCATCGGGGCGCGGCGTGGCCAGGAAGCGGGCCAGAAGTTCGGGCTTGAGGCGCGCGAAAATGGCCTGCCCGCGCGCCGATCTCAGCGCCGGATAGCCGGGCCAGCGGGCCACGATTTCCTCAGCGGTTGCGCTCAGTTCGGGTTCAGGTTCGGAAAGCGTCGCTTCGGGTTTGAAAAACGGCTCACACAGCGCATCGACCGCGCGCAGCCGGTCCTCCAGATCGGCGCGGAACCGGTCCACATCGCCTTCGCCGCAGAAATTGGCCAGCCGCTGAAACCCTTCCGGGTTCATCGGCAGATCATGGGTCTGGGTGTCATGGATCATCTGCAACCGGTGTTCGGTCTCACGATGGGCGCGGTAGTGATCTGTCAACGCGACGGCCGCCGCGCTTTCGATCCAGCCCTTCCTGGCCAGCATCGCCAGGGCGGGAACCGTGCCACGCAAACGCAGATCGGGGTCGCGCCCGCCCGATACGATCTGCCGGGTCTGGGCAAAGAACTCGATCTCGCGGATGCCGCCCTGGCCGAGCTTCATGTTATGGCCCTCCAGCGTGATCGGCCCGTGCAGCCCCTTATGCGTGCGGATTTTCTGGCGCATGTTCTGGGTGTCTTCGATAGCCGCGAAATCGAGATGCTTGCGCCAGACGAAGGGCGTCAGCGTGTCGAGAAATTTCTGCCCCGCCGCGATGTCGCCCGCCGCCGGGCGCGCCTTGATATAGGCGGCGCGTTCCCAATTGCGCCCCTCGGCCTCGTAATAGCGCTCGGCCGCCGCCATCGAGATGCAGACCGGCGTAACGGAGGCATCGGGGCGCAGCCGCAAATCGGTGCGAAAGACATAGCCCTCGGCCGTGATGTCATTCAGCGTGGCCGCCATCCGGCGGGTGGCGCGGATGAAGCCTGCGCGCGCCTCCATCTCGTCACCGGGATCGAACCGGGTTTCGTCGAACAGGCAGATGAGGTCGATATCGGAGGAATAGTTCAGCTCGCCCGCGCCCATCTTACCCATCGCCAGCGCTACCATCCCGGCCCCGGTTTCGGCATCCTCTTCAGTGATGCCGGGGATCTTGCCGCGCCGCGCCTCGGCCGCGATCAGGCGGCGCAGGGCAACATTGACCGCTGCGTCGGCGAAATCGGTCAGCAGGCCGGTAACCTGTTCCAGCGTCCAGACGCCGCCCAGATCGGCCAGCGCCGCATAAAGATGCACCCGGCGTTTCAGGCGGCGCAACCCTGAGGCAAGATCGGCCGCATCCAGCGCGCCAGTCGCGGCCAGCAGATCCGCCTGCACATCCGCCGGGGCGGCGGTCAGGGCCGCATCCAGCCAGGCCCCTTCGCGCGCGATCAACTGCGCCAGATAGGGGCTGCACCCGGCGGTGCCGATGATCAGCGGGCGCAGGTCCGGCGCGAGGTCCGGCAGATGGATCAGCGCATCGGCCCCCAGATCGGGGTCGAAGGGGATCGGATGGCGGGTCAGCGATGCAACAAAACTCATGCCGCTTTGATGGCGGGCGGGCGCGCGCACGTCAACGGGTTGCCTTGGCGCGGCCTGCACGGCAAAAGCCGCAATTGAGGGAGAATCCACAATGAGCAAAAGCCTGAAACGGGTGCAACGCGCTTTGGCCGAGGCCGGTGTGGTGGCGGATGTTCTGGAGATGGCCGAGGGCACCCGCACGGCTGAGGCGGCGGCAAAGGCCGTGGGCTGCATCCCCGACCAGATCGCCAAGTCGATCATCTTTCGCGGGCAAACCAGCGGCACCGCGCTTCTCTTTATCACGGCGGGCGGCAATCAGGTCTGTGCCGAGAAGGCCAGTGCGCTGGCGGGCGAGGCATTGGGCAAGGCCGATGCCGCCTTGATCCGGGCGCAGACGGGATTTGCCATTGGCGGCGTGGCCCCGGTGGGGCACCTGACCCCGATCCGCGCCTGGGCCGATCCGCGTCTGTTCGATTTCGACAAGGTTTATGCTGCGGCTGGCACACCGCGCCACATATTTGCCGTCGCGCCGGGCGATCTGTTGCGCCTTAGTGGCGCATCGGCGGTCGATTTCACGATTTGATAGCCGCCAGAACTGATCGCGCCGCGCGCAGACCCGGTGCCTCACCGCCCTGCCCGATCCGTTCCATGGTGGTGGCCATGGCGGACCCTTGCGCCGCGCGCGCCGCCGGGTTCGATGCCAGATCAACCAGCGCCGCGCCGATGGCGTCGGGGCGGCAGGCGGGGCCCAGAAATTCCGGTATCACGCGGGTTTCGGAGACCAGATTGACCAGCGTCACCGTATCGATCAGCGCCGCGCGGCGCATCAGCGTCCAGGTGACCCGGTTCATGTCATAGGCGATGACCATGGGCGTGGCGCTGGCCGCCAGTTCCAAAGACACCGTGCCCGAGGCCGCAAGCGCCAGATCCGCCGCCCCGAATGCGGCGCGTTTTTGCAGGGCTACGCTCTCGGGCGATTGGCCGCTCGGGTCCAGAACCAGCGGGCGCAGCGGCCAGCCCTGCAACAGATCCGGCAAGAGCGGGGCCACATGGGCCACGGTCGGCAGCACCACCCGCAGATCGGGATGGGCGGCCATGAGGGGCGCGATGGCCTGACCGAAAACCGGCGCAAGGCGGGTGACCTCGGACCGGCGCGATCCGGGCAGAACCAGCAGCAAGGGCGCATCGGGCGCGATGCCATGGGCGGCGCGGAATTCCGCGACCTCGGCGGTGCTGGCCTGTCGTTCGGCCACCACCGGATGCCCGACAAAATCGCAGCTCATGCCGGCGGCTTCCATATAGGGCGGCTCGAACGGCAACAGCGCCAGCACATGATCGATATGGCGGGCCATCTTTGCGGCCCGTTTCGGACGCCAGGCCCAGACCGAGGGCGCGACATAGTGAATGGTGCGCAGATCCGGCGCGCTGGCCTTGACCGCTTTGGCCACGCGCAGGCAGAAATCGGGGCTGTCGATGGTGATCAGCGCGTCGGGACGCAGGTCCAGCACCGCTTGCGCAGCCTTGTCCTTTAGTGCGAATAACTCCCGCAATTTCGGCAGCACCTCGGCCAGGCCAAAGACCGAGAGCCGCTCCATGGGAAAGAGGCTTTGCAGCCCTTCCGCTGCCATCAAACGCCCGCCGACGCCGTGAAACTCCACCTCGCCCGCCAGCGTTTTCAGCCCCGCCATCAGAGCCGCGCCAAGCCGGTCGCCCGACGGCTCGCCCGCGATCAGGAACACCCGCAGCGCCATCAGAGCGCCCAGAGGCCGACACCCGCCGCCTCGGCCGCGTCAACCGTAGCCTCACGGTCAAGGATCAGGACAGACCCGGCGGCAATCTCGATACCCGAGAGGCCCGCCTCGGCCGCTTTCATCACGGTGGCCGGGCCAATCACGGGCGTGTCCATGCGGATATCCTGCCCCGGTTTTGGACGCTTGACGAACACACCGCCCGACCCCGGTGCGGTCACCGCCACAAAGCGTAACATCGCATCGGTGCCTTGCAAGGTCTCGACCCCGATCACCTGCCCGCGCGCCGCGACCGCGCCCTGCCCTATATCCAGCGGCCCGAGCGCCTCCAAAACCGCGCGGGCGCGGGCGGCATCGGCCTGTTGTTCGGCGCTGACTTGTCCGGTGATCGGACCGGGTTCGGCCACCAGATCGGGGCGCAGATCGCAGGCACCTTGCACGCAAAACCCCTGCTCCTCGAAAAGCGCCGCAATCTCACGCAACAGGTGGTCATCGCCCTGCCCGATCGCGGCGGCGATGCGCGGCATCAGCGCCATGGTTTCTGAATCCATCAACGCGGGGTCAAAGTCGGGACGGCTGAGCGCCCCGGCAAAAGCCAGATGGGTGACGCCTGCGGCCCGCAGATCGTCGAAAAGCGCGCCGAAGCGTTCAAACCGGGCCGGAATTTCGGGGGCGTCTTGCGGATCGGAGGGGACACCGTGCAGGCGCACAACATGCGCGGGCCCCGCTGCCAGCAACAGCCCCGGCAATGCCCCTGCCCCTGCGATGATTGCGCGTGCCATCGGCCTACCCCGGTGTCAGAAAGGACCGCTCGCTGGCCCCAAGAACAAACTCCACCACCTCGCGCACATATTCGCTTTCGGGGGTGTCATCGGCCAGCCGCTGCGCCCGGTCCAGAAATGCACCCTCGCCCTGCGCCAGCATCTGAAACGCGGCGCGCAGCGCAGTTATGTCGGACCGTGCCACGCCGCGCCGTTTCAGACCCACCAGGTTGAGCCCGTCAAGCGCCCCACGCGGTCCCTGCACCAACCCGTAGGGAATGACATCGTTGGTCACCATGGTGACGGCGCCGATGATGGCTCCCTTGCCGATGCGCACCCATTGATGGACGCCCGACAGACCGCCGATGATCACGTCATCCTCCAGCACGCAATGGCCCGCGATGGCCGCCGAATTGACCACGATCACCCGGTCGCCCACCTGCGCGTCATGCGCGATATGACAGCCCGCCATGAAGAGCCCGTCATCGCCGATCCGGGTGATGCCGCCGCCGCCCTCGGTGCCGCAATTCATCGTGACGCTTTCGCGGATGCGGTTGCGTTCGCCAATCACCAGCCGTGATTTCTCACCCCGGAACTTCAGATCCTGCGGGATCTCTCCGATCACCGAAAACGGGAAAATGACGGTCTCTGTGCCGATCTCGGTCTGGCCGTTCACCACCACATGGGAGCGCAGCTCGACCCGCTCGGCCAACCGCACCTCGGGGCCGACCACGCAGAACGGCCCGATCGTGCAACCTGCACCGATCACGGCCCCGTCTTCGATCACGGCAGAAGGGTGAATTTGCGCAGAGGCATCTATCGCCATCGCCTCAGCCCTCCGCCGGCAGGTCCATCATCGCGGTGAACTCGGCCTCGCAGGCCAGCTCCCCCTCGACCTCGGCGCGGCCCAAAAACTTCCAGACCTTGCCGCCGGGCTTGCCGCGCATCACGCTGACATGCAGCTCCAGCACGTCGCCGGGGCCCACCTTGCGGCGAAACTTGCATTTGTCGATGGCCATGAAATAGACGAGGAAATCCTTGTCGGCCAGATCCGCAGAGACCCCGACCATCACGGCCGATGCCTGCGCCATCGCCTCGATGATGGTGACGCCGGGCATGATCGGCACGCCCGGAAAATGGCCCTGAAAATGCGGCTCGTTCATGGTCACGTTCTTGATGCCGACCGCCGATTGAAAGGGCACGATATCGCGCACCTTGTCGACCAGAAGGAACGGGTAGCGATGCGGGATGATCCGCTGAATGAGGTCGATATCGGCGGTTGTGGGCGTCTCGGCGGTCATCGGGATTTGGTCCTTCTTATGGCAGAGCCTTGTGGTAGCAAGTCAGGTGACGCCCGACAAGCGCATCACGGCGCGTCAGGCGCGCCGGTGCCAAGCCGGTCAAGGATCGCGCCTTCGCCACCATCCCCCAGTTCGGCGTCGATGCGTTCCAGCGCCAGGTCGGTGATGTCGATGCCGTCGACCGAGTAAATTATGGCGCGCGAATCCAGCACCGCGGCCGCGCCGCGTTCCTGCAACAGTGCCACCAGAATGGGCGTGGTTGTCTGTATGAAAACCCGCCGCGCGGCATCGGCCTGTGTCGTCAGGCGGCGCAGAAGCTCGCTCTGCTCGGCGCGGATCGCTTCAACGCGGGTATCAAACTCATTGCCAATCGGTCTGAATTCCTCGGCGGTCATTTGGGCGCGCTGCGTCGTCAGCAGCAATTCTTCTTCCAGGAGCGCGGCTTCAATCTCGCGGTTTTCACGCGCCAACGCGACTGTTGCGGCCTCGATCTCGGCTTGCACGCGCTGGCCAAACAGCGATTCGGAAAACAGCCTCTCCTGGTTGAGCATCACAACCGCCGGTCCTTCGATCTGACCAAAGGATAGCGGCTGCGCCAGCCCGGGGGATGTCGTCAACAGGCCAACCGCCAACAGAGCGTGCATCAGCGGACGCATCGCGCCGGCCAGGGATCAGAACCGGGCTTCGATTGTGAAATCGAAGCTGCGGGTCTGGTCGTAGGCTTCGGCATCCAGAACGCGGCTGAAGTTGAACCGCAGCGGGCCGATCTGCGTGTCCCAGAACAGCGAGAAGCCGACGGATTGGCGCCAGATCAGGCTGTCATCAACGACACCGCCAAGCGTGTTATCCAGTCCCCAAACCGTGCCTATATCGTAGAACAGACCGCCAGAGACACCGTATTCTTCGGGCAACCCAAGGGGAAAGGCGGTTTCGAACCGGGCCGCGACAAAATAATTGCCGCCAAGCGCATCGTTATCGGTATCGGCATTGGTCAGGTCGCGAGGGCCCACACCATTCGGTTCAAACCCGCGCAACTGGCGCGAATTCAGGCGGAACCGTTCGGTCACCCTGCTGTTACCCGACAACATGTTAAGCGCGCCGCCTTCGATCGTGGCCCTGAGCGAAACCTCTTCGCGCAGGATGGCGGTTTCGGCGGTCGCCGATGCGGTGGTGACAATATATTCTCGGTCGCCCCCGACCCCGGCAAATTCCTGACCGAACCGAAACTGCATACCGGCATTCGGGTTCAGGCCCGAACCACGCGTGTCGTAGATGAAGTCATATCCGATGGCCGAGGTGACAAATTCGCCCACTTCGGCGATCAGGATGGGCGAAGATGTCGCTGGCACGCTCTCGATGCTGTCCAGGTTATAGCTGTAGAACACGCCGAGCCGGCTGTTGGCCGAAAGCGGAAATCCGAATGATGGGCGGATGCCGTAGTTGAGCGTGCCGAAGGTGGTGGCACTATCAGCATCGGTCGTGGTGTAATTGGCAGCGAAGCCAAACGTCACGTCACGGCCCAGAAAGGCCGGTTCCGAAAAGACGAAATTGAAGCTGCGTGTCGCCTCGGACGTGTCGAACCCAAAGCTCAGTGATTGACCCCGTCCCAGGAAGTTGCGCTCGGAATAGGACGCGTTGAGCCCGACACCGGTATCGGTCGAAAAGCTGGCCCCGAAGCCGAGCGAACCTGTCGGTGCTTCCTCCACATTCACATCGACAATGACCTGATCTTCGCTGGACCCGGGCCGCGCGGCAACTTCGGCATCGGCGAAAAAGCCAAGCGCGCGGATGCGTTCGGCACCTTGCCTGATCTCACGCGGATCCAGCGGATCGCCTTCGGCGGTGCGGAACTGGCGGCGGATCACACGATCCAACGTCGTGGCGTTGCCCTCGATATCGATTCGTTCCACGAAAACCCGTTCTCCGCGGGTGACGAAAAATTCGATATCCAGGGTTTGGGCTTCGTCATTGCGCGTCAGGCGCGGCTCGACCCGGATGAATCGCAGCCCCTGTTGGGTGGCGAGATTTTCCAGACGGGTGATCGAATTATCGACCAGACGCGGCGAATAGGTCACACCGGGGCGCAGGCGGAGGATGGCCTGATATTCCTCGGCGTCGAGACCGGGCACATCGGTGACCGTCGTGATATCACCGATAGAAAAGCTCTGCCCTTCACGGATGTTGAAGGTCACGAAATAGGCGTTACGCTCACGCGACAGCTCGGACGTGGTGCTCTGCATGACAAAATCGATATAGCCGCGTTCACGGTAGAAATCGGTCAGCAATTGCTGGTCAAAACCGACCCGTTCCGCGATGAACGTGTCCGTTTGGATCAGGGTGCGGAAAATGCCCGCTTGCGTGCTTTCCAACACCCGGCGCAGGCGCCGGTCGGAATAGGCGCGGTTGCCGACAAAGGCGATCCGCTCGGTTTCGACAACGCGGCCCTCGGTCACTTCAAAGACCAGATCGACCCGGTTATCGCTGCGCCGGATGATCACCGGCGTCACGGTGGCGGCCAGGCGGCCCTGCAACTGATAGGCTTCGGCGATTACGGCGGCATCTGCCTCGGCAACGGATGGCGAATAGACCCGGCGCGGCTCGGAAGACAGAACCGGCAACAGCTCCTCATCATCCAGACGCCGGTTGCCTTCGATGCTGATACGGTTGATCGTGGGATATTCCTGCACGATAAACACCAGCACCGCACCGCGCGGCACGACCTCGACCGTTTCAAAGAGGGTCGAGTTCTGTACGCGCTGGCGGGCATCGTTCAGCTCGCCTGCTGTCACATCCTCATTACGTGGAATGGCCGCGAAGGTCAGCACTGTATTGGGATCAACCCGCTGCGTGCCCTGCACGTCAAAGCTGGAAAAGCGATAGGTCTGCGCCTCGGCACCACCGGGCATCGCGAACAGCACCGTAACAAGAAGCGTAAGGATGGCCGCAATCTGCCCACCACGCCCGAAAATTGCCGCACCAATGCCCATCGAATCCGCCCCGCCCGTAACAAGTTCTTGCAAGCATGCTCTACCGCGCGCGCGGGTGCTTGTCAAAACGCCAAATACCACAAGGATGGAGGTATTTATCCACAGTGGCACAAGATATACACGTTGGAGGTGGGTGGCGCAGTCAGCGCCGGGCCGGGAATTTCTGCAAAATCAGAGAGTCACAAGCCATCCGGCGACCGTAAGCGCCCCGATGATGGTTAGAGGGACCAGAAAACGGTCAATATTGACCTCAACAAGCATGCTGAAGGAACGATAGCTCTGGTTGATCATTTTCATCGGTCTGGCCTCTTGGTCGGGCAGATGGAGTATCTGCTCAAGCCCAAGATTGCCGATCAATTGAGGCAGTAATTTGGCACCTCCGTGACCGATTCACGAAATCGTCACCCGCCCGCTTATGGGCAGAACAGATCATTGGTCAGCGCAAACAGCATCAGCCCCAGGATCAACGTCAGGCCCACGGTCATGAAGACGCGCAACGCTTTGTCCGAGGGCGGGCGTCCGGCCACGGCCTCATAGGCGTGAAACAGAAGATGGCCGCCATCGAGCACCGGGATCGGAAAGAGATTGAGCAGACCGACCGCCGTGGACAAAACCGCCACGAACCAGAAAAACGTATCCAGACCCTGACTTGCAGCCGCCCCCGAGGTTTCGGCGATGCCGATGGGTCCTTGCAGGTTACAGCTGGAGATTGCCCCGGTGATCATGCTCCACAGACCCGACAGCGAGGTCCGCACAACCGTGACAACCGTGGCCGCCCCGCCGGTGACCGCCTGCCCCAGACCGACGCGGTCGATCTCGGGGCTGAAGAACAGACCGCCGGTGACGCCGATCAGCCAGCGGGTTTCAAAGCCGCCCTCGGGCGAGGGCAGATCCATGCGGCGCGGGGCCAGCGCGATCTCGATCATCTCACCGTTACGCCAGACCTCAAGCGCCAGTTCCGCGCCCTGGCTGGCCTCGACCGCGTCGCGCAACTGTTCAAATGCAAAAACCGGGGCTCCGTCGATGGCCCTGATCACGTCGCCCTCGGCCAGGCCCGCATCCATCGCCGCAGAACGCGGTGTGACGCTGCCGATGACCGGGATCAGCGGAAAGGAGGCATCAAGCGTCAACATCTCGTCGCCACGCAGGATGTCATAGCTGAGTGTCGCGGCCGGCGGCAGGGTGCGGCCCAACGCGAACACATCGCTCAAGGTTTCGACCGGCGCGCCTTCGATGGCGGTGATCTGATCGCCGACCTCCAGCACCTGCATCCCGGCGGGCATGGGGCGGACATCGCCCACCCGCGGCAAATCAGAGGCCTGGCCCGAAAACAGCAGAACCGCCGCAAAGATCACAACCGACAGGATGAAATTGAATATGGGGCCAGCGGCAACCGTCGCGGCCCGCGCCCAGAGCGGCGCGCCATGCATCGACCGGCGCCTCTCCTGCACATCCAGCGCGTCTATTGCCGCCGCATCCTTGCCCGAGGCCGCATCGGCATCGCCCAGGAACTTCACGTAGCCGCCAAAGGGCAGCGCCGCTACTTGCCATTTCGTGCCATGCCGGTCGACCCGGGCAAACAGAACCGGGCCGAACCCGAGCGAAAATACTTCCGCATGAATGCCCGACCAGCGCCCGACGATGTAATGGCCGTATTCATGGATCGCCACGATGATCGACAGCGCCACCACAAAGGCGATGATGGTGAAGGCAAAGCCGCCAAATTGCGGGATGAGGTCGGTCACGCGCGTTTCTCCTGTCTCAGGCTGGCCTGCTCGGCTGCTCTTGTTCTTGCCAGATGGTCTGTTTCGGTCACGGTCTCAAGGGTGTTGATGGCATCGGCAAGGCAAAACTCGCGCGATATCGCGTCCATCGTGTCGGCAACGACCGGGGCCATGTCCGTAAATCCGATGGCTCCGGCGAGGAAATGATCCAGCGCCACCTCCTTGGCGGCGTTGAACACCGCGCCGGCATGGCCGCCCGTTTCCATCACATCGCGCGCCAGCGCCAGCGCCGGATAGCGCGCCGGATCGGCGGGGCGGAAATCGAGCGTCGCGATCTGGCCCAGATCGATACGGTCCACCGGCAGATGGTCGCGGTGAGGCCAGTTCAGCGCATAGCCGATGGCATGGCGCATATCAGGGGCCCCGAGATGGGCCATCATCGCGCCATCGCGGAACCCGACCAACGCATGCAGGATGCTTTGGGGGTGAATCACAGTGTCGATGTTCTCCGGTGGAATTCCAAAAAACTCATGCGTTTCAATCAGTTCAAGGGCCTTGTTGAACATTGATGCGCTGTCGATCGTGATCCGCTGCCCCATATCCCAATTCGGATGCGCCGAGGCATCCGCAAGCGTGGCATATTGCAGCCGATCGGTTGGCCAGTCGCGCAAAGCGCCGCCCGAGGCGGTGATGATGACCTTTTCAACCGCCGCAATATCCTCGCCCACCAAAGCCTGAAACACTGCCGAATGCTCGCTGTCGACGGGCAGGATACGGGCATTTTGGCGGGCGGCCTCGGCCATCAGGAGCGGCCCGGCCGTCACCAGGCTTTCCTTGTTGGCCAGCGCCAGCGTGGAGCCATGTTGCAGCGCGTGATACCCCGGTGCCAGCCCCGCCGCCCCGACAATGGCCGACATGATCCAGTCGGCGGGACGCTCGGCAGCCTCGCAAATTGCCTCGGACCCGGCGGCGACCTCAATGCCCGTGCCCGCCAAACCCGCCCGCAACTCGGCAAAGCAATCGGCGTGGCAGGTCACGGCGATCTCGGCTCCGAACTCACGTGCATCAGCGGCCAGTTGGCCGATATTGCGCCCGCCGGTCAAGGCGACGACGCGATAGGCCTCACGGTCCCGCCGGATCAGGTCCAGCGTGTTTTGCCCGATGGAGCCTGTGGCCCCGAAAACGCTGATCCGCCGGGTCATTGCCAGATCCCGAACGCGGCCATGGCAAGCGTTGCCGCCGCCCCTGCCCCGGCCATGGCATCGAACCGGTCCAGCACACCGCCATGGCCGGGAATGAGATCCGAAGAATCCTTGACCCCCACCCGCCGCTTGATGGCGCTTTCAACGATATCGCCGAGTTGCGCCGCCAGCGCCAGAACGGGTGCCACGACAAAGACCATCAGCGGCTCAAACCCCAAAAGGGCTGCGGCCACAACGCTGGCCGCGATCCAGCCCGCGACCGTGCCCGACCATGTTTTCTTGGGGCTGACGCGGGGCCAGAATTTCGGGCCGCCAAAGATACGGCCCGCGAAATACCCGGCAATATCAGAGGCCACGACAACGCCCACGACGAAAAGCACAAAGATTAGCCCGTGCATGACACGCAGATAAAACACGCCAATGACGGCAAAGAGAAACAGCGCGCCATAAGCGACGAACACCCATCGCTGGCGCAGGTCGATCGTCTGCACCCCGGCCCAGAGCGCCACGCCCAAAAAGGGAATGACCCAGGGCGTGAGATAAAGATTGTCCAGAAACCCATAGCCCGAGGCCAGCGCAAAGATCTGCGCCGCCAGAACCGCGAACACCGACAGCGCCGCAATCGCCCCGGCGCGTTTGGCGACCGCACCGCCAAGCATGCGGTGCAATTCCCAGATGCCGACACCGCCAAGCGCAATCAGACCCGCGGCCAGGGGCAGACTGCCGATATAGAGCAGGCCAAATCCAACCCCTGCCATGACCAGACCCCAGATCGCCCGCGGCGCGAGGTCGCCCCATTTGCCAGCGACGCTCATGGCGTGACAGCACCAAAGCGGCGATCCCGCTTGCCAAAACGCCCGACAACGCGGGCAAATTCCGCCTCGTCAAAATCGGGCCACAGCGTGTCGATGAATTCATATTCGGCATAGGCCGACTGCCAGAGCAGAAAGTTCGAGATGCGCGCCTCGCCGCTGGTGCGGATGACCAGATCGGGGTCGGGCAGGAAACAGGTATCGAGGTATTTCGGCAGCGTTTCATCATCAATGCCGCGCGGATCGAGCTTGCCCGCCGCCACATCATAGGCCAGCCGCTGCGTGGCGCGCGCCACCTCGTCGCGGCCGCCGTAGTTCAGCGCGATGGTCAGGTGCACGCCGTCATTTTCCGCCGTCAGCAGCTCCAGATCATCCATCATGTCCTGCAGACGTTCATCCAGCCGCACGCGGTCCCCGATAAAGCGCACGCGCACATTCTTGCTGTGCAACTCGGCTGCCTTGGCAGAGATGAAGCGTTTGAAAAGCCGCATGAGGCCCGCCACCTCGCTTTGCGTGCGCTTCCAGTTCTCGGTCGAAAAGGCAAAGATCGTCAGGTATTTGACGCCCAGACCGGGACAGGCCTCGACGATCTCCTGCACCCGCTTGGCTCCGGCATGATGGCCCACCAGACGCGGGCGTTTGCGCAATTGCGCCCACCGGCCATTGCCATCCATGATGATCGCCACATGCCGCGGAGGGGTCGGTGCTTGGTCCTTGGGGGCCATGGGCGCTCCGCTTTTTGGGGCGATCAGGCAGGGGTTCAGACCTGCATGATCTCTTCCTGCTTGGTGTTCAGGAAACTGTCGACCTTGCCGATATGGGTATCGGTCAGCTCCTGCACTTCGCCTTCCCAGATCTTCTGATCATCCTCGGACATGCCGTCGGATTTGGCCTTCTTGATCTGGTCCATACCGTCGCGGCGCACATTGCGGATCGCGATGCGGGCGTTTTCGGCGTAATTGGCGGCCACTTTGGTCAAGTCGCGCCGACGTTCCTCGTTCAGTTCGGGGATCGGCAGCATGATGATGGTGCCATTAAGCTGCGGATTGATGCCCAGGCCGCTTTCGCGGATCGCCTTTTCGACTTTGCCGACCAGGCCCTTGTCCCAGACATTGATCGTCACCATGCGCGATTCGGGCACATTTACGGTACCGACCTGGTTGATCGGCGTCGGGCTGCCATAGGCATCGACCATCACCGGCTCAAGCATCGAGGCCGAGGCCCGACCGGTGCGCAGCGACGCGAATTCGGTTCTAAGCGAGGCCAGCGCGCCTTCCATCCGGCGCACCAGATCGTCCAGATCAATCTCAATATCGTCGGACATGCCGTATCTCTCCGTCAGGTCGTGTGTTTTGCGGCTCTTTTATCGCTATCAGCACACCTTTGTATAGGTGCCTTTGCCTGCCAGAATCCCCCGCAACCCGCCAGGCTCATCCAGCGAAAAGACAATGATCGGCACTTCGTTTTCGCGCGCCAGCGCAATCGCCGAGGCATCCATCACGCCCAGATGCTGCGCCAGAACCTCATCGTAAGTGATCCGGTCATAGCGTTTGGCATCGGCGTGTTTGACCGGGTCCTTGTCATAGACGCCATCGACCTTGGTGCCTTTGAAGATCGCCTCGCAGCGCATTTCATTGGCGCGCAACGTGGCGGCGGTGTCGGTGGTGAAATAGGGGTTGCCGGTGCCGGCCGCAAAGATCACCACGCGCTTTTTCTCAAGATGGCGCACGGCGCGGCGGCGAATATAGGGCTCACAGACCTGATCCATCGGGATGGCGCTGATCACGCGGGTGTGGATGTTCAGCTTTTCCAGCGCCCCCTGCATCGCCAGCGCATTCATAACCGTGGCCAGCATGCCCATGTAATCGGCGGTGGTGCGTTCCATCCCCTGCGCGCTGCCTTGCAGGCCGCGAAAAATGTTGCCGCCGCCGATCACCATGCAGATCTCAACCCCCATATCATGAACCGATTGCACTTCGGCGGCGATCCGTTCCACGGTGGGCGGGTGCAGCCCGTAGCCCTGATCGCCCATCAACGCCTCGCCCGAGATCTTCAGCATGACACGGGAATAGGCGGGTGGGGCTGCGGGATCGGTGGGCATGAGGGACGTCCTGTTTGAATGGCGGTGTTGCGGCCGGGTTTTGCGGCCCGGGCCAACATGGCCTAAATGGGGGCCGGGTTCAACGGGCAAACGGCGCTGTCGAACGGCACCTGATCTGCATTAGGAAAGGCGCGCAGGATATTGATTGATATAGATACTATGTCAAATGAGGTGCCGATTCTCATTGCCGGTCCAACGGCATCGGGAAAATCGGCGCTGGCGCTTGAGATCGCTGAACGACGGGGCGGGCGGATCATCAATGCCGATGCGCTACAGGTCTATGATGGCTGGCGCGTGCTGA
>Ga0316205_10003195_pt1 | contig 15817 bp, 17 predicted proteins | sample 3monthpyrite_MG_FD_204941 | JGI IMG/M metagenome (GOLD analysis project Ga0316205, IMG submission 204941) | Microbial mat bacterial communities from mineral coupon in-situ incubated in ocean water Damariscotta River, Maine, United States -... | ecosystem: Environmental > Aquatic > Marine >... | reverse complement strand
TTAAAGGCAAAATAATGACTGAATTATTAGATGTTGCAAGGGAACGTATTTTATTGCCAGCTGGCATGGGTGACGAAGATTTAAACAAGATTCTTGATAGTACGTTAGGTTCATCTATTGAAAGTGCGGATATCTATTTTCAGGTGCAACGTCATGAGTCCTGGGTAATGGAAGACGGTATCATCAAGGAAGGAAGTTATAATATTGATCAAGGTGTAGGTGTTCGCGCCATGAGTGGTGAGAAAACCGGTTTCGCGTATTCAGATGAAATTGCATTACCCGCTTTGTTGAGTGCTTCAAAAGCTGCGCGCGCTATTTCCCGACAGGGTCAACAAGGCACGCTTCAAGCATGGAAAGCGCATCCTGGTCATGCCTTGTATGATCATGCTGATCCACTAGATAGCACGTCAACTGAAGCCAAGTTACAGTTATTAAAAGATGTGGAGGCTGAAGCTAGAAAAGTAGACCCTCGCATTAAACAGGTAGTTGTTAGTTTGTCAGGTGTTCACGAAGTTATATTAGTGGCAAATAGCGAAGGTTCACTAGCAGCTGATGTGCGCCCCTTAGTGCGTTTAAATGTCAGTGTTATTGCGGAAGACAAAAATCGTCGAGAGCAAGGGGGTGCAGGTGGAGGTGGGCGTTTTTCCTATGAGCACTTTTTTGAAAAAGGTCGTGGCCTCGAATTTGCTCGCAAAGCAGCAAAACAAGCGTTATTAAATTTAGAAGCAGTTGAAGCACCAGCAGGCTCAATGGATGTTGTATTGGGTCCGGGTTGGCCAGGTGTGTTATTACATGAAGCTGTAGGACATGGATTAGAAGGTGACTTTAACCGTAAAGGAAGTTCAGCTTTTTCTGGACGTATCGGTGAAAAAGTAGCGTCTGACCAGTGTACTATTGTAGATGATGGCACCATGCACGAGCGACGTGGATCACTGAATATTGATGATGAAGGAACGCCGACCAAACAAACCGTTTTAATAGAAAATGGTATTTTAAAAGGTTACATGCAAGACCGTATGAATGCACGGTTAATGGGCGTCGAAAGCACAGGGAATGGGCGCCGTGAATCGTATTCACACATACCAATGCCTAGAATGACAAACACTTATATGTTGGCCGGGCAGTATGACCCACAAGAAATTATTTCATCTGTCGAAAATGGTATTTATGCAGTTAATTTTGCCGGAGGACAGGTGGATATTACGTCGGGAAAATTTGTATTTTCTACGAGTGAAGCTTACTTGATTGAAAATGGAAAAGTCACACGCCCTGTAAAAGGAGCTACGTTAATCGGCAATGGCCCAGAGGTGATGACGCGCGTTAGTATGGTTGGAAATGACTTACAACTGGATGATGGTGTAGGCACTTGTGGAAAAGAAGGTCAAAGTGTTCCGGTTGGCGTTGGTCAGCCCACGATGCGAATAGATGGTATTACGGTTGGTGGTACCGGGGTATAGAATTATTCGGAGTTATCGAGTTCTTTTAGGTATTTAAATAAAGCGCGTGACGATTTTGGTGGTTTTTGTTGTTTTTCTTCTTGTTGGGCATTACGTATTAATTGACGAATATGCTGTCTGTCAATCGAAGGAAATTGGATGACAAGTTCATCCATAATGTTAGGCGCATTTTGAATAAGTTGATCGCGCCATGATTCGAGTTGATGGAAGCGATTAGTATCACGTTTGTGCTGCTGTTTGACTTTTAATAAAGCTTGTTCAATAGGCTCTGGGTCTATTTGTCGCATGACTTTGCCAATGTATTGCAATTGACGTTTGCGGCCGCCATGTTGATGAATTTTTTTGGCATCCAGAATAGCGTGGAACAACTTCTCAGGTAATGATAGTTGCTTCAGGCTTTCTTCACTGAGTTCAGTGAGTTGTATGCCCAGCTTTTTTAACGCCGTGGCTTCACGTTTGAGTTGTGATTTACTTTTTTCTTCGGGTAAATCATTGTCGTTAATTTCAGGCATAGTGTTAGTAAAACAGTTTAAGTAATAAAGATTATAGTTGGAGTATAACATGTCAAATAAGATTGATCCGGATTACCCAGATCAAAACGAATTAAAAGAGTTGGTAGCAGATGCATTGAAACTAGCTCAGCAAAAAGGTGCAAGTTCAGCTGAAGCGGGTATGAGTTTTGCTTCTGGTTTGAATGTTACTGTCAGACTGGGTGAAGTGGAAACACTCGAATATAACCGTGATCGCAGTTTGGGCATTACTGTTTATATTGGCCAACATAAAGGCTCAGCAAGCACGTCAGACTGGAGTGCGGCAGCGCTCACGGATACTGTTGAGGCAGCTTGCGCGATCGCGCGACACACAGGTGAAGATCCTTGTGCAGGTTTGGCAGATGCCGATAGAATGGCTACCAATATACTGGACCTTGATTTAAACCATCCTTGGGATGTGTCAGCTGAACAGGCGATAGAGTTAGCTAAAGAATGTGAAGATGAAGCTCGGTCTGATCAGCGTGTCAGTAATTCTGAAGGGGCAACGGTCTCTACGCGAAACGGTCTGAGTGTTTATGGAAATACGCATGGTTTTCTGGAAGGTTATGCGGGTACACGTCACAGCATGAGTTGTAGTGTGATTGCAGAAGATGATGCTGGTATGCAGAGAGATTATTGGTATTCTATCGCACGCGATGCTACTGAACTGGAAGCACCTAAACTAATAGGGCAAAAAGCCGCTCACAGAACATTAAGCCGATTGAATTCAAAAAAGCTGAAGACAGCACAGGTGCCAGTTATTTTTCAGGCAGAGATTGCTTCAGGATTATTTCAGCATTTTATTAGTGCGGTTTCAGGCGGTAATCTATATCGAAAATCCAGTTTTTTGCTGGACCACCTTGGAGAAAAGATCTTTCCGGATTTTTTGAATATCCAGGAGCAGCCACATTTAAAAAAGGCATTAGGCAGTGCGTCTTATGATAGTGAAGGTGTAGAAACACAGGCACGTTCGATTATAACTGAGGGTGTTTTGCAGGGTTACGTATTGAGCAGTTATTCAGCACGTAAATTAGAGATGGAAACAACGGCTAATGCTGGAGGGGTGCATAATTTACAGATTCAATCTGGTGAGAAAGACATGCAAGGGTTACTGGCTGAAATGGAACAGGGGTTGTTGGTCACAGAATTAATGGGACAAGGTATTAACATTGTAACGGGTGATTATTCCAGAGGAGCTGCCGGTTTTTGGGTTGAGAATGGCGAGATTCAGTATCCAGTTGAAGAGATCACCATTGCCGGGAATTTGAAAGACATGTTTAAACAAATTGTTCAGGTAGGGAATGATGTTGATAAACGCGGTAACATTCAAACAGGTTCTGTATTGATAGAAAATATGACGCTAGCTGGCGAGTAGGTTTAAGTAAGAGAAAAAAGATCTAATTTAAAGAACGCAATGTTGTTCATGGGTGATGTTGAAGAAGGGATTAATTGCAAGCAACATTTGGAATAGAATGGTTATTTTATTTTCAAATCAGATAAATCGTCGCCAGCCCTAAAAAAGCAACATAACCAATTACGTCGGTTATTGTTGTTAGTAACACGCTTCCAGCAAGTGCCGGGTCAATTCCCATACCGCGTAAAACTAGAGGAATGGTCACACCTGCCAATGCGGCAAAGATAAGATTAATGAGCATTGCTGCAGCTATGAATGCACCGATCATTAAGTCATCGAACCACAGGATTGCAATCGCAGCAACAATCAATGCCCAGATCACGCCGTTTAGCGAACCTACAGCTGCTTCTTTATATAATAACCATTTGGAGTTGGATTTGCCGATGTGACCTAAGGCCATACCACGAATAACAAGCGTTAATGTTTGGGTTCCAGCAATGCCACCCATGCTGGCAGCAATGGGCATAAGTACAGCCAGGGCTACCACTTTTTCAAGTGTTACCTGAAATAACCCAATTACCCATGCAGCCAGGAATGCGGTTAGCAGGTTAATGCCTAACCAGAGTGCGCGTCTTTTTGCACTGGAAATTACTGGTGCGAAAATATCATCTTCTTCATGTAGACCCGCCATACTCATTAATGAGTGATCGGCTTCATCACGAATGACATCAACTACATCATCAATTGTTATTCTGCCTAGTAACCGGCTGTCTTTACTAATGACAGGAGCCGATATGAGGTCACGTTTTTCAAATAAATGTGCAACTTCATGCGCTGGCAAATTAACGTCGATTGCTTCGACTTTAGTATCCATAACTTCTGCGACTGTATGTGATGGGTCACTGGTTAGTAATTTGGATAATGATAACGACCCCAGATACATATCAAAGCGATTAACGACGATCATATTGTCAGTGAATTCAGGTAGGTCGCCACGTAACCGTAGATAACGTAAAACGACATCAAGGGTGACGTCTGATCGTATCGTGATCGTATCGGTGTCCATCAAACCACCGGCGCTGTCTTCAGGGTAGGATAAAACAGACTCCAGTCGGGTCCTGTCTTGTTTGTCCATGGAGTAGAGGACTTCTTTGATGACCATGTCTGGCAGATCATTAAGTAGATCGGCAAGATCATCCATGTCCATACCATCTGTGGCGGCTATGAGCTCATGGTTATTCATGCCTTTGATCAGGCCAGCACGTACCTCATCATTAACCTGAAGTAATATATCGCCCTCATCTTTTAAATCCACCATATCCCAGACGAATTGGCGTTCAGTGGAAGGCAGTGATTCCAGTATGTGTGCAGTTTCAGCAGGGTGCAGGTCTGAGAGCATTGTCCAAACATGCTGATTGCGGCCTTTTCTTAAGGCTTCTCGCAGTGAAGCGAGGCGGGCTTCGGCATTTTTTTCTATTTGGGCTATGTCATTCATGAATTAATAATCTCAATCTAACCCTTGGAGTTGGCACAATGATGAATAGAAAGTGTAACCAGAAAAGATGAGCAGGTCTATTAAAATGAAAAAAATCAGGAAATTAAAAATGATGATTCAATGTACGCTGTTGTTAATATTTTCTATTTTTGTCAAAGCCTCTTCTGCATGTTCACATTGTAATATAGCGAGGCTGAGTTTTTTAAGCTGTGTAATATTGGAGTGATTGATGACATCTTTTACTTCTAGAATGGTATTGGCTTGCATACTAAACTCACGTAAACCCAGTCCAAGCAATAGTCGCGTGTAAACCGGGTCACCCGCCATTTCACCACACATAGCAACGGGTATATTTGCTCTTTTTCCAGCCTTGATAACCTGATGAATTAATCGCAAGACTGACGGGTGGCATGGGCTATATAGATAATTAACTTCTTCATCAACGCGGTCAATTGCCAAAGTATACTGTATTAAATCATTCGTACCTATCGATAGAAAATCCAGATGCTTGGCAAAGAGATAGGCAGATATAGCCGCAGCAGGAATTTCTATCATGCCACCAATTTGCATATTATCATCAAAGGCGAGTCCTTCTTGTTGTAGATCATGTTTTACTTCGGCAATTAATTTTAATACCTGATGTATTTCTTGTGTATTTGAAAGCATGGGTATCATCATGCGCACCTGACCGCTAGCCGAAGCACGTAATATGGCACGTAGTTGCGGACGAAATAATTCCGGATTACTCAAACATAATCTTATCGCACGTAAGCCTAATGCTGGATTCGTGGGGCAATCTTCATGTTGCAGGTTCTTTAATGGTTTATCGGCACCCAGGTCAAGTGTTCGTATTGTGACAGGGTTACCATGCATAGCATTGATCATGCTCATGTATGTATTATATTGCTCCTCTTCATCAGGCAAGCTGTCTCTATTCATAAATAAAAATTCGGTTCGGTATAACCCTATACCATCGATATTGTATTTATTCAGCGTGTCTATATCCTCAGGAAGTTCTGCATTCGCAAGTAATTGAATGGTTACTTTATCCAATGTAATGGATGGTTTGTCTTTTAATTTATCGAGAGATGAATAATATGTTTGGTAGGCTTGTTGTTTGTCTTTGTATTCCTGTTGTGTTTTTTCATTGGCATTAACAGTTACAGTGCCTTGCTTGCCATCTATAATAATTGGGTCATTATTCTGAAGATATCGTTTCGCATGATGCACACCTACGATGGCAGGTAGCTTTAGACTACGCGCCAGAATAGCTGTGTGAGATAGTGGTCCGCCTGATTCAGTTACAAAGCCTATCATTCCTTGGTGTTGTAGCAGCACAATGTCAGCAGGAGTTAAGTCATCAGCAATAATAATTCTATTATCCAGAGACTGTGTGTCATCATGTAAAGGTAATTCTTCTTCGAGTAGAATGCGCAAGATACGATTGACAACATGTATGACATCATCTTTTCGTGTTTTCAGGTAGGCGTCATCCATCTCATCGAATACTTCAACCAAGGTGTCGAGTTGAACTTTTAAAGCCCATTCAGCGCTGCATTTTTTAGTGCGGATTAATTGTATGGGTACTTCAGATAAAGCTGCGTCATCCATCATGAGTAGATGGGTATCAATAAAAGCTGCAATATCGAGTGGGGCGGAGCTAGGAATTTTTTCCTGGACTTTGTGTAACTGAGATCGGGCAGTGTCCAGTGCGTGAATAAGTCGCTGCACTTCATTTTCAATTTCAGTATCCGGTATGCATGCTTCAGCAATATCAGGCTGGCCGCGTTCAAGTTTATAAGCATGGCCAATGGCTATGCCTCTTGATACTGCGATGCCTTTTATCGATATGGACATATAACAAATCCCGGTTAATGAAAGATTAAATCTATTCGTTTTCTCCGAATTTATTTTGTATTAATACATGTAATTCTTCGGATGCCTGTTTTTCGTCTTCGCCATTGATATATAAGGTGAGCTCTGTGCCTTTTGATGCGGCTAACATCATAACCCCCATAATGCTTTTTCCATTTACTTTCTGATGTTCTTTTTGTAATGAAATTTCAGAAGAAAATTGTGATGCAAGTGTGACGAACTTCGCTGCAGCTCTTGCATGCAGACCCAGTTTATTAATGATGAGTACTTTAGTTTCTAACATAATGGCTTACAAATCATAATGCCGTCTTGACCACCAGAACGGGCTTTCTCTGAAAGTTGATCGAGGTTTAAACGCGGATAATTCAGCACACGTATTAACATGGGTAAATTCACACCGGAAATCACTCTAACGTTACATGTTTTGCTGAGATGATTGGCTACATTACTAGGAGTGGACCCAAACATATCAGTTAGTATGATGACACCATCGCCACTATCAAGGTTGGTGATTTTGTTTAACGCTTTAGTTCTCGCTTGTTCAAGGTCACAGTCGTTATGAATAGCAAAGTGGTCTGTTTTTAAAGGGCAGGTTTCAAGCATGGCGGTGGCTGTTGCAAGTAATTGCTGGCCTATATCGTTGTGTGAAATAATTAACAAACCAACGCTCATGATATTTCCCTATGTCGTATCATGATGTTTTCGCGTTGCTGCTTAAAATAATTATTAAGTGCTTCAACCATATACACTGACCGATGTTGACCGCCGGTGCAGCCTATTGCAATGGTCATGTAGCTGCGGTTTTCCTGTTCAAAACGGGGTATCCATATATCAAGGAAGTCAATAATCTGTTGTTTCATTTCACTAACCCAGGCTTGATCATCAAGATACTGAATGACTTTCTTATCAAGTCCGGTTAAGGGACGTAACGACGCTTCCCAGTGAGGGTTGGGTAGGCAACGCGTGTCAAAAATAAAATCAGCATCGCTAGGAGCACCATGTTTGAAACCAAATGATTGGAATAAAATGGACATTGATTCGGATTGCTCTCCAGAGACACGGTTCCTTACCAGCTCACGGAGTTGGTAGATATTGGTATGGGTAGTATCAATGTGTAAATCTGCTTGTGATGCAATAGGGTTGAGCAAGTCTTTTTCGGCGTGTATTGCATCAGACAATGAAATGTCATCAGTTGTTAATGGATGTTTACGGCGTGTTTCACTGAAACGTTTTAATAAGGTATTGTCTTCTGCTTTAAGATAGAAAATATCAACACTTAGATCTGATTGGGAAAGATCTTTTATTAATTCAGGAAAATGTTTTAAATCCTGGTGGCTATTTCTGGCATCTATGCCAACGGCGACGAGTTTATGACTTTTACCCCATTCATCCAGCAATTGTTCAACCAGAGAAGGGAGCATGCCAATAGGCATATTATCTATGCAGTAATAATCCAGATCTTCAAGTGTGCTTAAAGCAATACTTTTTCCTGATCCGGACAATCCGCTGATAATAATTAAATTCATTGAACACTCTTTCTGAGTAATTGACTTTGACGTTGAATGAAGTCTTCAGCAGCATCATAACCTTTTTGAACAAGCATGTGATTACGTATAGCCGTTTCTACTGCAATAGCCAGGTTACGACCAGGCGCTACAGGTAACGTAATTTCCGGAATGCTAACATCCAGTACGTTTCGATAGTGTTTTGATCCGCGTAATCTGTCTACAGCATGTAATTGTTCTTCGGTCATTTCTTCCAGTGCAATAATTAAACGCAGGTATTTACTGGGTTTGACTGAACTATCACCAAATATTGAGCGAATATTTAGTATTCCCAGTCCCCTTACTTCAAGAAAATCACGTAATAACTCGGGGCAAGTTCCATTAATAATGTCGGGTGCAATTCGCGAAAATTCAGGCGCATCATCAGCAATCAGACGGTGACCTCGGCTAATGAGATCAAGAGCTAATTCACTTTTACCGATACCACTGTGGCCGGTAAGTAAAATACCGCTACCCATCACTTCCATAAAAACGCCGTGGATAACAGTAGAGTCGGCTAAAATATTACTTAGATGATATTGAAAATGATTAATGACTTCCTGGCCACTTTTGAGAGTGGTATATAAGGGTATGTGATGAAGGTCTGCTAATAATAAAAAATCATGCGGTACCGATTCACCTTCAGCAATGACGACCATCACCGTACGTTCTCCCAGAAAAATCTGGTTGACAGAATCTGTGCGTGAATTTTTGCCCAATTTTTCCAGATAGGATAATTCGCTTTTACCTAGTACCTGAATTTTGTTTGGATGTATGAAATTAAGATGGCCTATTAGCGCCAGTGGCCGATCACCTTTTATGGTGTCATGTTTAATAACACGTTGATCGCCATCGCCCCCAGCTTTGCATTCAAGTTCGAGTCGCTTTTGTAGTTTTTCTACAATAACTTGTACGCTGGTATCATTCATTGATTAGGTGGGGCTACCAGATTGGTGTGCAAATGATTGTAGCAATTGTTCTTCTGTACTACTGGTTCTTAATGTATCGCAGAACGATTGATTGCCAAATAGTTTTGCTAATTGGGCAAGGATTTCCAGATGTTCATCTGTATAGTGATCGGGAACCAATAAGCAAAACAATAAATCAGTAGGCTGGTTGTCAATAGCGTCAAAATCTATCGGTTGCTGTAATTTAATAAATGCGCCGATGGCAGTTTGTCGTCCGGGTAATCGCGCATGAGGTAAAGCGACTCCGTGCCCCAAACCCGTGCTGCCTAATCGCTCACGGTTAATCAGGCTCTCGAAAATCTCTTCTTCACTGGTATCGGATGACTCCGATACAAGGAGAGCGCTTAAAGCTTCCAGTGCCTTTTTCTTACTTTTGGCGCTGTTATCACAGTTGATTCTGTCGAGGGTGATAAGGTCTGTAATATTCATGGATAAGACTCGTTTTCTCGCTAACGTTTATGATGATTGGTCATTTTTTCTTTATGTTTTTTCACTTGCCTGTCGAGTTTATCAATTAGTCCATCAATCGCAGCATACATATCTTCTTGAGTATCTTCTGCAAACACATTAGTTCCACTTAAATGAACGGTGGCTTCTGCTTTTTGACGAAGTTTTTCGACACTTAAGATAACATTTACGTCGACTACCTGGTCGAAGTGACGCTCCAGTTTTTCCAGTTTACTTTCTACATAATCACGCAGTGAATTAGTTAGTTCTATGTGGTGTCCAGCTATATTAATTTGCATTTTAAGCTCCTTAACTATGTATTTAAATTATACCAATCTTTTTCGTTCGTTGGACGAAGAAATTAGCATGGCTTCACGATATTTGGTAACAGTTCTTCTTGCTACTTTAATACCTTGTTTTAATAATAAATCTGCAATTTTGCTATCACTGAGTGGTTTTTGCGGGTTTTCAGCAGCGATAAACTTTTTGATAATGGCGCGTATCGCAGTTGCAGAGCATACGCCGCCTTCGGTTGTGCTTACATGGCTTGAAAAGAAATATTTAAACTCAAAAATTCCATTGGGTGTATGCATGTATTTCTGGGTGGTGACCCGTGAGATAGTGGACTCATGCATTTCAACAGCTTCAGCAACATCCCTAAGCACTAAAGGACGCATGGCTTCATCGCCATATTCAAGAAAGCCTCTCTGGCGTTCGACAATACAACGGGCGACTTTTAGCAGGGTATCATTACGGCTTTGCAGGCTTTTCAAAAACCAGCGAGCTTCCTGTAAATGATTGCGCAGAGAGTTGGTATCATCACTGGTATCAGTACGGCGAATTAAGCCGGCGTATTGCTTATTAATACGAATCCGAGGCATCGTGTCAGGGTTGAGCTCAACCGACCAGGTACCTTTTATTTTTTTTACATGAACATCAGGAACAATATATTCAGGTTTTGCCGGTGCGATGTCAGCACCTGGGCGAGGGTTGAGTGTCTGAATTAGCGCAATAACTTTAGCTAAATCTTCCTGGCTGATACGCATTTGACGCATGATTTTATTAAAATCTCTGCTTCCTAAGGCATCCAGGTGTTGCTGAACTAACCGTAGGGCTGATTGCAAATAAGGTGTATCAGTGGGCAAATGCTGTAATTGCACAATCAGGCATTCACTTAATGTTCTTGCGCCTACACCAAGAGGGTCAAATTGCTGTATTCGATGCAATACGGCCTCGACCTCGTCAAATTCAACAAGGTCTTCAGCGTTTTGTGTACTTTGACTTAAGCCTTCATGAATATCTTCAAGTGCGATATGTAAATAACCATCCTCATCGATGGAATCAATGATGGCCGTGGCGATAGCCCTGTCAGTATCTGAAAAGGGCGTTAATTGCATTTGCCAGGTTAAATGATCTTGCAGGCTTTCCCCTGATGAATCCGCGTTGTCCCATTGATCAGGGTTATTGTCACTTGCTGGTTGTGAATATGACGTAGAACCATCAAAAACATCATCCCAATTACTATCGGTGGGCAATTCGTCAGGAGTTTCGTTTTTAACTGTTAATTCTGCAGAGTCAGTATTGGGTGGGTTGTCAGCGTTGTCAGTATTAGGTTCATCAGTCTTTTTTGCTTCAGTGTCTTTGGCTGAGTTTTCTTCTTCAACTTCGAGCATAAAGTTGGATTCAAGTACATTCTGGATTTCTAACTGAAGTTCAAGAGTTGAGAGCTGTAACAGCTTAATAGCCTGTTGCAGCTGGGGGGTCATATGTAAACCTTGCTCATGACCAAGATAGAGTGATTGTTTCATATTCAAGTTTGTTTAAGCCAAGTGATCAATGTTGATCTACTCTTCTTATTTTACTGCATTTATTGTGCCAGTACAGGGTGATTGTGTATTTATTTAAAATAAATTTTTCCTAGATAAATGCTGTGACAAATAGGGGTTAAATTGATCAATTAAATTCCATTACTTAATACATCGTCATGAACAGACATATCTAAAGGGTAAAATCATGTCCCAGATACACTTCCCTGACCTGTTGATTGTTTAAGATGGATTCTGGAGCGCCTTCGGCAATCACTTGTCCTTCACTTAAAATATAAGCGGATGTGCAAATCCCGAGTGTTTCACGCACATTATGGTCTGTGATGAGAATGCCTATATCACGTTCCTTCAGGTGTTTGATTATATTTTGAATATCGATAACCGATATAGGGTCAACACCAGCAAAGGGCTCGTCAAATAAAATGAAATTAGGGTTCATAGCCAGTGCGCGTGCGATTTCAGCTCGTCGACGTTCTCCACCGGACAGGCTGATGCCTACATTGTCCTGAATATGTGAAATATGTAGCTCTTGCAGCAGAAGATCCAGCTCAGCTTCGCGCTGTTGTTTATTTAAATCGTCTCGGGTTTGTAATATCGCCATAATATTTTCAGCGACAGTCAGTTTACGAAATATAGAGGCTTCCTGAGGGAGATAACCAATACCAGCTTGTGCGCGTGCATGCATAGGTAATTTGGTTATGTCCTGATCATTCAGCGTGATTTTCCCCTGATCGGCAGCAACAAGGCCAACAATCATGTAAAAACTGGTTGTCTTGCCGGCTCCATTTGGGCCGAGTAAACCGACTACCTCTCCGGTGTTGATGGTCAGGCTGACATTATCGACAACAGTACGGTGTTTATATTTTTTTAATAAATATTCAGCGTGTAATGTACTCATGGTTTTTTAACTGGCACACCAGGTTCATCGTTTACAGGCTGAATAGTTATAGTGACGCGATCACCACCACTTTGCTTGCCAGCGTTAACTTGATCTACTTTGATATCGTAGACGATTCGGTTACTGGAAAAGGTGTTTTTGCCTTGTTTGAGTACAGCATTTTTTTCAAAGATGACAATGTCTTTGTCAGCCAGAAATGTAATTTTTCTCGCTGAAGAAGAAATAGATTTATGTTTGCTATCGGTCTTTTGTTGAAAGGTAGTGGGGTTACCTTGAGCCACCATTTTCTGGAATTTTCCTTGATGCGTAGTGATGGTTAATGTATCTGCAGAAATACGCATGCTGCCTTGGCGCACTACAACATTGCCATTGTAGGTACTGGTGCCTGATTGTTTTTCGATACTGGCTTTATCGGCTTCTACTTTAATAGGTTGTTGACGATCAGTTTGTAATGCCCAACAGGTGTTATTCAATAAAAGGATAGACAATAGTATGAAATGAGAAAGTGGATTACGGCGCATAAGTGCCTCTTACTTTACTTAAAAATTTTATCGTTTCTGTTTGCAAATTTGTAAACATCCCTTTGGATTTAAGTGAGATTCCATCACCCACGAGTTGTATGGTTTCATCTGTGCTAACAGTATTATTTTCAGCATTAATTAACAGGCTTTCTGTTGTAATAGTAAATGGTTTTTGTTGCTTTGTCGCTGATCGCTTTATGTTAACTTTGCCGCTTAGTAAGATACTTTTGCTTTTTTCTGTAACCTGGCCATTTTCTGCCTGAATATTCCAATAATGCCCCGATTTATTATGTAGTTCAATAGATGGAGCTTGTACCAATGTTTCATTAGAGTCCTGAAAATGTTTCATGCTACTCGCATTGAGGTGGTACTGGGTTTTGCCGTTTATATCCATGCTTGTTAACGTGAAATCATCAATACTGTAATCAATATTGGCATTGCGCTGTAACGGAGTGAAGTCTTCGGGTTTGTCTGAAAATTTCTCTGTAAGTTGAACGCTGAGCGTGACAATTAAACTAATAAGTATTAATAGTAAAAAAGTACGGATTTTGGTCATGATATTTTAGTATAAAATCAAGGCTTGTGCAGGTAACTGTTAAGTTCAGATTCGAGTTTGCCTTGCGCTTCCATGATCATTTCGCAAACATCACGGCCAGCACCTCGTCCACCGTTACTGGGTGTTTGCCAGTGTGAATGTTTTATAACCATGTGATGGGCATCCTGCACGGCAATGGCTAAACCAACTTGCGACATAACAGGAAGATCAACTACATCATCTCCAACATAGGCGCATTCTTCGGCTGAAATTTTGAGTGTTTCGAGTAAATCACGAAAGGCAATGGTTTTATCATGTTGTCCCTGGTAAACATGTTTAATTCCCAGGTCACTAATACGATGTTTGACTACTTCAGATGTTCTGCCTGTAATAATGGCGACTACAACACCATTATTTTGTAGCATTTTCAGGCCATGACCATCTCGAGAATTAAAGGCTTTGTATTCCTGCCCATCATCACCTATAAAAAGAGAGCCGTCAGTTAATACTCCGTCGATATCAAAGATAACAACTTTAATATTTTTTGCTTTTTCCAGTATATCTTTCATAAGTGGCTTTCCCTTTCGAGGTTTTTCTTTTTATGTCGTTTATACAACGCCTGCGCGTAATAAGTCATGCATGTTGAGTGCGCCAACAAGTTTGTGTTGCTCATCTTCAACCAGCAGTGCATTAATTTTGTATTCATCCATTAATTGTAGTGCCTCAGCAGCAAGCATGGTTTGTCTGGCAACTTTGCAATGCGTTGTCATGACATCCTTAATGGGGGTGTTGTGCATATCCAGCCCTTGATCCAATGTGCGGCGTAAATCACCATCGGTGAAAATACCGATAATAATATCATTTTCATCCACGATGGCCGTCATACCCAGGCCTTTTTGAGTGATCTCCATCAGTGCTTGCCCTAATAGAGCATCATCAGTAATGGTTGGAATGGCGTCACCGGTATGCATTATTTGTTCGACATGCAATAAAAGACGACGACCCAGGCTGCCTCCCGGATGAGAGAAAGCAAAGTCTTCAGCCGTAAACCCTTTTACTTCAAGTAAGGCAATGGCCAATGCATCGCCCATCGCGAGAGTCGCTGTTGTGCTGGATGTAGGTGCCAGGTCGAGCGGACAAGCTTCATTCTTGACACTAACATCAATATTCACATCAGCGCTGGTTGCGAGAATGGAGGCAGGGTTACCCGTTAGGCTAATTAATGGAACAGCCAGTCGTTTAATGAGCGGTAAAATGGTTAAGATTTCACCCGTCTCACCTGAGTTAGAAAGCGCGAGTACCACATCTTTTTTGGTGATCATGCCCAGATCACCGTGGCTCGCCTCGCCTGGGTGAACGAAAAATGCGGGGCTACCCGTGCTGGCGAGTGTGGCTGCAATCTTGCCGCCAATATGGCCTGATTTACCCATGCCGATTACGACAATACGACCCTCGCAATCGAGCATCAATTCGCAGGCTCGATGAAATTCATCACCCAGGCGTTCTGTGAGTGCTTGAACGGATTCAGCTTCTGCCTGAAGTACGGCCTTACCTAATTCAGTGAAATTATATGTAGTCATGTTCTATTTTTACTTTTAGGGGTAGTGGTTAATCGTTAATTTATTGTTCAGGATACCCTAAAACGGCTATTTTTTCTGTGATTATGTTCTTTTGCAGGCTTGTGCCAGTAATGCTCACTTTGCCTGTTTCTATGTCAACTTCAATACGTTCAATACCAGGAATATCAGCCAGACCTGTTTTGATATTGTTGACGCAACCCATGCATTTTATATTTTGGGCAAAAATCTCTAATGTTTCCATTTAGCGCGTTCCTAAGTAAATGACTACTTGATAGGCAATAAAGGCACCTAAAAGAACACCGCCTTCTATACGATTAATTCTACCGGGTTTCTTAAAGCCATAAGCCATAATAAAGAGTAGCAGGGTAAGGCCAATCATAACCGGGAAATCCCTTTCAAGAATACCTTCAGGCAGCACTCCAGGGCGAATGAGGCCAGGTAAACCTAAAACAGCGAGTAGATTGAACATATTAGAGCCAATGATATTGCCGATAGCGATGTCATGTTCATTCTTGAATGCGCTCATAATCGAGGCGGCTAATTCTGGCAAACTGGTGCCAATAGCTACTATGGTTAGGCCAATGATGACATCGCTCACACCAAATGCAGTTGCAATACTGACAGCACCATTAACCAGTAATTTTGACCCGAGAAGTAAAAGCAGTAATCCTGCGATAAACCAGAAGATAGCCAGGCTTGTTTTTATGTCTTTGGGAATTTCGTCTTCATATTCTTGCGCAATAGGGTCGGTTTTGCGAGAACGTAAACCGAGCATGGTCACTGTGTA
>Ga0316205_10003190_pt1 | contig 15859 bp, 17 predicted proteins | sample 3monthpyrite_MG_FD_204941 | JGI IMG/M metagenome (GOLD analysis project Ga0316205, IMG submission 204941) | Microbial mat bacterial communities from mineral coupon in-situ incubated in ocean water Damariscotta River, Maine, United States -... | ecosystem: Environmental > Aquatic > Marine >... | reverse complement strand
TGATTATGTAAATAATAAATATATGCGATGGGCGTTAAAACTACGTTTTTTTGGAAATTATATACATATGTGGACACCAAACGATGTAATGATGTATGCATTGCAAATCCGTAGTTGTAAAACACCAAAATGAAATCTCATTTAATATATTCAGATAAATACGACTTTAATTTTTGGGGGATGAGTAAGATCCATCCTTTCGACGGATTAAAGTTCAGTAAAGCGTGGGAAATAATAACTAAAGCCTATCCTGATGAAATCGAATCGCTCTGGATAAAACCACAACATAAAGTTTCAGATGATATGTTAAGTAAGTTGCATAGTTCTGAATATCTAACGTCATTAAATAAATCTTCGACTATCGCTAAAGTAATTGAAATTGGCCTGACTAAATACGTGCCTGTCAGTTTGTTAAAAAAAGTACTAATAGATCCTATAAAATTAGCAACACTAGGTACGATACTCGCTGCAGAGTATGCGCTTAAAAATAACGAAATAGTTATGAATATTGGTGGTGGATATCATCATGCATTTTCAGATCATGGTGAAGGGTTCTGTTTCTTTGCAGATGCAGCATTAAGTTTAGTTAATAGTCGTGATAGCGGTTTGTTAAAAAAAACCGATACGGTATTAATGATCGATCTGGATGCACACCGAGGCAACGGTTTTGAATCTGTTACTGAAAACGATGCAACAGTAAAGAATTTCGATATGTATGGGTTTCAAACCTATCCCGGTTTGCATGAGGGTGACCCCGATAAATACCCATATATGATACCGTTGAAATCAGGTATCAAAGACGATGTATATTTAAATATTTTAGAAACTGAATTAACAAAATTTATAGATGAAAACGCAGATGCAAAACTAGTCTATTATAATGCTGGTAATGATATTTTAGATATTGATCCGCTTGGTGGACTGAGTGTGAGTTATGAAGGTGTAGTAAAGCGCGATAAATTTGTAATTGATCAATTAACAAAAAGAGGGTTACCTACAGTTGTAATGACAAGTGGCGGTTATACAAAACAGTCGCATGAACTTATTGCTGAATTGGCAAAAATTATTGTTGAGTCTGGACGAAGTTAAAAATATGAGAATCGATAGGGTTAGACTGATTATTTGTTACGGTTAGACGCATATTTGTATTTGCGAAAGAAGAACGTGAATAAGTGGGGTCAGAACCCAGTTTTCTCTAATATTAGAAACAATTGGGATCTGACCCCACTTTTGAAAAGAGTTTAAAGCCCACTTTAACGATATTAAATCAGATTATATTAATTCGTTTTTACCCGCTGCCACCAAAGAGCCAGGGCAACGTAGTGTAACCAACACCAAATATGTTTTCAGAGTAAAGAAGGGCGTTTATCTTGTGCACCCGGAGGTGTTGGTAACTTACAAAAGGTAAAGCAGAAACAATTGGGGTTGGAGTGGAGTTAATAGATTCTAATCTATGGCTTTGCTCTTATGCCCAATATTAGGAATAAGTGGGGTAGAACTTTGTTTTCTGGGAATGAAAATTAATTGGCAATGATAGGTAGTAGATAGTAATAAAACACTCATACAAATAATTAGTAAGATGTGTGACCTGAAATAACATCGTAGAAACATATGGATTTTATTATTCTCCGAGATAGCGCAGTAAACAACATGATAAACATAATGAGCAGAAGACTAAGTAAAAATGTCACGACCAAGTTGTTAAATATTTACATTATTTAATGTTCTTTTTTATACTAACTATAAGTGTTTTACAGAGTAAGGTAGAATATAAAAATAATCTGTTAAGTATTTATACTGTGTAAAGGCGAAAGTAAGATGAAGATGTCAGTTTTAAATTTATTGAAATGTTCCATGGTCAAGCCCTATCAATTATTACAGCTCTTACTTATGATGACGGTATTACTTTTTTCTATAACCTCATGTGACCAGTCTAATGGTGGCGGCGCAACTATTCTAGAAGGGGAATGGAGAGGTGAGTGTACCAATGGACCAACTATTTCTAATAACGGTATTGAGTCTGTTAATAAAGTCATCATATTTAAAGGTACTTCTTCAACTACTCATTTTAATGAATATTCAGATGATAGTTGTACGGTATATGTAAAAAAAGTCATAACTTTAAGTTTAGCAGAAAGTGATGGTGTTAATGGAAGCTTTGAAATTGGGACCGGCATAAAAACATCAAACGGTGTTGATGCTACTAAGATAATATACAGTCCTTATTCTGGTTCTAGTGCAGATATTGTGGATATCTTTCTTCTGCAAAATAATAACACGACATTAATATTGGGCATAAAATGTCAGTCATTTACACAAGTGATAGGTGGCAGGCAGTGTCATGCAACGACACCTACAGAATTAAATTATGCTAAACCATATACTAAGTTTCGATAGTAAAATAAGTGAGAAATAAGTGGGGTCAGAACCCAGTTTTCTCTAATATTAGAAACAATTGGGATCTGGCCCCACTTTTGCCGTATAAAAGGGGTCGGAGTCAAGCTGAATAAGTTTTTCTGTATTAATATGTGAAGCTGAGTTTAAATTAATATTGCCGGTTAGCTCGACTCCGACCCCAGGCATCGCGACCCCGAGCATCGACCCCAAATGTTTGAAATTAGAAAAATATGTAATAGATAGTTGGGTAGATTTTTAATTAATGTTATCTGTTTAAATAATTGTTAGCATAATGAAACATATGGAGAATTGAATGAACTTAAATATGTCAGTTGAAGATAATTTTTCATCATATATTGATGAAAAAACAGGATTGGCGATCTTCGTTGACTCTTTTGATAATCATGAGTTTGAAGTCAGAATTGGTAGCGCTGCTGAATCTGTATCAATGGGTACAATAACAGCAAAGAATAATGAAGAGCTAAATAAAAGCATTCTTGAATTAGTTGAATATAAGAATTGTAAAGAATTGGGGTCAGAGCACAATTGTTTCTAATATTAGTGACCACTTTAGTTACTTTAATTAAAGAGCTAAGAGCACTTTAATCAATAATGTAAAATAGCTCTGCCCCAGGTTTCTTTGTGTTCATGATGAAGAAACACGGGGTCAGGTCTTTCTATGCCATATATTTAAATTTTTAGGTTTCACCAGATTTTGATATATAGAGCGTACAGTTATTAATAAATGGAAGACCAATTAATTTAGGTCTGTCCTTCTAATTAATATTAAGCAAGTTTAACTGTACGTTTATTTTCAGTAGACTTAAGTTTGCTCTTATCTGTAGTGCTAGTGAGAGAAGCAACTCGCGTATCAATAAGGCTCTCCAGTAGGCCTGAATTTCCAGCATCAAATGTATCTGTAACAACATGGCCGCGATGACTGCCGCCAGTTACATTGCCGCTATCATCAAGATAAAAGTCCATAACCTTATTATAAGTAGCAGTCGAGCTTAGGCTTATACTATATACCTTGCCATCAAGCATAGTCATTGTGAGCTTAACCTTATCAATTTTTTTGGGTTTAGATTTACGTATCACGGCATTTTCAGTTGATTTAAAAAAGACGATATTTTTACCAGGGTTAATAATGAGCTCTTTTATAGCTGTTTTGGCTCTAACCAATCCGTTTTTAAAAATATAATATTTACTGGTTGGCCTGTTATCACCGGCATTGCTATAAAATTCTGCGGGTTCATTATCAAAGTACATATTACGATCCTGTAATTAAAAAGTTGAAATAGACTAGAGAGCCTGCTGATAACGCTGGCAAAGAAACCGAAATTGCCGATGAGGCCTGAACAAATATGAACAGATAATATAATAATTACGTGTCAAAAGGCATCGAAAAATTTCAGAAACAGGTGCCACGAAACAGGTGCCACGAAATAGGTGTCAGGGAACAATTTTTCCTAATATTAAGAGACTGCTTTACACTAACACCAATTAACCATAAAGCAACCTACAGTCTATAATCATTCAACACTTCAGGATGCTTCAGATAAACCCCTTTCTTAACCCGAAACACATACTTGGTATTAGTCACACTTCTTTGTTCTGGTTCTATAGTCGCTGAGGGTAAGCGATTAATAGGACACCCATCATAAGAAACCAATAAAAACAAAGGCTTAGTTTGTATCTGGCTCTTTGGTTATTATGGATGTCTCGATAAGCTTTTATTCATAACTGCTGGTTATCACTTTCTGGTGTTATAATGCAGAACAGCCTGTCTATCACTGAGGCTAAAGAAAATAACCTGTTGTAAAATAGTTAAATCAGCATTCGTAAAAAAGCTGTTCACTTGAACAGGTCTAGAAATCATATTGTTTTTTATCATGTATAAATTGTATATTTTCAATGCTTTATCAACTAGTAAACTAAACAGGAGGTAGTTAGAGAGTTAGAGTCGTTGTAGTAGTAAAAAGGGATGGACGGAATGTATTTTGTATTAATGATTCTGCATTTAAATGATCATTCTCCGTTCACATTAATATTAGATAAATATTAAATGGATAACTAGAAGGAGATTACAATGATAAAATTATTTATTATCGCTGCTTTACTTGTGATTACAGGATGCACTACAAAGCAAGACGCGTATATTGGAGCAATACAGGTGCCATTGCCGAATGGTATTTTTATGCAGGAAAAAAAGGCTATAGCGTATAAACCCATCGATATAAATGTTAAAACTGGTCTTATTAAACTTTCAATTAAATCTTTAATACCTGATAAAAAAGAGAGTGTAGGGCGTTATCAGGTTTATGCCGTTAGTAATAAGAGTTTTAATCTTGTCAGTCACCGCCAGCAAGATCGAGAGTTAATTACAAAATTTATACCTGGTGCAACCTATATTGTAAGACAGGCTGCACAGGGACAAGTTGAGCTCTCTTTAAATTCATTATGCCGCATTGCCCTGGAGTATCCGAAACCAGATAAAACCTTTATTCCTAAAATCTGTACACAGATTTTCTGTGTTAATGAGGCATTTACTGAAAGACAATTATTCGAAAGATTTGATTTACCTTATGGTGGAGGTGGTGGTGTGCCGATTCAGTTAGGGGGTTGGAATCCAGTTCCACCAAATCTTTGTCAGAGTTGCACGATGCCTGGTCTGGCTAATCTGGGTGATCCGACCATTGAATGGATCTGTCCATCTGCACGAACAGGCGGCTGTAATTCAGGCGAAGTGCTGTTTAATGACAACTTTGAAATGGATACCGTGGGGGCGCCTCCAGCTACTAGCCCTGCGGGTGCACCACCGGGAGACAGTATAACTAGTTCTGGTGATGTAACAGTAATTAACGACAGCTCAAAAGTTGTCAGGCTTAACAGGGGTTCTCCTTTTGCTACTCTTAATTCGGTGTTAGCAAGTGGCGCAACTGAAAGTGGTTCATATTGCATACAGTTTACAGGAAAGGCTCTGGGCGTAATGCAAACACCTATATCTGTTCAGCTTCAGTCGAGCAGTGGGGCCAATGCATTTGTTCTTAATATAGATCATGACAGCGCAACACTTAATAGTGGAGGTACAAGCGTGACTTTTATCAGAGATTTTACTCAAGCTCGTGATATTCGATTTCAACTAGATCTGGATGATCGCTCATTTGATATGTATATAGACAATAGTCGTGTTGCTGAAAATATATCGTTAATGGATCTTTCATTCGACAGCCCGTCTAATCTAAACTTTACAATTGGGCAGTGCATCCTTGAGTGTTTCCCTGCTTCATATACTGTAGATAACATTAAAGTAACTAAGCTTAATTAATTATTATATTTAAAACTACAATCAGTGGGGCAGAATTACAATTAAAGGGGGCAGATCTATTTAATAGTGAAGAGAGCTTTCGGAATGAATAATTCTTCTCTATTTTTGTTAAACAATAGATCTGTCCTTTTTTTTCTGTTCTAATCAAAATAAATTAATAATAAGAATTAGCCTGATGGAGAAAGGCAAAAACTGGCTTCTTATGGGCTTGCAGTATCAAAAATAAAAAACATAACAAGGCGTTAACCTAAAATAATCATGAAAAAAATATATAAACCACCAAATTCTGATTTGACTATACATAAAGGTATTGATGGTAAAACTTGTCCAGTTTGTAAAGAGAATATAAGCTGGAAAATTGTTTATTTTAAATCAATTATACCAAATACATATAAATGCCCTAACTGTAAAGAAAAACTAAGATACAACATAAATAGAGCAGTTGGTTATATACTCACATTGTTAGTTTTAATGTTTCTAGTATTAGTGCAATATTACTTTGATAAAGTAGTAGGAGTAAAAGAAGATGAGTTAGTAAATTACTATTTTATTTATGGCGTGTTGCCATTCCTGGTTATTGCCATTATATTTACAGAGTATTGTCGAAAGAGTTTAAAGCTTGTACAAAGATAAGGATAAGAAGACAGTTAAGCTCACGCAAAAAAGCGCGCTTGGACCGCTAAACAGCAGCGGCCACTTACCTGAGCGTTATATTCTACAAATAATCAACTACGAGTAACAATGCTCTTCTTAAAAATATTAACAATTTTAATGATTTCTACCAGTTTGCATGCTGAAGAGAGAAAGATTGAAGATATTTACAAGTTAAACAATATTAAGGGCTCAATACTCATTGAATCAGCTGATGGGAGAATTACGTATCAACATAATATTAATGATAAAGAAGCCTTCATACCTGCTTCTACTTTTAAAATTGCCAATACACTCATCATATTAGAAGAAGGCTTGATTAAAGATCAATCCGAGGTTATTAAATGGGATGGTAAAGAGCGAGAATATGCCTCATGGAATAAAGATCAAACACTTAAGAGCGCTTTCCACCATTCATGTGTTTGGTGCTATCAGCGATATGCAAGGCAAGTAGGAGATAAAAAATATCACACCTATTTACGTAAACTTAATTATGGGAATTTTTTAACAGGTAGTGATGTAGTCCGTTTTTGGTTAGATGGTGATCTAAGAATTTCTGTTAAAGAACAAATTAACTTTTTGCGTAAGGTGCATACCGAGGATTTACCCATACAAAAGCAGCATATTAATACGCTCAAAAACATAATGCTGTCAGAAGAGAATAAAAACTACAGGATTTGGTCAAAAACTGGATGGTCAGGAAAGGATGGGTGGTATGTAGGTTATCTGGTGATTGATGATCAAACATGGTATTTTGCTAATCATATTGAAATACATAAAAAATCGGATCTGGAGTTTCGTAAAAAACTCACAATCGAAACACTTAAGATTTTAGATATTATTCAATAGCCGGAGTATAACAAGTCAGGTAACGGTGAAGTAAAAAGAGATTTTCGTTATTTTCAAAAATTAGGTTAGCCCTTAATTAAAAGGAGAGTCAAATGAAAACTATGAGTTGTAAACAACTAGGTGGAGCATGTGATAAAGAGTTCCACGCTGATACTTTCGATGAAATAGCTGAACTTAGCAAAACGCATGGAATGGAAATGTATCAAAAGCAAGATAAAAATCATCTAGAGGCAATGAGCAAAATTCAAGATCTTATGAAAAAACCAGGGGCTATGGACATGTGGTTTGAAAGTAAGAAAAATGAGTTCAATGCATTGCCAGAGAGTTAAAAGAAAATAACAGGGTGTGTCTACACCAAATTTATTTAACTAAAATTAAATAAATTTGATTGGTCGCTGGTAATTTTTAATCATTAACAACTGTCACCGATCTCTTTTATTTACTTATATGCTATTGTGTGACCCTGACAATATACGGAGGTTTTAGTCATGAGTTATTTTTTACGAGTAGGTATTGTTCTTTTTTCAGCATCCTTAACCATGTCAGGTTGCGTGAAAGAAAGACCCCGAACGTCGGATCTTGAGGGGCCTTATATTCAAGTGGCTTTCTCAGGTGGCGCTAATTACACGATCGATAGCACCGAGAGTCGTCCATTGCCCAGTGATCAATGTGCCATCGTTCTAGGTGAAATCAATGGGCGCAATGTTGATGTTCGAGTAATCATCAGCGATCCCTCCGGTCTCACTCGTGCAGAAATCGTTACCGAGGGAAATGGTATACGACCTGGGTCGATCAGACTGGGTTCCACAGAGCCAGACATCAGCATATCGTCCGTAGATACCGATTTTCGTGATGTGATTAACGTGTCCTTTGCCCCACTAGGGGCGAATGTAAGAACAGGCGCCGTTGTTTTCTTTAATATCGAAAGCACTTTTCAAAGAGGCGTGACTTTAACGGTGTTCGCGCGTGACTCATTTGGCAATACCACCAATCTGGCGCCTTTCAGATTGCTCAGTGAATTGGCGGGGCGTTGTGCCAATAGCTGATTAGTGAAGAGTAATTGCCTTGTGTCAGCGTTTCAATAATTGACAGGCGAAGGAATGAGGCCTTGGTAATTACAATTAGAATCGATTTGATATTGATTTTTTAATCAGAAGTTTATGAATATACTTTTAGTCGAAAAAAATAAAATTACTCGTCCATTGTATTTATTTTTTGATGGTATATCAGAAGGGCTTCTTATTAAAATATATAATAAGTTTCAATCTTATGTACAGCATGGAGATGTTTATCATGGAAAACATCTTAAAACTTTGAACTCAAAAATATGGAAATATAAAGGCACTATTTATAAGCTCAGAATTGATAGTGGTAAAGAGTCAGCGAGAGTGCTTTTTTCTAAATCAAAAAGCGGTGATTTAATAATTATTCACGCATTTTTGAAATCTACAAGAAAAACACCAGTGAAAGAAGCCAAACAGGCAATTGCAATTTACCAAATGCCTGAAGGCCTTGAAACTGTTATATGGGATAAGGAATCAGTGAATTACAACCTTTTATATTGAGCTCGCTCAGGAATGACATTACGGATGCCGCCGCCAGGATTTTCTACATCTCCTTTGAAGCGGGGTAACATAATGACATGCAAATGATCGATACTCCGTCCTGCTTCTCGTCCATCATTGTTGCCGAGTGTATAAGCATTAGGCTGGTTTCCCAGAAACGGTAATTTCAAAACCGTTTCAATATGATCTGTGGGGCGGTCTTTAAGAGAATCTCTGTTGAGCATCTCTTCGTAGAGTGATTTCATGTCTGTTGATTCTACAATCTTTTTGACGCCATAAATCGCATCAAAGTAATCATCGTGTTCGATTTGATTTAAGCAAAAAATCGAAGCAACATGTCTTTTGGGCATAACCAGTGCGTGACCAGGGTTCACAGGATTAGTATCAAATATACTAACGAATGATCGATTTTCAAATATAAATGGATCGGCTTCGCCATTGACTACTTTACAGAAATAACAGTTTTTCTCTGAATGAGATGAGTTCATAATGATTGCTTTTCTTCATTAAAAATATTTCGCGCATTGTACCGTAACCTCTATGTAAATTGTTATTAATTGTCACCGATCCTTTTTTCTCTCCTCAGAGTAATATTTATTCTACTTAATACGTTCATTAATCTTTTCTGCCAGAAATGCATTAAACACTTTTACACGACTTACTCTTCGCATATCAGCATGCGTTAGTAACCACAGTGGAATTGCAGGTAGCTTCGGCGTATTTTTGAAACGTGTCAATTCGTAGATAGAGTCACCGACAAGCCTGGGTAACCTGCCTACGCCGAGGCCATTTTTTATAGCCGTTGTAGTGGCGAGAACATCATTGGAGCGCATTACCAGTTCAATTGGTTCGGTGAATTCATGTAACCAGTTTGGCCGGATATTTTTATTATCTTCACCAATCCAGTGCAAGGGAGTGTTGTTTATGTTTTCTAGATAATTTTTTAAGTATTTTTTTTCACCATACACAGCGAGTTCAATTGCGCCGAGTTCGCGACCAATTAAATTTTCAGGTGCCGGTGCAGGTGTTACACGAAGCGCAACATCAGCTTCGTGCTGAGATATATTATAGTTGCTATCAGATAGATCTAACAGGATTTCGATGCCCGGGTGTGTTTCTCTAAATTCTTTTAGAATAGGCATAAGTAAATAGTCAATCATTACAAGTGAGGTTGTTAGTCGTATAGGCCCTTTTAATTCGACATTTTTACCCATAATATTTCGTTCAATGGCAAAGGTTTCTTCCTCTATGCGTATTGCCCGTTGTTGCAATTCTTTACCTTCGTTGGTGAGCTGATAACCAGTACTCAGGCGTTCAAATAAGCGTACATTTATCTCTTTTTCGAAATTATTAATGCGCCGTGATGCGGTAGATTGATTAACGCCGAGTTTGTCGGCGGCGGCGCTAACCGAGCCTGTTTGGGCGACGGCTAGAAAGAAACGGATGTTATCCCAGTCATGCATTTTTGCATATCTCGTATGTGTTTATAGGCCTACTAATGCGGTAATGCATTGGTTATATTTATATCACCAAAACTTAATGAAGTCACTCTTGAATAGATTGATGGTAAACGCAAACAAAAAACTGGAGATATATCGATGCAAAGCAAGCGACTGTTAGTGTTTTTTACAATTTCAACTTTAGGGCTAGGCGCGTGTGCGGAAAATTCATCAAAACAAAAACAGATTGATATGCAAAAGCAGGCAAGTTCAGTAACGGTAACCGCATCAAAATATAAACTGCCAGCAGTACAAATCTCGACGGCGTTTCCATTTCAATCAAAATATATAAAGATCAACAACTCACGAATGCATTATGTTGATGAAGGTAAAGGTGATCCAGTTATCTTTATTCATGGCAATCCGACATCATCCTATCTGTGGCGGAATATCATTCCGTATGTTACTGACCAGCATCGAGCTATCGCACTCGACTTAATTGGCATGGGGAAATCAGCCAAGCCAGATATTAATTACACGTTCAGTGAGCATTATCAGTACGTAGAGTCATTTATAAAGCAACTAGGCTTACATAATGTGACATTGGTTATTCATGATTGGGGTGCCGCAATAGGTTTTGAGTATGCACGACGTCACCCCGAAAACGTTAAAGCCATCGCGTTTATGGAAGGTGTGTTACCGCCAACATTTCCACAGCCAAATTTTGAAGCGATGGGTGAAGATATGGGGGGATTATTCAAAATGTTAAGAGACCCGGAAAAGGGTAAAAAAATGGTGATTGATAACAACGGTTTTATAGAAAAACTACTACCTGCATTCACTAATAGAACACTTGGTGAAGCTGAAATGGCTGTATATCGTGCACCATATAAACATAAAATCAGTCGTAAACCGACATTAGTGTGGCCATTAGAAATACCGATTGGCGGGCAACCAGTAGATACGACTTCTACTATGGAATCTATAGAACAGTTTATGACGCACACAGACTTACCAATATTAATTCTTTATGCTTCACCCGGTGCCGTATTGCCGCCATCAGTTGTGTCCTGGTATAAGAAAACAATTAAAAATATTGAAACGGTTTATGTTGGTCAGGGTTTACATTTTATCCAGGAAGATCAACCAGACTCAATAGGTCTTGCTTTAAACGATTGGTTGCGTAGGCATCACAATTAACCAGCACACATATTGAAATTTATTATCAAAAGATTAAGGAGATAAAATATGTCAGCATTTATGATATTCCACTCAACTGTTAAAGATCCGGATAAATTTATGGTTTACGCCAAATCCGTTCCAGCCACACTGCAACCATTTGGAGGCAGTGTTTTAACCAAAGGCAAGGCTGAAAAAGTTTTCGCTGGTAAACATACGCATCAAACTGTTGGCGTACTCAGCTTTCCCAGCCTGGAAAAGGCACATGGCTGGTATGAGTCCGATGCGTATCAGTCATTAATATCAGTGCGTGACGCTACGGCGGATATGATGGTGATTAGTTTTGTGGAGCCACCGGTCTGAAGTGTTATATGAATGATTGGTGCCAGAGAACAAACATTTCTAATGTTTGAGACTACTGCGAACTGGCACCAATCAACTTAAAAATTACCTCAACCTATAATCATCCAATATCTCTAATGCGGCTGCAATATCCATAGGGTTTAATAATAATCGCTCTCTTTTGTTCGTGATTCAATATTACAATAAATGCGCACCAAGCGACTTTGCGTCTGAATCCATAGGGGTGCGCAGCATGTTATGAACGTGCAGACGTAGGGTTTCCAGTAGTTCGGCCAAAGTTGTGTCTATAATGTGCTGGTTATATGAAAAATGTTATCCATCAATAAACTTTCCAGGTTTATCAAGCAGGAAAGGGGCTGCTCTAAGTGAAAACGGAGTTGTTAATGCTCAATTCACCTGCTTTTACGATTTTACAGATTGTTCAAGCAATAAAAATGGTTTCGTTGTATTCAGTTATGCTGGAACATATTCTACTCATGAGAAATTCTTAAACTCAAATGATTTAGAAGTTACCAAATTTCATTACATAAAAAATCCTGGCGTTATTAAAACTAAATATTATTATTTATGTAATAATCGTCTGTGTTTTCCTATAATTAAATTTATGGTAAACAGTAATGAAAATAGTCTCACGAAACTTAATGATAACGTTCCTTATAATGAACTTGCTGAGTAACTTGATTTGAAAGAATGTTTTATTCCAGTAAGTTATTATGATTATTAGGTGTTATATTACGTTCTTTTAAAGCAGTAACTTTAAGGGGTTGGTGTCAAGCTGAGTAAGCTTAAGTTAATGATGCCATATAGCGCGATTCCGGTTTCTTTATGCATGCAAAAATAAATATATAAAAATAAGGATAAAAAAGTGAAAAATTCAAAATATTATATGCTAATAATAGTGGCATTAGCTGTTTCAGCTTGTAGCTCATCAGCTTCGTTTACTAAAACAGGCGATTATACTGAAAATTTGAAAAAATCAAAAAATGCGATGTAACTATTTATACTACACATCCAAATGCAAAGTACTATGAGATTGGTTTAATTGAATTTAGTGGAGATTTCTGGGGTGGTAATTTTGGTGGTGCTAGCTCAGTAACAGATGCAAAAGAAATGACATCTGATATTGTCTGTAATAATGGAGGCAATGGCCTGTTTCTATGGGAAGCAAATGGGGCGGGTAATTACAAAAAAGCTACAGTTGTCTATGTAGAGAAAAAGCTATAAAAACTTAAAGGTGTTAGAGTCAATCTGAGTTTAATTTAATGTTACTGTATTACTTGCTTCTAACTGCAAATTTTTCAGATGTTGATAGGGTAGAGAAAACCCGTTTAAATTACGTTATAATGGTGCTCTAATTTATTAATATTTCAATATTCATCGAGGTTATGTATTGTGAGCACACAGGACGTTTATATTTTTGAAGTTACGCAAAACAACTTCACCCCTACAGTTATTTCAAACTCAGATAAAATACCTGTTTTTGTCATGTTTATGGGGGCCTGGTCTGAGCATTGTTTTAAGCTGGAATCAATCCTGAGTGATAAGGCAAATGAATTTGCCGGACAGTTTATATTTGCAAAGGTTGATATTGATGAGCAACCTGAGTTAGGCAAGCAATACAAAATAGAAAATGTTCCCACCGTCAAAGTATTCAAGAATGGTGAAGTGGTACACACTGAACAGGGTGTTATGGAATCAGATGAAGTAAGTGCACTATTAAAATCTTACGGTATCTTTCATGAGTCAGAAGAATTGCGCGAACAGGCGCGCGGACTGCACATGGCGGGGAATGTTGTTGAAGCTATTACTGCGTTAACACAAGCTATTAAACTTGATCCAGGTAATACCCGCATTGCCATGGACATGGTTCAGATATTTCTTGATATTAATGAACTTGAACAAGCCAGAGGTTTGTTTAATAAAATGCCAGAAAAAGCTCAAAACAGTGATACCGGTCGCTCACTCTCGGGCCAGCTCAGTTTTAAAGATCTGTCAGCAAAAACGGCAGGTAAGCAAAGTCTGGAACATCAGCTGGCTAATAACCCAGATGATAATGATGCCCGTTTTGATCTCGCCATTTGTCTGGTCGCAGAACACGACTATAAATCAGCAATGGACTTTCTGTTTGAAATATTAAACAAAGATCTAAATTATAAAGGTGGCGCTGCGCAGGAAATGATCATTAGCCTTACCAACGTGCTGACACCTAATGAGCCGGATCTGGCGCAGGAATTTAGACGAAGATTGAGTAATATAATTTCTAATTAAAAGGGGTCTGTCTCCTTTTACTTGCAAATAAAACAACCAGCTTGGCAACTTATGTGGCTTTATACCTTCAAGGAAATTTACCATGATTGAACAAGAATATGCAGGCTTCTGGATAAGAGCAGGAGCAACATTAATAGATTTAATATTATTGCTTATAATTACTGGCGTGCCTCTTACATTAATTTACGGCGAAGAGTTTTGGCTTGGAGATCAGTATTACTATGGAATATGGGATGGTCTTTTCAGTTATGTTTTACCGTTTATAGGAACAATTTGGTTTTGGCTGCATTTTATGGGGACACCAGGAAAAATGGTAACTAACTTAAAAATCGTAGATGCTGAAACTGGCAGTAAACTTTCTTTACTTCAAGCTATTGGTAGATATTTTGCATATATCCTTGCCTTTCTACCGTTAGGTTTAGGCATATTTTGGATCGGTATAGATAAAAAGAAACAGGGCTGGCACGATAAACTAGCTGGAACAGTAGTTATCAAAAGCAATAAGTCTGAGTCTGTTAAGCTTGACGAAGCAGGATAATAAATAGTTAAAAGGGCTAAGACTCAAGTTAAGTAAGTTTTGCTGAATTAATATGGTGAAGCTGAGTTTAAGTTAATGTTACGGTATAGCTCGACATCATCCTTTTAAGTATGAGTAATGAAATTACGCATTAGATTAGTATATTTATTAAATGGAATGATAATGAAACGATTAAAATGCTCACGGACTTAAGTAATAAAAAGCCACCCATTACTTCATAGTGGGTGTTGTTACATCAATCAACCTCTGTTAAAAAAATTACGTTTCAGGGTAATCCTGATAGTTGGTGATTATATTTCTATTTTTCCTGTTTCTGAGTGATAATTAAAAAGATGATGGCAAAAAATAATAGCAGATAATAGTTAACAGGCTTAAAAATTTTAATAAATTAAAGTGATGAATAAAAGTTAAAGTATTAGGTATTAGCAGCGAAACTGTAAGCGTATTTTATCGTTAATAGATGATGCGACGAAGTTGAAAGGTAATACAGTTGAGCTTGGTAAAGTTGAAGCTATTTCAATAATTACAGTTTACGGCATTTGTCTGCACTCGATGTTGTAATAGTTGGAGTGTTGTTCATGACTATAGGGTGTCTGATCATAAATTATTTGAAATCTGCTTAGCCTAATTTTTCATATATTAAAAACTACTTATGTAAATATCCAGCGTTAGCTGATGAATGTTATTTATGATATAGAAGAGGGGCTAAATACTATAGATATAATGCTTATAGGTAGTTATTAGTTCTGATATGAATCAAAATGATTATGAGATTTTTTGTTACGCTATGGTTTGATCTTATGGAGAAGCGGTATGTCATCTGACTCACAAACTCGACATCAAACACTGGATGAAAATGTGGTATTCCATGTACACGGTGTGACCAAAGTGTATCAGATGGGGGAAGTGCAGGTTAGAGCCCTGCGTGGTGTTGATATAGACCTGCATCGAGGTGAATTTACTGTATTGCTGGGAGCTTCGGGTAGTGGGAAATCAACACTGCTAAATATTCTTGGTGGTCTGGACACCCCTACAGAAGGTCATGTGTTTTACGGTGAGCGCGATCTTACACGAGCCACTGAAAGTGAGTTAACCGAGTATCGCCGCTTCCATGTTGGTTTTGTTTTTCAGTTTTATAATTTAATTCCCAGTCTGACGGCACGTGAAAATGTTGCTGTTGTCACCGAAATTGCAAAGTCACCTATGCAACCAGAAGAAGCTTTAAAACTGGTTGGTTTGCAGAATCGGCTTGATCATTTTCCGGCACAGCTTTCCGGCGGTG
>Ga0316205_10003189_pt1 | contig 15865 bp, 20 predicted proteins | sample 3monthpyrite_MG_FD_204941 | JGI IMG/M metagenome (GOLD analysis project Ga0316205, IMG submission 204941) | Microbial mat bacterial communities from mineral coupon in-situ incubated in ocean water Damariscotta River, Maine, United States -... | ecosystem: Environmental > Aquatic > Marine >... | reverse complement strand
AACAAGCTGTGTACATCTATAACAATCTAAGAACTCATTTTAGCCTGGACTTACGAAAACCAGCTGAAGTACATTTGAATCCTAATATCAAATACAAATCCTATCGGAAAAATAATGTAAATTTACCGGAACTAACGATTTAAAAACTGACCTAGTTCAAACTATTTTTTTGCATTCTAAACGGCTGAAAAAAATCTTTTGAACGTGTAAATATTAACTAAAAAAGAGTCAACCTATATCAGTATAATACACACCGAATAATTGGTATGATAAATAAATCAGAATATTTTATCGTTTAACGAAATAATGATAAGAAAATACAATTATCTTATCATAATAAACTATCTTTGTTAAGATAATTAATATTTCTATACATAATGAAATCCGAAAATTTGAAAAAATTACCACTTGAAAAAGATATTGAAAGTAAAAAAGTGCTTAAGAAATTAGCTTCAGCTCATAGAGCTTTAGCCGAATTAAAGGGAATTGTTTCAAGTATTCCCAATGAAAATATTTTAATCAATACTTTAGGACTTCAAGAGGCTAAAGACAGTTCAGCGATTGAAAACATCATAACAACTCACGATGATATTTTTAAGGCAGAGTTAAATCTTGAAGGTTTTAAATCATTAAACGCGAAAGAAGTTCAAAACTATATTTCTGCATTAAAAAAAGGATTTGGATTAATTACCAAAAATAAAATCCTAACAAACAATGACATTATTGTAATTCAATCAGAATTAGAAAAAAATAATGCAGGTTTTAGAAAAGTTCCGGGAACAGCTTTGAAAAATGCAACTACTGGAGAAATTGTTTACACGCCGCCACAAGATTATAAAATCATTTTAGATTTAATGACAAATCTTGAACAATATATTAATGATTCAAAAATATCGGAGTTTGACACTTTAGTTAAAATGGCAATTATCCATTATCAATTCGAAAGTATTCATCCGTTTTATGATGGGAATGGAAGAACAGGTCGAATCATTAATGTTTTATACCTTGTAATGAATGATTTATTGAATTTACCTGTACTATATTTAAGTCGGTACATTATTGAACACAAAGCAGATTATTATAAACTTTTACAGGAGATTAGAGAAACTGATAATTGGGAAAATTGGGTATTATATATGTTAGATAGCATTGAACAAATATCGAAAGAAACAATTGTCCTCATTGGAAAAATTAAGGATTTAATATTTGAGTACAAAAACTTACTGAGAGACAATTACAAATTCTACAGTCAAGACTTATTAAACAACTTGTTTAAACATCCATATACAAAAATTGAATTCATAGAGAATGATTTAGGAGTTTCTAGAATTACAGCTTCTAAATATTTGAATTTATTAGCTAAAGACGGAGTACTTAAAAAAGAAAAATTAGGAACTGGAAATTATTATATTAATGAGAAATTAATTAAAATTTTAACTCTTAAAGATTAATTACTTTGGCTAACAATGCGCATAAAAAATTGCTTAATTCTAACAAATATGATATTTAATAAAACTAAATTTAGTATTTTTAAACAGCGGAAAAGTACGATTTACATATCGCAACTTTTCATGCTCTAAACCGTTGTAGGTAATTAACACCCGTCCTGAATAAAGGCTACATAATTTTAAACATTATGTACAAAAATGACAAAGTAATTAGACGTTATTCAGAACCTTTCAAACTGAAAATTTTAGACGAACTTACAACCGGAAAACATACAAAGAGCGAACTTTGTAAACTCTACTCTATTGCACCTACAACTGTTAATGAGTCGATTAAAAAGTACAATCGTAAAGACTTAATGAACACCAGAGTAAAAGTGGAAACTAAAGACGAAATATCTAGAATCAAAACGCTTCAAAAGGAAATTGAACAGCTTAAAAAACTACTGCTTAAAAAGGATCTTGACGCTATGGTATTAGATTCTTATCTTGAAGTAGCTGCTGAAGACCTAGGCTACAAATCTGTTGCTGAACTAAAAAAAAGTTAAGTATAAAGCCTTAATCAAAGCCAAAGAGAAATCTAAGGGATTTGCTTCTTTAACTACTATAACCCATTGTTTTGGGCTTAAACGTGATGCGTATTACAAATACAAATCTAGAGCTGATATGCGTTTAAAACTAGAACAACAGATTATAAACATAGTCGGTAAAAAACGTAAATCCCCTCCTAGAGAAGGTGTACGTAAACTCTTAAAATCATTAGATGTAGATTTTACTAAAGCCAACCTTAAAATTGGTAGAGATACTTTATTTAATGTCCTTAGAAAACATAATATGCTAACACTTAGAAAGAAAACTAGTGCCAGAACAACAAATTCTTATCATCGTTTTTATAAGTATAATAACATTATAAAGGATATGAAAATTACGAGGTCAAACCAGGTTTGGGTCGCTGATATTACATACATCAGAACAGTAAACGGTTTTTGTTATCTAGCTTTAATAACGGATATGCATTCTCGTAAAATAGTTGGCTATGACCTTAGTGATAGCCTGGAATTACAAGGTTGCGTAAGAGCACTTAAAAAGGCCATTTATCAAGCTAAGGATATTAAACAGCTTATTCATCATTCTGACAGAGGCATACAGTATTGTAGTAATGTATATACACAAATACTTAAAAGAAATAAGATAGATATTAGTATGACAGAAGAAAACCATTGTTACGAAAATGCAATGGCCGAACGTGTAAATGGCATCCTAAAAGATGAATTTTATCTCGACCAAACCTTTGATAACGTGGCTCACGCAAAGAGAGCTACAAAAAATGCAATTAATCTATACAACGAAATAAGATTACACTTATCTTTAGATTATAAAACACCTAATATGGTATATTTAAAAACAGCGTAAAATCAATTTTAACCTGTAGCCATATTTCAGGACAAGACATTATAACCAACCGCTAACCAATGATAAAATTCTTTAGAAAAATCCGCCAAAACTTGCTAATGGAAAACAAAACTAGAAAGTATCTCAAATATGCAGTTGGCGAGATTGTATTAGTAATGCTTGGTATCCTGCTAGCCTTACAGGTCAACAACTGGAATAGCGAGCGCAAAGACCGCATTAATGAACGAAAACTATTAAAAAATATCAACAGAGACTTCATTGCCAATAAGGTGAATTTCGATTCGGTCAAGGTATTCAACTATCGAAATGTGGCAGCTTTAGATAGTATGATTGCCTTATTCCCTTTAGATAAAGATTCTGTCAAGCTAAAGGCGTATTGGAAACACAATAAGAATATTGAGGACATTAGATACAATGCATATTCAAGTACGGTCGAGACTGTTATCAGTTCCAATTCACTTGAGCTGATTGAAAACGAAGAATTACAGGGATATCTGATGTCTTGGAAAGACGTTCTGCTCGACTTCCAAGAAGAAGAAAACTCTTATCATAAAATGATGAATAATGATTACTGGTCTTATTTTTTAGAAATCTTTGATTATTCATTAAAAGACAGTGATAAGAATTCTACAGCAATGTCATCAATAAAATTTCAGAACATAGTCATGAACCGAAGGAATTATCTCAAAAATGTTATTAGAGCTTTTGAGGAAGAATCCATTGATAATCACATCAACCAGATTATCCGATTAACTAAACCAAAATAACCAAATGATAAAATTCTTTAGAAAAATTCGCCAAAACTTGCTTATGAAAAACAAAACTGGAAAGTATTTTAAATATGCAATTGGGGAAATTGTCCTTGTGGTTTTTGGTATTCTTATCGCTCTACAGATAAACAATTGGAATGAAAATAAAAAGATACGTACTATAGAATTAAGTATATTAGAAGAATTACAGCAGGCATTAGTTCAAGATACAATTGTAATTAACTCTAATATAAAATACTTAAAAGAAAAGGAGTTAAAATGGAGAGAATTGAAAATTCATATTGAAAACAAATTTCCCTATATAAAAAAGCTGGACACAATCATGCATGATGTTTATTATCATAGAGGCTATAAAACCTTTAATATTTCTGCTTTTGATTTATTAAAGGAAAATGGTTTTGGAATTATTAAAAATGACATCTTACGTAAAAAAATTACCAAACATTATAATTCAGATATGTCAGATATAATAGGCCTTTTTGATAGATTAGAACAAATCAACTTAATCCAAGGTGGTAATGTTTATCAAAATTTTAAAGTTTTTAATGGTCTAATACAAACTTATAACTATCAAGAATTACTAGAGAAACCTAAAATTTTTGCACCTTTCTATCATTTTGGCACCGTGAATTGGGCTTATGAAAATGGTTTAACAGAATTTAAATTAAAAATTTCTTTATTACTCGAAAGTATAAATTCAGAATTACGAGATAGAAGAAAAAAATAAAAAAAATAACGAAAGCACAACACCGTATATAATTTATTGCTTGTTCTAGCCTACTTACGAAAATCCTCGCGGATTTTCTATTCGGTTTGTATTTGCTAAATTAGGTGCTTGAAACATGCAACAAACCATATACAAACACGTTAGGCAACATTAGGAAATCTCAACAAAATTTCAGACTTTTATATTAAATTATAGATAATGGCAACTGTAGATAAAATACGAAATGGATTAATTGACAAAATTCTTTCAATTAGAAATAAAGATTTTTTAGTCGCTTTGGACAAGTTAATTACCTCAAGCGAATCTGAATCAGAAATTGTTGAGTTGACTAATGAACAGAAAGAAATGTTAGAAATGAGTGAAAAAGACATTCAAAGCGGAAAATTAATTTCGCAAGATGCAATGAATAAACGGAATCTTGAATGGTTAAACGCAGTGTAATTTGGACACGAACTGCCGATATTCAATTAGTAGGAATTTTGGAGTATTGGGTTAATCGAAATAAATCAAATAAGTATTCAATAAAACTGGTTAAATTGATATCTGAAAGAACCAGTCAAATAGCTAAAAACCCTGAATTATACAAAAGAACTGATTTTAGAAATGTTAGAGTAGCTTCATTGGGAAATTATAGCGTTTTTTACAAAGTAACTGAAAAAGATATTATTATTTCTGCGTTTTGGGATAATAGACAAGACCCGAAGAAATTGCTAAAAACTTTATCTAAGGAACAATAACGTTGCCTAACACCGTATATAATTGTGGTTTTGTGTCACACCAAAATAAAAGTATAAATCAAACGGCTGGATTCCGGCGGAATAATCCTGCGGATGATTCCACAACGAAATCATAGCCTAGACGTTAGCACCAATTAATTCAAAAATCAAATATAGATGAAAGTTACAGCCGAAAAAAATGAAGAAGTCGCTAATATGATATTTGCATCCATTTATCCACTTTACTTGAATAGGTTGGAGAAGAATGGTAGAACAAAAGAAGAGCTCAACCAAGTAATAGAATGATTTACTGGTTTTGATAAAGATGATTTACAAACACTTATTGAAGAGAAAGCAACTTTTAGAGCTTTTTTTCAAAAAGCTAAAATACATCCTAACGCACACTTGATTAAAGGAGTCGTTTGTGGTTATAGAATCGAAGAAATAGAAGATGAATTTGAATTGTATAAACAATGCAGACGTATGGAAAAGCTAATTGACGAATTGGCAAAAGGCAGAAAGATGGAAAAAATTTTAAGGCAATAATCAAAATCAGAACTATGGCAAAAACAAAAACAACTTACACAGGAGAAAACGTAATAGATTTTATAAACTCATACGTTGATAACGAACAGAAAAAAGCTGACAGTTTTCGTTTGATCGAATTGATGCAGGAATGGTCTAGTGCTGAAGCTAAAATGTGGGGACCGACTATTATCGGCTTTGGCAACTACCATTACAAATATGCTAGCGGACACGAAGGCGATGCGCCAGTTCTTGGATTTTCACCCAGAAAAGCAGCATTCTCACTCTACGTTTATTCAGATACAGAAAGAAGTAAGTTATTGTTAGCAAATCTCGGTAAATTCAAAATGAGTAAAGCCTGCATTTATGTAAAAAAACTTTCTGATATCAATATTGCGGCTTTAAAAGAACTCAGTATAGAGTCAATTAAATACCTTAACGAGCATCACGAATGTTCTTGCAGAATAAAACAAACCAATTAAACAAAGACAGAAACACTGCTGATAACAGCATATAAAATTAATTATCTAATTGACATTTTTGGGGTTTGAACTAAAATTAAAAAAAGATGAAAACAACAACATTTCTAACATTTGTAGGGAATCAATGCGGAAAGGCTGAAGAAGCGATAAATTTCTACACTTCTATCTTTCCGAATTCGGAAATTAAAAGCATAATAAAATACCAAGAAGGAGAGGCCGGAGGAACAACAGAGTTTATCAAATATGGAGTATTTGCATTAAATGGTACAGAGTACATGGTTTCCGAAAGTAATTTTAATCACACTTGGTCATTTACACCAGGGGTATCACTGTTCGTTGAATGTAACTCTGAAAATGAGATACAAACTTTATTCGAAAAACTTTCTTCAAATGGAGGTCAGGTAATGGTTCCTCTGGATAACTATGATTCTGGGGATTACGGCTTTGGTAAAAAATTTGGATGGTGTGAAGATAAATATGGTATTTCATGGCAACTTAATCTTTCAGAATAAATTCAAATTATAATATATGCCGTCCCACTTAAAGGAATTATGTGTTCGCTACACTCATGACAGCGAAAAGCTGACCAGAATTGTTGGCTAAGGCAAATAATAGCTATTGAACTTCCGCTCAACTTCACAATCTATTATCTTCTACTTTTTGTATCTTCGTTTACAAATCTGAACTGCGTTTAACAGATAGTCCCGAGTAACTAAAAGATTAAAAATTATGTTGAATTTGGAAACTGAATTGAATTCAATAAAATATTAACTCAACAAACATAACTATGAAAATATGCTAACCGAAGTTCATCCAAAATTACCAATGCTTGACAAAAAAGTCACTAGAGAATTTTACTTAAATAAATTGGGGTTTAAAGAATTTGGAAGTACTGATTTTGACAGTTATTTAATGATTGAAAAAGACCAAATTCAAATTCACTTCTTTGAATTTAAAGAACTTGTCCCTAAAGAAAATTATGGTCAAGTTTATATTAGAACGGACAATATTGACGATTTTTACCAATCTTTAATAGATAAAAAAACTCCAATACACCCGAATGGACCACTCGAAATTAAACCTTGGGGACAAAAGGAATTTTCTATACTCGACCCAGATAGTAATCTGTTGACATTTGGACAAAGTCTTACGGAATAAAAAAGTGAACCTCCAACAAAGAACTGAGCTAAAAAACAAATTTTTGAGTAAGACGTTAATTGTATATGAAAACATCTAATATCTGCCTATTGGTTATTCTTTTGTCTATTCTCGGGGCTTGTGACAAAGGTGAAAGGAGTCCTGAAGAACCGTTAAACGAAAACTTCTTGTTTGAAGACGGTTTTGAAACTCAAAATAATTCAATCAATGAATTATTTCTTGTGAACGGAAGTAGATGGTCTGCTATACAACAAACCAATCCTTCAAATGCCACTAATGAGATTTCAATAACTAATTCTGAATTTTCGGAAGGACAAGATGCGCTTCACATTCTTGCATATCAATCTGACACGCAACTCTCAAAAATGGATATTGAAAAGAATGGATTGAATGCAAAATCAGGAAATAAGGTGACAATAACAGCCGATTTCTATATCAATGGGACTGAATCTTTAGAAAACTTGTTGCTTATTGATTTAGAATGTTGCTCTTGTTGGGACCCTTCAGTTGGCGACAATTACGGTTCAGAAAATCAATGCCCTGGAGTAAGGCTAATGATGTCTGGCGGAAATGATTTTCTTTCCATAGAAAGAGGTAAGATTTCTGGAACTACCATATTACAAACAGATTTTTCGTTTCCGAGAAATCAATGGGTCTCGGTTAAATGGGAAATGACATTGTCTAATAATGAAAATGGACTTAATAAATTGACTATTGACGGAATTGAAGTTATAAACAAAAGCGCAATGAATATGCCAAACGCACAAATTTTTAGGAATGTTTTTGCCAATCAAGGTATTGTGTTTTCTTTGCAAGAACCAACGTTTTACGAACGAGTACAAATAGGAGTTACAGCTAATCCAATCGCTGGCAATATCGAATTGTTTGTTGACAATTTTTCAATTAGAGTAGAATAAAAGTTGTTGCAGCAAAGTAACCAGACGTTACTCGAACCTTTCAAATTAAAAATTTTAGCCAAACTTAGTAAACTGGTAAATATACAAAGAGTGTGTTAGGAAAGTTCTAGAGTATTGCTAGGACTAAACTTTCATGAAATGAATTAAATGATTAACATTAATACACAAGATATGAGAAACGCAAATAACCATGATGAGCGTATTGTAAAAATGCCATTCGCCTCCGTATATCAGCATTATCTCATAAAAGTTGAGAAAAAATGTAGAAAGAAAGAAGAATTATATCAAGTAATTGAATGTCTAAGAATCGGATTAAAAAAAAGACGAACAAAAAAGGGCATACAAAATCTATTACTAGCCTATTATATAATAAATTAACAAATACAATTACGTTCTTAATTCAATAAAAAACGCTTTCAGTAAAGCTTTTTTTGCTCCTTAAGGCAGCCTTTGGTGTTTAAAAGATATTTTTATTGCTTCAACTCTAGTTTTTCAGCAAAATAATCACAAAAATCTTTCATAGTTGCCGTCATCTTTTCGTCTTGTGTTGCTCTATAAAAGGTATCACTCATTGCTGTTAAGGTTTGGTGAAAAAACACTTTCATCTCATCAACGGGCATATCTTTAGTCCACAAATCTATACGCAAAGCTTCTTGAGATTTATTGTCCCAAACAGAAAGTAACATCGCTTTTGCTTCTTGATTTGTAATACCTCCATCTTGAGCAGTCCATGACAATTTTTCTGGTACTCGGTTATCATCTAACTCAACTCGGAGTTCAATTTTAGAGGTTAGTTTATTCGCCATTATTTATGTGGTTTAAATTTGGAATTATTAAATATCTCATCTGCATCTTTGTTTAACATCTCTTGCAGAGATACTGCATTATTTTTCATATAAGCGCGTACAATTTGCCAGCCTATATATTGACCTAAACGCCCAGGAGATTCAGAATCCAATTCTAAATAAAATTTAGAAAAAGGGGCTGGGTTAATAAATCTAGAGGCTAGCTTAGTATCTGTACTAAACAACAACTCTTTTTCAACAAAATGTCGCCAAATATTACTTTCGTTAGCTTGCGCCCATACCAGGTCTTCTTTAGTGTATCCAATCTTATGTTGGTCTAAAGCACTAGGAAGCATAGCATCTTTAAAATACAGCACTTTCCCTGCATAAATCATTTCGTCTAAAAGGGTCTTTCTTGGTGGTTGGAAAATTTGTTTTTTCGCATAATGCTCTGCCAAATCAGGAACAATTTGAGTTGCCTCAAAATTTTCTTTTATGTATTGATGTATGCGGTCATAAAACTCATGATTTGCTCCTAAATAAGTATCTAAAGCAATAAGCACAACCGAGTCAGTGACAATAACTTTATTTCTATATTCAACATTAGAGGTTACAGTAATTACCCTAGGTGTATTAAACGCCTTAAAATGATATTTTAAATGCTGAAATAAACTAAGAATATCATCTTCTGTATCTTTAAAGTTAACATAAACTTTGTTTACCTCATTACGTAATTGCTTTTGAAGGGTATCATTAATTTCGGCTATCCAAATTGAATCGTTGTACTGTTTAGGAAACAAAAATGGATAAGCTTTTTTTAGCTGTGGCAAATCACTAGAAGTTGCCGTACCAAAAAGTTGATCAAAACGTTCTATGGTAAAACTAATATCTAATTTAGATATCTCCTGCTCCAATTTACTGTCACTTTTACATGATAGTGTTAGGCCTGCAATCACAATAATAACAATCAGAAATTTATTCATATTTAGACAGTACAAAACTTAAACGTCATTAATTTTTATTAATTATTCTATTGGCTTATTTTTGTTGGCAAAGGTACTATTCTTTATATTAAAATCCGCACTTAATGAACACCGAAAAAGTTACACAATATATAATTAATTGGTTACAAGATTATGCTAAAAACGCCAAAGTGAATGGTTTTGTAATTGGGATTTCAGGCGGTATCGACTCTGCGGTTACATCTACACTTTGTGCAAAAACTGGACTAGATGTATTATGCATAGAAATGCCAATACATCAAGCAGATAGTCATGTTAGCAGAGGTCAAGAACATATTTCGCAATTAAAAAAACGATTTAGCAATGTGTCTGATATTAAAGTAGATTTAACACCTGTATTTGAGGAATTTAAAACTGAAGTTTCGCTCGAAGGTAAGACTGAAATTGTAGATATGGCATTAGCAAATACCCGAGCTCGATTACGTATGACAACTTTATATTATCATGCCGGATTACGAGGATTACTTGTGGCGGGAACAGGAAATAAAGTTGAAGATTTTGGAGTAGGATTTTATACAAAATACGGGGATGGTGGTGTTGACTTAAGTCCTATTGCCGATTTACTAAAATCTGAAGTTTATAAAATAGGTGAATATCTACAAGTACCTGATTCTATAATGATTGCTTCACCAAGTGATGGTCTATTTGGTGACGCCAGAAGTGATGAAGACCAAATTGGAGCTAATTACGACGAATTGGAATGGGCCATGCAAATGGATAATGAAGGAAAAAATATTGAAGATTTTAGAGGGAGGCCAAAGGAAGTTTTCAAAATCTTTAAACGCTATAATTCAGCTAACAAACATAAAATGATAGCCATTCCTATTTGCAAAATTCCTACAAGACTAAAGTAAAGACTACACATTTATTAGTAAAAACAGGTGTTTTCGTTGTTTTTTTTGTAAATTTGGTAATATCTCCACATTAAATCATGAACTTAATTTATTTAAGTTTGTGTTTCCCTAATTACTAATTTTTAAAAATATTAATCATGATCAAGGTATTGGTTGCAGACCATCATCCTATTATTAGAACTGGTCTTAAAATGCTTTTTGAGACCTCGCCAGACATTCAAGTTATTGGCAGCGTTACCACAGGAAAAGAATTATTTGACTTTGTTGGTAAAACTAATGTAGATGTTGTTCTATCAGAAATTGACTTACCCGAACTCAACGGGATTACTGCCCTAAGAACATTAAAGAAAGAATATAATGAGGTAAAAGTTATTATGTTTAGCTCACACCCAGAAGAAATCTATGCTGTAAGCACTATTAAAGCTGGAGCTTCTGGTTATCTTACAAAAACTGTGAGTACACAAACCATTAAAGATGCTATTTTAAAAGTCTATAATGGCGGTATTTACATTAGTAATAATTTAGCGCAACGTTTGGCTTTTGACGAACGAGGCAACAAACCTAGTAGGCTGTACAAAAAGCTTTCTACTCGTGAGGTTGAAGTGCTAAAATTATTATCGTCTGGAAGACGAAACAAGGAAATTGCTAAAGAACTTACCATTAACGAAAAAACGGTAAGTACTTATAAAGCTAGACTCATGAAAAAGCTGAATGTCACAAATTTGGTTGATTTAGTAAATCAGGCAAGGCATTTAGAACTAGGATAGTCTATAAAACGCGATTTAGTTTTCTAGAGAGTAACATCTTTAAGTTGGAGTAATTCATTACATCTTCTAAAATAGTTTTAGAAGATGTAGGATTTGCTATGGTTTCTTGTTGAAACCCAATAACCTTTTGGTCAATTAAAAAACAGCGTAAACTTAATATCGTTTCATTTACCAACTGCGCTATACTCGCCGTTTTAGCTTTCGGAAAAATATTATTACGCTCCCAATCGTGTAATGCATGGCGTTCGTCATTCATTAATATGGTAGTAACATCATTGGCTATTTCTGGTTCTACTTTATTTACAAAATTCTCTAATGCAAAATCTGGATTTTGGTTAAGTGTATCGATTATGGTATAATACAATGTTTTAAACTTCTCGTTGGAAAATTCCATCTCATCTTCCTGCAAAGCCAAGTAAATTTTTTCGAACACTTTAGCTTGATGCACCACAGGTTCGAGCATTAAATCACCATCTTCATTTTCTTTTAAAACTAAATCTTCAAAATCTTCTGTAGTATTGCCATATAGCAGCAAGGTCTCAATTATTTTGTGCTCTAACTCGTATTGAATATCCACCTTTTTTGTAGGCGTCTTGGCTTTAACGACTTGAAATGCCTTTTGTTCTTTTTGTGAAGATTTACTCGCTTCTTGCGATTCTTTTTTTCCAATTTGTGCTAGTGTACTAAAAAGAACTTCCTCGCTAATATCCATGATTCTGGCACATTCCTGAACGTAAATTTCTTTTTGAATACGATCTGGAATTTTAGAAATACTTGCAACCATATCTCTAATAAGTGCTGCTTTTTTAATCGGGTCGTTTATAGCCTCCTCCATTAGCAATGAAGCTTTGTATGCTATAAAATCTTTGGCGTTTTCTTGAAGATATAAAGCAAGTTCTTCATATGTGTTTTGCTTAGCAAAACTATCAGGATCTTCGCCATCTGGAAATGTGCAAACCTTAACATTCATACCTTGCTCCAAAATAAGATCTATACCTCTAAGTGACGCTCTAATTCCTGCCGCATCACCATCAAAAAGTACTGTAATATTTTTTGTAAGTCTATTAATAAGTCTAATTTGCTCTGAGGTTAATGCTGTTCCAGAAGAGGATACCACGTTCTTAATCCCTTTTTGATGGAATTGAATAACATCTGTATAGCCTTCTACTAAAAAACAATTATCTTCTTTCGCAATGCTCTGCTTAGCATAATAAATTCCATATAGCACTTTACTCTTATGGTAAATATCACTCTCTGGCGAGTTAAGATATTTTGCTGCTTTTTTATTATTGGCCAAAATACGTCCGCCAAAACCCAAAACACGCCCGGACATACTGTGTATAGGGAACATAACGCGACCTTTAAAACGGTCAAACTGTTTCTGGTCTTTGACAATTGTAAGTCCTGTTTTCTCTAAATAATCAAGCTGATACCCTTTTTTTATGGCCTCGTCTGTAAAGGCACGCCAATCGTCTAACGCATATCCCAACTGAAAGTTTTTTATAGTCCCCTCAGTAAATCCGCGCTCTTTAAAGTAACTCAGCCCAATAGATTTTCCTGCATCTGTTTTGTGCATTATATTTTGAAAGTAAGTATTTGCAAACTCACTTACCAAATACATACTTTCACGCTCTCCAGCTTCTTCTTTCTGAGCATCACTTTGCTCGGTTTCTTCAATTTCAATATTATACTTTTTAGCCAAATATTTTATGGCTTCTGGATACGTAAAATGCTCGTGTTCCATTAAAAAAGAAACCACGGTGCCTCCTTTTCCGCTTGAAAAATCTTTCCAGATTTGTTTTACAGGAGACACCATAAAACTAGGAGAGCGTTCCTCACTAAATGGGCTTAATCCTTTAAAATTTGTTCCTGATTTTTTTAGATTTACAAAATCGCCAATAACCTCCTCTACACGGGCTGTTTCAAACACATTATCTATGGTGGATTTTGATATCAAATTGTGAAATTAAATAGAATGTAAATGTAACATAATTTCTACTATTGTATTAATTATTGATTACATATAAAGGCAAAAAAAGGCTCTCATAAAATTACGAGAACCCTTTTACATGAAAATAGTTAGTAATTGAAATTTTTAATCCATATCAAATCGTACACCAACCGATATGTTATTTTGTTTGACCATCTGATCTTTAAATATTGGTGATAAATCATATTTTACATACAAAGCAATATCATCAATTGCGATATAACTGCTTAGTCCATATACTAAACTTGTAGCGTTATAATTACGCTTCATTTTATCTTTAATTTTTTCGCCTTCAGCGGTATATTTCAACTTCTGTCGTGTGCCAATATTAAATCCAGCATAACCTCCTAATCCAATTTTAAACTTATTATGTGTACTGTATCTAAAATAATTCTCTCTATCGATTCTTCTTGATGGTCCAAACTCAAAATGCATGGGGAATACAAGGTTAGTAATTGTTAATTTAGATTTCCTTAAATCGTATTGAAACTCTTCCAATAATGTCTCGTTACCTTGTTGCACAAAATACAGATTGTCTTTGGGTTTAAGCCCGTTTATTTGAAAAGAGTAACCGTACTTAAATCTTAGCCAATTAGAATTTTTAAATACTCGAGTTTTCCAAGCCCAGCCAATTTCAAAAAATCGAGATCCTCCAATTTTATATGGAGAATCATCAAAATTACTGTCTTCAATAATGGCATTATTTAAACCAAAGGCCAAGACCAGATCACTAGATGTGCGTCGGTCATAGCGTCGTGGCTTGTCATGCTTTTTCTTTCCAAAATAAACAAAATTCTCACTTAGCTCTTGGCTTCCTCCTATTCTAAAAGTAAAACCATCGTAATTATCTTCTGTATTTAATTTAGAATTACGCTCTAATAATGCAATTTTATTGTCAACAATAGCAATACGATTTTCAATATTTAAGGCATGTTTTTTTGCAGCTTCCTTCTTTAGTTTATCTGCTTCATTCTGAGAAATATCTCCCCTATCAAGGCGCTGATTAATCGTTTCTACTCTTGCTTTAAGCAATTCTCTTTCTTCATTTTTAATAGATTGTTTTAAGGTTTTTAAAGTTTCAATCTTTTCTTTGTTAAAGGTATTGGTTTCATCTTGTGCGCTTACTTTTGTAAGGTTTAAGCTTAGAATGATTAGAACTAAGCATTTAGTAATTGTTTGCATAACTGTTCGTTTTTTTTATGCTGAATCTATTTCAGCATCTGTTAATGATTATTGATTAATGATTGCCCATTACTGGGTATTTTGATTGCATTCTAATTATTCCGCTCGGCAACTGATGTTTTTACATAGTGATACCCAGACTTAATGGCTTTAAAAGCTCGTTCTCTAAACGATTGCTCTAAATCTGCCTCGACATCCTGAAGCAAAGCATTAGCATCGACCTTTTTGGTGGCTTCGTTATATAATTTATATAGCGTGACTTCTTTTTGTGCCTGATCTAAAAGCGCATTAATTTCGGCATCGCTAACTGTACTTTGTCCTTTTTTAAGCGCCTCAACTTTTGCAACAACTTCTTTAAGTTTCAAATCTTCAAAACTAAATTCCTTATTTGGTGTTACGATGCTCTCTTTTAAGTCCTTCTTAATTGGTTCTTCTGCTTGAGCGATAACAGTTTTAGAATCGCCATTAACCAATGCTTTTTGCTTTTGTAGAAGCTGTTTTTTTAATTCTGGCATTTTTGTTGATTGCTTCTTTTTGGTAGCTGGATTAATAATTTCGCTTTTTGGCTCATCAACCACCGCTTCTACTTTTTGTGCGTCTTGTTTTTGATTATTTTCTGTTTGTTCAGGTAAACTTGGCACTTCTGTTTCAACAATTATTGGCTCAGTAACCTCATTTTTATTACTATTAAAAAAGAAAGACGACACAATTAATATGCCGACAAAACTTGCCGCTAAACCAAACCACCAATAACCTTTAGTGTTTTTCTTTTTATCATTTGCGTCTAGACGTTCCTGAAGCGATTCCCATGCCATTGGGTTAGGCTGTAACTTGCGTTGCTCCAACTTTTCCTTTAAGTCATTTTCAAATTTAATTGGTGCCATTACTTGTTGTATTTAATAAATTTAACTGCTGTTGTAATAATTTACGTGCTTTAAATAGCTGCGACTTTGATGTGCCTTCGTTTATATTTAATAACTCTGCTATTTCACTATGTTTATATCCTTCTATGGCATACATTACAAATACCATGCGGTAACCTTCGGGAAGATTATCAATAAGTTGTTGTATTTCTGCAACATCCATTTGAGATTTGATATTATTGGACTTTG
>Ga0316205_10003188_pt1 | contig 15873 bp, 15 predicted proteins | sample 3monthpyrite_MG_FD_204941 | JGI IMG/M metagenome (GOLD analysis project Ga0316205, IMG submission 204941) | Microbial mat bacterial communities from mineral coupon in-situ incubated in ocean water Damariscotta River, Maine, United States -... | ecosystem: Environmental > Aquatic > Marine >... | reverse complement strand
GTTTATTTGCTATATTATTGTGTAGTGCCTATAGGAATAGAAATATACACTCTGAATAAACAAGAGACAGCTTACAACAGCCTGTCGTCTAAATTGTTCGGTATCTTCAAACGCTTGATCAACTCCTCGCCCTCATGTGTAGGACTATTGACTAAACGTGATACCGGGTAAATTTCCAGGTCATTGCCTTTGTATGGTACCAACATTTCCTGTAATGCATCCACGCTTTTTTCACCAAGCCAATCATCCCACTTATCAGCTGGTAATATTACTGGCATACGTTCATGTAACCGATGCATTTGCTCATTGGCATCACAAACAATAATCGAGCAGGAGTTGATTCGATCGCCACTTTCATCCTGCCAGTGATCCCAAATTCCTGCAAATACCAAAGGATTGTTAGCATCAGCGTGAACATAGTATGGCTGTTTACCGTCTTCCTGTTTCCATTCATAAAAACCATCAGCCGGGATCAGGCAGCGGTGTTTACGAAACGGGCCCCGGTAGGCCGGCTTGCTGGCGACGGTTTCAGCACGTGCATTAATCATGCTAAAGCGCTTATCTGGCCCTTTGGACCAGGAGGGTATTAATCCCCAGTGCAGGGTTGTCAAAATTTTCTCACCTTCATCGGATAAACAGCAGGCCACTACTTGATCGGTCGGAGCTACATTATATCTTGCTTTAAGCGACAGATCAGTGCTGATGCCAAATTGCTCAGCATATTGTTGGGGAGAAGAAGATTGTGAAAAGCGTCCGCACATAACTTAATTGTACTCATCCCTATTAGAAATAATAGCAATCGACCTGACTATATCCACCAAAAGTAGAATATTTACGGTATTTTCGATGATGAATTCGACATATATGATGCTATTAGATTTTACTGAAAAGTCATTTATTCTTACGATTTACGATCAGTTTTAGCTGGCTCAACAGACATCACGAGGTTATTATAGCTTCATGGAAAACTTGCTTGAGCTGGTAGCCAGCCTACGTTCTAAAGATGTCACTTCATCTGAAATCTTCAAACTGTTTGCCGATGATGCCCGCACGCGTTTAGATGCCTGCGGCATGGCCATGGTGTGCACTGAAGGTCTGGCTGATAATGAATTTCGAGTACTGTCTTATATTGATAAGCAGGGTGACCTGATCATCGACAAGCTGGATTTCTCAGCACCTATCGATCCAGATTCAGTGCATCGATTCGAAAATCGTCAGGCACTGTTTGATGTCACACAACCCAAAATACATCAGGGTAAAGATTATGGCATCGATCCTGCCTTTGGCGATCTTTTTAGCCAGTATATTGATGTGCTCAGTTTACCGATGCTGCAACATGATGGTGTTCATCGCTGGTTACTATTACTGTTTTCCATGCCTGGAAAAGTCAACAGAGCAGATATAAACCGTGGTCTGGAAATCGCTGCCCTGGCGATCAATTATATATTCAGTGTTGAGTCATCGCGCCGTCTGGCTGAAGCCAATAGCTGGATAAAAGGCGAACTGGAATCCATGCGTAGAATTCAACAATTGCTATTACCCCAGGAACTGGAGAATACACCCGGGATCAAAGTAGCGCGCTTATTCCAGCCGCATACTTATGTGGGTGGCGACTATTACGAAATAGTTTCTCTATCTCCATTGCTTGCACCCGATCAGACTGTGGAGTCGCCTGATATCTGGGGCTTATTAATCGCCGATGCATCGGGTCATGGTGCTGCGGCCGCCGTTGAAATAGCTATGTTTGATGCCATACTGCGTACTTATCAGCCGACCAAAGAAGAGTTTACCGGACCTGGTGACGTGCTGACTTATGCCAATCGCTATTTTTTTACCCGCATGTTACGCGGCAGTTTCATCACCGCTTTTGTCAGCAACTATGATCCGGTAACACGCACATTGAATTACGCCAATGCAGGGCATCCACCTCCTTACATCAAGCGCACGCAGCAAACCGAACTGGTGTCCTTGCAGAGTAACGCCGGGTTTCCGTTAGGTATTGATCAAAAAGCACAATGGCAAAGCGCCAGCGAACCGATGAGGCCCGGAGATTTGCTGGTGATGTATACCGATGGTATCACTGAAGCAAAATCTTCCAGTGGTGAAGAATTTGGCCTGCATCGCCTGCGCGAATGTATTACCCATGCTCCAGCCAATGCCGATGCTTGTCTTGCTGCAATACAACAGGCTGTCGAGGATCATCGCGGGAATAGCCCGGCGAATGATGATCTTACTTTGTTGGTGGTAGAAATAACCCAATAATTCAGCAGGATAGCCCGACGGGACATGACAATCTAGCTGAAACTTTCTATACTAGTCATATACCAACCTGGAATGCGCAATTATTTATCCTTGCCTGCTTAAATCACCAATGTGACCCTGATATTCAATACAAAGGAATAATATGACTGACATCATTGAGCTACCTGACAACTTTATCGGTATCGAGGACAAGCATAGACTGGAAAGCTTTGGTGCTCATACCATTTCACATGGCCGCGCCACACGCTGGCACTGGGACAAGAATGCTGGCGGAGATGATCTGTTTGAAATCTACTGTGGGGGTTCACATGAGGTATTGGCCGTACGTGTCCACCGTGATCGTAAACTGGACGCATTTTGTGCCCATGATGTGAACAATACATTAGTCACATCCGGTACGCTTGAACATATCATGGCAGAAATGGAGGAATATTTTATCCGTCTGCATCACGAGATGCCTGATACGCCTGCTTAAAAGAGAGCAAAGGAGGCATCGCTAAATTAATTATTCCCTCTATGTTGTTATAATTTTTACTATTAAAAGAAGATCCTGAAATATGGTTAAAGCATCTAAAACAGAAACCATTAAAAAAAAGCTTAAACTACACCGCTTAGGTATTGACACCTATCGTGAAAACGTCGCGTATTTACACCGAGAGTGTGAAGTGTACAGAGCTGAAGGATTTCAGGCACTTTCCAAGGTAAAAATTTGCGCAGATGGTCGGCATATTCTCGCGGTATTAAATGTCGTCGATGACGATAGTATTGTCACTCCTTCCGATCTCGGCTTGTCTGAAGAAGCCTTCGTTAAACTAGGACTGGACGAAGGCCATATCGTTAGCATTGAACATGCCGAACCACCCGCATCAATGAATGCAGTGCGACGTAAAATTGCAGGAGAACGACTGAGCCAGGATGACTTCAATCACATCATTCGTGATATTACAGACAAGCACTATTCGAAAACTGAAATTGCGGCTTTCTTGGTCGCCTCCGGGCAAACAGATATGGATCGTGATGAAATACTGTATTTGACACGAGCCATGCTGGAGTCTGGTGAGCAACTACGCTGGAATGAACCCCTGGTGGCGGATAAGCATTGTATTGGGGGTATACCTGGTAACCGTACCTCAATGCTGGTAGTGCCGATCGTTGCCGCGCATGGCATGTTAATTCCCAAGACCTCAAGTCGAGCTATTACCTCACCAGCAGGCACAGCCGACACAATGGAAGTGATGGCGAATGTGGAGCTTGATATCAAAAAACTCCATGACATTGTACGTAAACACCGGGCATGTCTGGCATGGGGAGGGACAGCCAATTTGTCACCTGCTGATGACATTTTAATTGCAGTGGAGCGACCTTTAGGTATCGATTCCCAGGGGCAAATGGTAGCCTCTATTCTGTCAAAGAAACTTTCAGCAGGATCAACACATTTACTTATCGATATTCCGGTGGGTCCTACTGCAAAAGTTCGTCATATGCGGGAAGCCCAGCGATTACGTAAGTTATTTGAATTTGTTGCTGATCAGCTCGCAATTCATCTGGAAGTGATCATCACTGATGGACGACAACCTGTAGGCTTTGGTATTGGCCCGGTACTCGAATCACGTGATGTAATGCAAGTACTACAAAATTCCCCCAATGCACCAGATGATCTTCGACAAAAATCATTGCGTCTTGCCGGGCGATTACTAGAGTTCGACCCGGATGTTCGAGGCGGCAAAGGCTATTCAATCGCACGTGATATTCTCGATTCCGGCCGAGCACTAGAGATGATGAACACTATTATTAATGCTCAAGGCGCACAAAGTACAAAGTTCGAATTGGGCAAGCTTACACATGAAGTGTTATCACCCTCGGATGGTACCGTAATCAGTATTGATAATTTGCATATGGCACATATTGCTCGCTTCGCAGGTGCTCCTATAGATAAAGGCGCGGGAGTAGACTTATTTAAAAAGTTAGGTGATAAAGTCATGAAGGGTGAAGCCTTGTATCGTATTCATGCAGAGTTTCCTTCTGACTATAATTTTGCGCTCAAATTATCCGAGCGTGACAGCGGTTATTTGATTGGTAAAGAAGACCAGATACCAAAAGCATTTGTGGAGTTCTGATGCTACTCAGCTTTGATGACTATGAAGTGCAGTCACGCAAACTGGCGAAGGTATTAAATATACCTTGCGAAATAATACGACGCCACCGATTTCCTGATGGCGAACATAAGCTGACTCTGCCACCCGAATTACCTGAGCATGTCATATTCTGCCGCAGTCTTGATCACCCAAATGAAAAATTACTGGAGCTATTACTAGCAGCAAAAACCGCACGTCAATTGGGTGCGAAAACGCTTACCCTGGTAGCCCCCTATCTTTGTTATATGCGACAGGACATAGCATTTCATCCCGGAGAAGTAGTAAGCCAGGGTATCGTCGGGGATTTTCTTGCCGATTTATTCGAAAATATAATTACTATCGATCCACATCTCCATCGTATCCAACGCCTGGAGCAAGCTGTACCTGCAGACAATGCTATCGCCTTGTCAGCCACTTCCTTGATGGCAGAATTTCTGCATGAAAGGTTTAAAGATCCAGCATTACAACCACCTGTTTTGTTAGGGCCAGACAATGAAGCAGAGCAGTGGGTCAGTACTGTCGCAAAACATGATCAATGGACCTACGGGGTATGTAACAAAATACGCACAGGTGATCAGGATGTTGAAATTACATTGCCCGAAATTGATTTACACGGTCGTACTGTAATATTAGTTGATGACGTAGCAAGTAGCGGACAAACGTTGGCAGTTGCTATTAAAAAATGTTTATACAATAATGCAAAGCATGTAGATGTATTAGTCACTCACGCGTTATTTGTTAATGAGGCTGTGCAACATTTGTTGCAAGCGGGTGTACGACATATATGGAGTACTGATAGCGTCAGTCATGAAAGCAATATTATTCCTTTACATAATTTACTTAAAGATGCAATTTTAAATCTGCAGTAAATCTTGTGACACACGCATTTAAATACTCTGATAATGTATATTTACATATAGTGAAATCTGTGTTCTAACCCCTTTTATTTGATACGAATAGCATCTCTGATGCATGTGACATCAATATTCTATCCTTTAAACATCTCGTCTCTAGATTAGCTGCGGCTGTTGCCAGGTGATCAGTAAACCGAAGATTTCAGAGCACCAGGTATTTGAAGTCTCTTGCCACCACTATTTCAAAAACGAACTACATTAATGTTCGGGACAATTTCGGCAAATAACACTAAGGCTCTATCAGTCTCTGGTTTTTCATGGACTCCTTGGTCTGACCTTCAGCAACCGGGGCGCTGGATCTCTCCCACTGCAGGCTGTGCACTTTATTTAGAGGTAAGGGATGGGGTGACAGTATTATCACCAGACGCATACCATCGGAGAAGTAAGGGTCATCCGTAAGATTGAATGCTGGCTTGCTGCGCATGGCCATTGTGCTACCTTTGGCGAAACCAAACTTTGCAACTAATCCTTCGGCAAGCAAACTATGAAGCAGGTATTCCCGGGCTAGGTCAACCTGGGGGTCAATAATGTGCGTAGTCAGTGTAGGTGATTTGGGCGTCAATTTGATACCGATATCGCGACTGATTTGGCCAACCCACACCTGTTGTCCCTTATAGGTAAAGGGCGCAAGCCAGAAACGCATATGATTGCGTTGGGCAATCGATCGTCGCGCCCTTTGCATGGCGAAGTCTTGCTTCCGATTAAAAACATAGAGCTTACTGACAGGCGCCACCGGGTAAGCTTCGCCCTGGAGAGTTGAGCCAATCAGGCGCGAGACACTTTTCAGGTTGATGCGGTGAGTAAATGACCATCCACTTCTGGTCAAGGAATTCAGCAGGTCGGTCGCTTTTCCAACAATAACGACATTCAGTGGGTCGGCATTGTTTTCAGCATCAGCGTTGGTTGCACAGCATGGCAGTTGTTCAATTGCCTTGCGAAAATCGTTTATATCGAGATCACGCAATTCCTTCTCAGTATAAATATTGGAAGTAACTAATCGCTCATGATCTAATTCTCCATCAGGCAAGGGTATGGCAAAACCAAAACGTAATTCACGCAATCGGTTTATGGCCTGTTCATTTATATCTACAGTTGTACTGGATAGCTTACTGTCAGCATCATATGCATCCCCGGTCAGACGGATATCAACATAGCGTCCACCTTCATGTTTGGGAGCAAAAATGAACCCCTGGGAGATTGTTTTCGGCTCCAGCGAGACCCGGATCGATTCGTTACGTAAAGATTGGCGAAAAGTGTCGAATTCAGCACCATCGAGCTCGTCTTTCATCAACAGTGCTACTTCATCGGGGGTGTATAAATCCGGATCGAGGTGATTCCGGATAAACCACAAGTGTGAATGTGATGCATTATGAATGCCCAACCAGATTGCCTGCAGGTTCCTGGTACCGATATCTACACCAAAATGTTTATTTGCCTGTTCGTCAGTAAGGATCGATGCCAATACCGTAACATCATCGATAGTACTGGATTGAACTCCGCTCAGTTCATCCGGTAAAGCCAGCCGCTTTGGCTCATAAGGTATAGTAGCGCAGGCACCAAGAGCAAATGTCGCAAATAGCAGAATGAGTTTGATGTGGCCGGTCGACATGATGGTTTTGTACATGCGCTCATAAATGATTTTTGCGCAGGGTCTGATCATGATGACACCTCGATATCATTGGTCATATATACATGAAGAATAAACGCCTTTTTCCACACCAGTCAACCGATCATTCATGTATGTTCAGTTTGTCCGTGTTGCGGCCCAGGTCCTCCTCGACAAAACGCAGAATGGCTTCAAACAGTACCTCTCGAGGAAAGTCATTTTGATCGGCGATTGTCGTGCCGATCAATTCATGCGATCGGCCAATCGGCACCGCTATCGCCCAGTGGTCTGCGTTAAGGTAACCAAGCAAGCTGCCGCGTGGAATCAACTGGTCGAAGAACAATAGTTGTCCGTCATTACGTGAGTCGATCAGCCGCAAACGATTGTAGCTTGGCTTCAGTGCGACAGATACACGGTCAGGTTCTGGCAGCGTAACCAGTGAGAAGTAAGGGATATTCCCTGGTAGTGAATTACGTGACAACCAGGCCTGTCGAACAGAGGGACGCAGACTTGCGATGGCTCCTGCATCACCATTTGTACACTTTGCTCCGGGCCATTTTGTCAGTAGCGACAAATGAGTCTGCTCCGCATCCTCGGCCAACGGTGAACCACCAATGGCCCCGGCTATGCTAACGATTGCAGCAATGTGAGTGTGTAATTTCGGATAAGCGACTAATGCCTCGAGTATATCATTCGCGCCCTTCGAATAACCAATCAGAACGAGCTTGTTGTTTTTGTTCAATACCGGTAGGGCGAGAATCGCATCGTGAATCAGCTCGGCATTTCTTGTGCTACTGGATAACCCCTCTACCTTGAGCATTTTCAGATTGTAGCCAAACTTCCTGATATGCGATTCAATGCTATAGTGTGTATCCAGCCACTCGTCAAAACAGTCCCACCCCACTCCAGGAATAACGATAGCGGTCAGGCCGCGTTGACTGAAACCGAGATCGACAGGCTTACCTTCACCTGAAGCTTCAGTGCCTAGATGCTGCAGGGCCTGCTCGCACGGACGATAATCTGCCAGTGAGTCACCACGTTCCTGAAGTATTGCGCAAAATATCTCGCGAAAGCGTGCGCGCCTGTCTTCAATCCCGAAAGCCGACGTCGGCAGCAGCGCAAGGGGAACCGATTGATCCACCGGCGTGATTGGAAAAAGGGGAGTGCAGGCCATTGACGATAACAATATCACCAGGATTAAGGGTAACCTCAGATTACGCTTTGTCATGAACACCCACCTTCTGGTATCCAGATTATTGGATTTATTACTATTGATTGGGTTCATCTGAAAATATAGACTCCAATACCTCTTAATCCCGATAGTTAAACAAATACCTGCAAACTCGTCCACAATCCACATGAAAAACACTAAAATTTAAGAATGGTCTTTTCCAGCTACAGCTATTCGAACCGATTATGCAAGGTGGCTTCTCTGGCATCAAGTGACCGGAAGGCTCTCGTCATAATGTATCCTTGATCAAGTCGCACACAGGCTACTTCATTTTTTTGAATTCTATTGTAAATGTGTGTTTTTTCATGCCATTGCGTAGCTCTGTATTGTTAAATATTATCACTTAATGAATGTCATAATTTATCAGAACTCAGTACAAGATCATACCATGAAGCTATTTTTTGTTGGGATATTGCATGACACACAACCGACTTACTACACTTGTTCTGATTAGCGCATTGTTACCGATCATCTGCAACTGTGCTACGGATATGGAAGCTACCACGACCGAGAGTTCAATCATTGAGTTCGAACCTGTTATGCCACCAACTGAGACAGTCATGGGCGAGTAAGTCCGCAGTGTGGCTGCTGGTGAAATGCAGAAAATCGTGTTGATACCGCTGATTTCCAGTCCGCTCGCGGGTACGCTGTGGCGTCTGGTGCGATTGCAGTCAATGGACGACGTCACCAGCGAGATTGAGCCTGAGGATCTATCGGCATACATCATGACGCACTATGCAAGACCTGGCCCCGCGACCCCGAAATTTTCATTTTTCTCTTGTCGCAGGAAAGCGCATTTAAATCCCTGCCCCAGGAACTGGCTTGCTTGATGAAATACTGGCGCTGTTTCACTGTCAGACTGTTAACAGACTGTTCTATCAAGTTGATGACACCTTGTCGCGTCTGTGCAAACTGTTGCTTGTATTCCGGGGTCCATACCTGTTGCGGATTCTTGATTAATTGTCGTACACCTGTCACAAACTCCGGCAATTGCTGTCGATACACAAACAGCTGTTGCAGTTTGTTTTTCCAGCGCTCACGCATAACCAGCCTTAAGCGCTGATGAGGAGCAATCTTTTTGCTCCATAACCTGATCGATTCAAGCTGCGCGGTTGTTAGCGATCCAAACCAGTTTTCAAATCTATCCTGCATACGTTCAGTTAATTCCTGTTCGACTTCTTTCAGTGGTGGTTCAACAAGTTCTTCAGATAATTCTGCATTCTTTTCACTTATGTTTTCGAACAACTCCATTACCTGTTTATCATCCGCCTGATAAATTGCGACTGCCAGTCCGGGGACATACTCATCAACCAGTTCTTCCCAGAAAACCTCAAGTTCATCCATATACAATTCAATTTTCCCGGTATCCATATAACCTTTATTCACATCATGGCTCAAACGTGTAAACCACCCGGCATACTTGTGTAAATGGGTACTACAATGCCATTTCAGAAACTGTTGTGTATGTACATCAAGAATATTATATTGTTCATCATTTAGTGAAATATAATGATCAACATAGCGCGGTATTATCCAGTCGAGCTGTGTGTAGAAAAACTGCGTACGGCTGCAAGCACCTGTCATCATCAGCAAGATGATCAACATAGTCAGGCTACGTAGTCGTTTTCCAGATTTCAGCATTGCCAGCCACCCTGTCTTAAGATATTCACTGATGAAAATGATAGCATTCAATCCACTATCATTGCATGTGTTCTCACTTCATTGATGTACGGGCTAATTCATTAGCCTATATGGGGACAATGTAATTCCGCCAATTACCATAAACTAATTAATGCTTAGGGCTTGCTTAATTTACTGGAAAAGGTAATCTCGAAGACAATCTAAAATAACTTTACGTAGTGCAACCATATTATTGCATATATACTTTCAAGACACTTCAGAAATAGTTTTTAGAAAAATGATTGAAGACATCAATAAACATTTTCAGGAGGAAGATTTATGAGTATCCAGACCGAACTACAAGCCACTATTGAAGATATGGTCCAAAAGGGGAAAGGTATACTTGCTGCCGATGAAAGTGACCCTACCATCGAAAAACGCTTCAAACCCATTAATGTGGAGTCTACTGAAGAAAATCGCCGTATCTGGCGTAGTCTGCTATTAACCACGCCCGATCTGGGCGACTACATCAGCGGCATCATACTGTTCGAAGAAACACTTACACAGAAAACTGACGATGGGGCACCATTACCACAAATAGCAGAAAAACAGGGTATCGTTCCTGGAATAAAAGTCGACAAAGGCAAGATTCCTTTGGTCAATGCACCGGGAGATATGATCACCCAGGGTCTGGACGGACTCGCCGATCGTTTGAAGATTTATAAAGAACAAGGCGCTCGCTTTGCCAAGTGGCGCGAGGTATATCCCATTGATACGCATAATCCAAAATCATTAGGTGTTGAAGCCAATGCAGAAGTACTGGCACGTTATGCCGCCATATGTCAGTCAGTGGGGATTGTGCCCATTGTTGAGCCGGAAGTGCTGATTGACGGGAATCACACCATACAGCGCTGTTTTGATGTGATTGAAGTCGTGCAACATGCCGTTTATCACGCATTGCATCGTCATGGCGTCATTTTGGAACATACCATACTTAAACCGAGCATGGTGACACCCGGCAAGGAAAGTGCTATCAAGGCCAGTCCGGAGGAAGTAGCAGAAAACACGGTAAAAGTGTTGCGACGTACCGTACCTGCCGCTGTACCCAGCATCAATTTCCTTTCCGGCGGACAAACCGATGAAGAGGCGACCGCCAACCTGAATGCGATGAATGCAATGTATATCAATCAACCGTGGGAACTTTCTTTTTCCTATGGACGTGCCTTGCAACAGCCCGCATTGCATACCTGGCAAGGCAAGGCAGAAAATCACGAGGCAGCACAAAATGCACTACTCAAACGAGCTCGTCTTAACGGTGCCGCCCGATATGGTAAGTACATAGTGAAAATGGAAAAGGATTGAATATCTTTTGGTTAAAGCAAAAGCCGGCAACAAGAAAATGTATGATGTAAGTCCTACTTTATTTTCAAAGTTCAAACGGGAAGAGAACTTTTGGGTTGTAGTGTGGACTAAATAATATATAGTTAGGATAAGAAGGTGGTTGTATACATAATCAATCAAGTCTGACCTCATTGATAGGGGACTAGACACCATTGTATTATAAAAAACTCTTAACAAGTGTTTGGAAACAGTTGACCACTACATTTCCAGCTAGTATAAAAGGGTAATTGTTCTTGACAATAACCCTGCCTAAATATTTAAAACTAATGTAGTATTGCAAGACCTGATCCCATAGCTTTACCATAATTATCAAACCTGACAATTTGACAGTAATAACAACCGGAGTAAGAATCATGAAAGCATACCTGCAGTTTCGTACCTACATCATTTGCCTGCTGCTAGTGCTGCCATTCGGCAGTGCTCTGGCCGATGAATATACTGACACCATCAATTTATTCAAAAATGCCGGTGAAAGCAGCTCCTTCATTAAAAACAGCTACGGCTATGCTGTCTTTCCGACCATCGGCAAGGGCGGTATTGGTGTCGGTGCTGCACACGGCACAGGGCGCGTCTATGCAGCCGGCAATTACGTTGGCGACACCTCAATGACACAGTTATCGATTGGTTTCCAGCTGGGAGCTCAGGCCTTTAGTCAGATGATTTTCTTTGAAGACAAGCGTGCCTTCGATGAATTTACCAGCGGCAATTTCGAGTTCGATGCTGAAGCTTCAGCCGTCGCAATCACGGCCGGGGCCAAGGCATCCGCATCAACGACCGGCAGTTCCGCTGGTGCCAGTGGTGGCAAGAAAGACGCAACTACCGTCGGTAACTACAGAAAGGGCCTGGCAACCTTCACAATTGCAAAAGGTGGCTTGATGTATCAGGCGACAATCGGCGGTCAGAAATTCTCATACACCCCCAGGAAAAAGTAAAATAGCCATACGTGGGGCTCCCGGATGGATCAGATTTGATTCGGCCGGGAGCGTCCGTCAAACTGGGGAAGATTCACTCTGACCCCTTTCTTTATCAAAATTATCTCCTGAACTGCTGTATCTTGTCCCACTCGGAATAAGGACGACTGCCAGATTAATCTTGATTTTCTTGTTGTTGATTTTGCAGTTGTTCTAACTTCTGTTCAGTTCGATGTTGTTGCGTGCGTTGTGGCGATCGCTGAACCGGTTGACTGCGATGCTGTTCCTGACGTGAACCAGACCGATGCAGTTGCTGTCGTTCCGAGCGCTGCGGAGAACGCTGCGCCGGTTGACCGCGACGCTGTTCCAGACCTGGATCAGAGCGATGCGGTTGCTGTCGTTCCGAGCGCTTCGGAGAACGCTGCGCCGGTTGACCGCGACGCTGTTCCAGACCTTGATCAGACCGATGCGGTTGCTGTCGTTCCGAGCGCTGCGGAGAACGCTGCGCCGGTTGACCGCGACGCTGTTCCAGACCTTGATCAGACCGATGCGGCCGCTGTCGTTCCGAGCGCTGCGGAGAACGCTGCGCCGGTTGACCGCGACGCTGTTCCAGACCTTGATCAGATCGATGCGGTTGTTGTCGTTCCGAGCGCTGTGGTGAACGCTGAGCCGGTTGACCGCGATGTTTATCATCATGCCTGTAATCTGTTCTATAGGGATGCGATACTGTCCACGGCTTGTTGTGTGTATAGCGTAAACTTTGCCGATGACCACCCCTCAGGTGAATATAGGACGGCAGGGTATTCACTGTTACCCAGCCATGACTATGATGGTGGTAGAAGTATAGATGACGATGCATATCATAATATACGTTCTGTTCGGGATAGTAGTAATACTCATAGTACACACTGCTTCGGGGGGAATAGTATGGGTAGTCGTATCGCACAGAGGATCGAGGCTCAGAGTAGCTGGCGCAACCACTGAATATAATGCCAGCGAGTACAATCATGCCCGGCATCATAAAAAAACTGACCGGCCTTTGCGACTTGTTGCGGGTAAAAATTGTCATGACGTATTCCTCTGGTTTGATTGCTAAGGTCTATTAAATACCAGAGTAACTGAACCTAACATGAACAGACAGGTACCGTTGGGTAAAAAATCCACAGAGCAAACCGCGTTAACGTATTGTACTATATGCAATAAAGCAGAAGAACCAGCACCCAAATCTAAATACAAAAACCGAAGTTGTCGGATTCCTGGACAACCATGGAAAAAGACTTGTATAAGCTCTAAAATCAATGAATTCAAAGTAGTGTGGGTGATAAATATTGTCAGAAAAAGAGCGGGATTGTATCGAAAATCAATCGAGTTTGACCCTATGCATTTTTTTCATTGTCTAAACGAGGCCATTTATGAAAAAACATCTTACTTTTAAACTTGTATCCATTATGTTTATAGCTGGCATGGGGTTTGTGACTCATGCAACTGATGTGGTGAGTGATAAAAGTATTGGCATGGATTTGGCGCGTGATGTTGCCAATGAAGCCATCAAGGCCTGTCGCAAGGACGGGTATCATGTGAGTGCTGTTGTGGTTGATCGCCATGGGCTGGTTCGTGCCGCTTTACGTGATGACCTGGCATCCCGCTTTACCCTGGAAATTGCAGAACGCAAAGCCAATATGACTGTCATGGCCTGGTCTGACAGTGGCCAATTTAAAAAAGCCCGCCCCGATATTCGTCAGGAACTGAATCATATCGGCGGGTTGATTGTAATGGAGGGAGGTCTGAAGATTGTATCCGGCGGTTATAATGTGGGTGCTGTGGGCGTCAGTGGTGCGCCCGGTGGTGATAAAGATGCAGCCTGTGCAAAAAAGGCATTAAAGGAATTAAATGAACGCATCGAATTTGCCATTGAGTAGGATGACGAAGCAATAACGCAATAGCAGAACGATTGGATGTACAATGCAAGACCTAACCCCAATATTTTGAAATTATATGGCAAAAGGAATGTAATATGAACGATGAAACAACTGAATCTTACAAAGACCGTAGCGTTTGGCTACGTGGGCTATATATGCTGATTTTTATGTTCTTCCTGGGTGTGGCGAAGTTTGTTACCTTTGTCGTGATACTTTTCCAGTTTTTTACAGTCGTATTTACATCAGAAACCAATAAAAAACTTGTTAAGTTTGGGAAAAGCTTAAGTGTATATCAGTATCAGGTCTTGATGTTCCTGACATACAATAGTGAAGAGCACCCGTTTCCCATGGGGGATTGGCCAGAGCAGTTAAATTTACCTGCAAAAGACTAAGTTTCAGAGTTAGAAACGATTGTGATCTGAGTTGCCTTCGTTTTTCCGGACCAATTAATATAGTCAGGAGAAGAGGGTGGGTGTATCGACAATCAATCGAATCTGACCCTACGATGGCTGCAAAATACAAGAGAACCCTTTAGCCGTTAATTGGTTCTACAACGCTTTTGGAGATGTCGATTTGGATACTCTAGTGACTGCAGAATGGCTTAAACAGCATATTAATGACTCAGATTTAGTCATACTTGATTGCACGGTAGTTACCATGCCCGATGCAAGTGATCCTCGTGGGTTGCATAATGTTAGTGGGCGCCCTGATTATGAGCTTGGTCATATCCCCAATGCTGGCTTTGCTGATCTTAAAGACGAGCTCTGCAAATCTAATGGTCTTATTGAATTTGATTTATTAAGCCCGGAACAATTTTGTGCCGCCATGAGCAAATTAGGTGTGGGCGATGATTCCCATGTTGTGCTTTACGATGCTAATTACACCGGCTGGGCTGCACGGGTTTGGTGGATGCTACGTTGGGTTGGTTTTGATAACGCCGCAATCCTGGACGGTGGTCTCTCTGCATGGACTTCTACAGGTAATAAGCTTTCTCTTGAGCCTGTTAGCCGACCTGCACAACAGACAACTCCAAAACCACGCCCGGAGTTGATTGCATATCATGATGAAGTGCTTGCCAGTATTAACAATGAAGCTGTTGTTCTTATCGATACATTACCTGAAGAATTTTATCGCGGTGAGATGAGCATCTATCCTCGGCCCGGCCATATCCCTGGTGCGCTCAATATTAATGGCCTGAGCCTGCTTGATAAGACAGGACACTTGCTTAAGCAAGATGAACTGGCCGCGATGCATGCTTTTGATCATAATGCCCGCATAATCACATATTGTGGTGGCGGCATCGTAGCCTCAACCGATGCGTTTGTTTTAACCCGGTTGGGATTTAACAATGTGGCCGTTTATATGGCTTCACTTGAGGAGTGGACGGCTGACCCCAATAACCCGATGGTGGTTGATACTCATTGAGTTCAGAAGATCCCTGGTTAATACTCCGGAATAATCTCTATAATATTATTCCTACGACTAAAGAAATATTGCATAATCGCCAAGTCCGGTCCATCAAGACATGACTAACTGGTCGTCCCGAACCAGAACTCGGTACTCTTATCCAGAAATTCTCTATAGGGCATGTAATGCGAACCATCACACGAGAAATTAAGACCGACCATTCCATTGATAATATTCAGAGAGCCCGCTCTCAGGTAAACATTATCGTCAGCAAATCTTAATTTTTTGAACATAACCAGAACCTGCATCACCTCTTCCGGTTTAACTATGGCTCTGTCTGGATAAGGTCGACGCGGATAGGCAAGACATATATCCGGGTTGGTCAAGTCTTCAATGTTTAACAGTCGGTACACAAATGGATCATCGATCTGCCAGATGGAGCTTCGATTACTGGAAAAATGCAGCTT
>Ga0316205_10003187_pt1 | contig 15874 bp, 12 predicted proteins | sample 3monthpyrite_MG_FD_204941 | JGI IMG/M metagenome (GOLD analysis project Ga0316205, IMG submission 204941) | Microbial mat bacterial communities from mineral coupon in-situ incubated in ocean water Damariscotta River, Maine, United States -... | ecosystem: Environmental > Aquatic > Marine >... | reverse complement strand
CTCTGCCACCCAGACACCGCCGGTACGAATGCCGACCATAACAGGGTTATCGATCTGTTTTTGTTTGAGTGATTCGGAAAGCTTTTCAGCAATCTCAGTAATTAAACTGTCAGGGGTTGGTAGCGCTGTCATATTATTTTTGTTCTTGTAACCAAGTTTCAGTGATCAAAGCTGCGGCTAGTTTATCAATTTCGTGTTTGTTTTGCTTATCTATTTTTTTATTTTGCTTGAGAATCTCTTCAGCTTCAAATGAAGAAAGCGTTTCAGTGATGGTGAAAACAGGTAAGCCAAAGCGACCATGTAGCCGGCGTGAAAATTTATCGGCCCTGATGGTCATTTCGGTTTCTTTTCCATCGAGCAGATAGGGCAAGCCAACAACAAGTGCCTGTGGTTTCCATTCAGACAGGAGTTTTTCAATGCTCTCCCAGTCAGGTTTGTTATTGACATTAGTGAGAGTGATCAGTGGATTTGCGTGATTAGTCAGCACCTGGCCGACAGCAATGCCGATACGTTTTGCACCAAAATCAAAACCAAGAACGGTTTCAATTGGCTTTTTTTGATTGTCTTTGCTTGATGAAGTGTCAGGCATGTCCTGCGTCATTGCTGAGTAACTGTAAGTTAATTCCCAGTAATGATGCCGCAGATTCCCACCGTTTATCAATAGGTGTGTTAAAAATGATGTCGGTACTGGCCGGGCAGCTGAGCCAGATATTGTTAGCGATTTCCTGTTCCAGCTGGCCGCTTCCCCAGCCGGCATAGCCCAGAGTAATTAAATGTTCTTTCGGGCCGCGATCATTGGCGATGGCCTGAAGAATGTCTTTTGAGCTTGTTAACTGAAGTTTATCGGTAATATCGAGTGTGGCATCCCAGATTTCGGTGGTTTTGTCATGCAAAATAAAACCGCGTTCAGTTTGTACCGGGCCGCCCTGGTAGATTATTTCCTGTCCAATTGCAGGACGAGCCAAATCAATATGGCTCTGGTCCAGTATTTCTTTTAGCAGTACACCTGAGGGCCGGTTTATGGTGACGCCCATAGCGCCTTCATCGGAGTGTTCGCATATATAGGTGACCGATTGCGTGAAATTGTCATCTTCAAGCGTGGGCATGGCAATCAGAAAATGATTGGTCAAATATTGGTGGGGGGCAGTGTTTGTATCCATATATTAAGCATATACGGAATTTCAGATTTTACTTGGATATTCAGAGATAAATTACGTTAATAATTTAGTGGCTACTGAGGCTGTTATCAGTTTCAAATACCCAGCTTCTGGTGATATGGATAATATCGGTTTCTTTTTTGAGCTTTTCGGGGAATTTTGCAAAAGGTGATGCCAGGCTGACGATTCGACGGGCGGCATCATCGAGCACTTTGTGGCCTGAAGAGCGTTTGAGGTTGTATTGCACTAATTCGCCTTTGTTATTGATCACCACATCCATGATCAGGGTGCCGCTTAATCTATTACGAATGGCGGCATCCGGGTAGTTCAGGTTGCCGATGCGTTCAACCTTATCGATCCATTTACGCATATAACCAGCAGCCACGTGTTCTTTGGTTCGTGAATTAATGAATTTTTCACGGGGACGTTTTGCGTATTCCTGAGTTGTTCTGTCCAGCTCTGCTGCCAGCCGGGCAATTTCTGCCTGAAAGTCCGGCGTCTGTTCAGACTCCGGTGTGGGTTGTTCCTCTTTGCTGACTTTATCTTTGGTGCTAATTGAATAGTCAGATTTTTTTTGCGTTAGCATTTTTTGCTGATTGATTTGCTGAATTTTTCTGACCGATGCAACGCTTTGTTCTGGTGCTATGCCGGGTGTTTCAGATAGTGTTGGTGCAGAGAACATATCGGTGGGGCGTAACTTTTCTTCGCTGTTACCGCCACCATCCTGAGAAACCTGTGCCAGATAGTCAGCTTCTAAAGGTGTTTTGCTTTTTTGTGCCTGCACTAAAATGACATCCAGAGTCGGTGCAGTTTCTCCTTTGTCCTGATCGTTAGCGAAACTAATACCGAGAATGACGATGCCGTGAAAAATAGCCGTTAAAAAAATGGTCATGCTCAGTCTGTCGCTGGAACCAACTTTAGTGGGTTGAATTAATGCAGCCATTAATGTGCAAGCCTTTTACTTTTTTGATGGTTTAAGATCATAATGCTTCGCTTATTTTAACGGACGGTGTGTTGTTTTTGTTTAGCTGAATTCGTTTGGCCATGGCCGGATTTAAATGGATGTCGCCATTGGCAGCAATCAGCATGACATATTTTATGCCCATTTTTTTAGCAATCGAATACCAGTTTTCAGGCCCTGCTACAAAAAGTGCAGTAGCAGCTGCATCAGCAATACCTGCATCATCGTGAATGACGGTGACCGATTGGGATAAGTCGGCCGGGTATCCTGTTCTGGGGTCAAGAATATGATTGTAGCGTTTATTTTCAAAGATAAAATAACGTTCATAGTCGCCAGAAGTAAAAACGCTTTCCTTATCAAAAGTTTCAAGTGATGCGATGATTGCGTGTTTATTTCTTGGGTCACGGATGCCAATTTTCCAGGGGCGGTCATTGTGTTGCCCGATCACTTTAAGATCACCGCCAGCGTTGATAACGGCATTACTGATGTTGAATTTTTTCAATGTTTTCATGCTGCGTTCAATCGCATAACCTTTAGCAAATGCGCCAAAATTTAATTGAACCTGTTCATTGTTGCTTTGTAACTGGATATTATTTAATTGTAGGGCGTCCATGGTCGGGTTTGCCGCAATTAGTGCCTGAATTTTTTCTTCATCAGGTGGTTGTTTGTCGTTGTCTTTATATTCATGGAATTTCCAGAGGTTGATTAAATGCCCAATAGCCGGGTTAAATAAACCGTCAGACTGTTGATACAAAATCTGGCTCTGTTTGATTATGGGAATTAAATGCAGCGGCAGGTTAAAAGCAGCTTTGGTAGGGATTAGTGTGTTAACGCGAGCCAGCGGGCCCTGTTGCCAGGGGTTCCAGACGCGGTGCCAGTAAGCAAAGTCTTCATCGAGTGTTGAGAATATTTGTTGTGCTTGGTTTTTGTCAGTGTCAATAAGTGTGACATCAATAACAGTGCCAAAACTTAAAATCGAATGTTGATGTTTTTCTGTGATGGTGGCTACATTTGGTGTCGAGCCTGATAGAGGGGAGTCGCAGGCAGTCAAAATAAAACTGAATAACAAAATAACGAAAGCGGTTTTTCTCATCGTATTTTCTTTTCTATTGTGTTCATTAGATCTGTTGCAATATCCAGTTCAAATTGTGCATCAAGTTCACGAATACAAGTCGGGCTGGTGACATTGATTTCAGTCAGGTAATCACCGATCACATCAATGCCCACAAATAACAGCTCTTTCTCTTTAAGAGTTGGGCCTACTTGCTGGCATATCCAGTGATCTCGTTCAGTCAGTGGTTGACCTTTTGCAGTTCCGCCTGCAGCGAGGTTGCCTCTGGTTTCTCCGGCAGCTGGTATTCTTGCCAGCGCATAAGGAACAGGTTCACCATCGATCAGTAAAATACGTTTGTCGCCATTTGTTATATCAGGAATGAACTGCTGAGCCATGGTTAGTTTTTTGCCAGTCAAAGTCAGTGTTTCAATAATGACATTAAGGTTAGGGTCGTCTGCGCGGACCCTGAATATTGATGCGCCGCCCATACCGTCCAGAGGTTTGAGAATGACATCTTTTTGTTCCAGTACGAATTGTTTGATCTGTGCCATATTGCTGCTAACAAGATTCGGCACGCAGCACTGGGGAAACATTGCAGTAAAAAGTTTTTCGTTAGCATCTCTGATACTGGCCGGTTTATTGGCAACAAATACATTGTCTTTTTCAGCCAGCTCCAGCAGGTAAGTGTTGTAAATGTAATCCATGTTAAAGGGCGGATCCCTTCGCATGATGACGGCATCCAGAATGGAGATAGGGGTGTCGATTGTTTCAAATGACTGAAACCAGTTCTCAGGATTATCTTCAACGCTGATTCTGGTGGAAATCATATGTACTTTAGAGTCTTTGATGTACAGATCTGCTGGTTTTATATAGTGAATTTCCCAGTTTTTTTTCTGGGCGGCCAGCATCATGGCGAAACTGCTGTCTTTTTTAATATTAATTTTTTCGATGGGATCCATTAAAATCCCAATTTTTATACTTTCCATGACTGATTTTAATGTTAAATGATTGTTAAGTAATAGTTTTTTAATTTCATTAATTTATTATTAATCGCTTAACTTGTCGACCCAAAACAAAAAACTAAACTATAGTATATCAATATGAAAGGCATTCTTAAGTAGGAATGTATGTGTAAAAACATGTCACAAAAGTGTAAAATACTATATATTTCAAAGGTTTAGTGTGAGTTTGGTGATACTTTACATAAAATTTGTTTGCTAAGTTTATTAAAAAAAGGCATTTTTTATTTGCTTAAGCCTATGACATAGGCTAAATTATTTGGCAAACAACAGCCGTGTCTCACACTCGCGCAACTATGAAAAGTTATGTAAATAAGCACTTTACATAAGTAATTGGAAACATTATGGCAGCTGATTCTGTTGAGATTTCTGGTTTAAAAGTGATGGTGATTGATGATAGTAAAACGATTCGCCGGACTGCAGAAAACTTACTAAAAAAAGAAGGTTGTGATGTCGTTACAGCCATTGATGGTTTTGAGGCTTTGTCAAAAATTGCCGAACATAAACCAGATATTATATTTGTAGACATCATGATGCCCAGACTGGATGGGTATCAGACCTGTGCACTAATTAAACATAATAATGTATTCAGAAATACCCCGGTTATTATGTTGTCGAGCAAGGATAGTATCTTTGACCGGGCACGTGGTCGTATCGTGGGTTCTGAGCAATATTTAACCAAACCGTTTACAAAAGATGATTTGCTGGGCGCAATTAAGCAATATGCTTCGAATGGCGCAGCAGCATAAACAAAATAATTCATGCGATGTTTTGCAGTGAATTTAGCTTTTTTAACTTTATTTGAATTTATTGGGTGGTATTAAAAAATGGCGCATATACTGATCGTTGACGACTCGCCTACAGAAGTACATGTCTATCAAGGCTACCTTGAAAAAAATGGCCATCAGGTTTCTGTAGCAACTTCTGGCGAAGAAGGTGTTGAAAAGGCAAAAGAAGTAGTTCCTGACCTGATTTTAATGGATGTTGTTATGCCGGGTATGAATGGTTTTCAGGCAACGCGTTCTTTAAGCAAAGAAGATTCGACAAAAGATATTCCGATTATCATTATCACCACTAAAAATCAGGAGACTGATAAAGTGTGGGGAATGCGTCAGGGAGCTAAGGATTATATTGTTAAGCCGGCCAAAGAATCTGAACTGATTGAACGGGTTAACTCTGTCCTTGCCGGATAGTTTTAGTTTTAAATAATAATAACGATTAAGAACTGATATGCATGGCTAGTCCATTTGAAGTTATACAAGGTGTGGAAACGGAATGTCTGGGAAAGGCTGCTGGTCTTCCAATCCTTGATGATATTAAGCAGTCATGGACAGGTATTGGTTTCAGAATTGGCAGTTCAATGCTGGTTGCTTCTATGGAAGAGGTGGCAGAAATTTTACATATGCCTGCATATACGCAAGTTCCAGGTGTTCGTTCCTGGATGGTAGGTCTGGCAAATGTTCGGGGTAACTTATTGCCCTTATTGGATTTAAAAGGATATGTAACAGGTCAGGATCTGACATCTAAAAAGAATTGTCGGGTACTGGTTGCAAAACACGATGGCAGCACAACAGGGTTGATCGTCGATGAAATATTAGGGTTAAAACATTTTTATCTTGAAGAGCAGGTATTTGAAATCCCGTCTCTGACAGATAATCTCCGGCCTTTCATCTCGATGGCATTTAAACATGCTGACGAGCACTGGCCGGTTTTTAGTTTTAAAAAATTAGTACAACAAGAAAAGTTTTTACAAATAGCAATTTAGAGAAAACTGTTTCGTAAAAACAAGAATGAGGAACACTCGTTATGGCAGCAGGTACTGGTACGGCTTCGGGGCTTAGTAAATTAGAGTTGGGATTACTTGGAGTGGTTATAGCCTCTCTGGGGCTTGCGTTTCTACTGTTCTTCTATGCGAGTAGTGAGCGTGCTGATGTTCAGAAGCATATCGAGCTTATAGCGCTACAGTCTTTAACATCACAGCGTTTATCAACGCAGGCGATCGAGGCAGCATCTGGTAAGGCTGGTTCATTTAAACAACTGGAAATACTGCGTGATGAGTTTGCAAACTCACTGAGCCGGGCCGTAAAGGGATATGAACCCACTGGTGTTGTTCCTTTACCTGCGGCTGTTAACTCTGAAGTCAAACTTGTGGAATCAGTCTGGGGTGGTTATAAATCAGATATCAACGTGATACTTGAAGGTCTGGAATCCATTTCAAAAGTTTCTGAATACGTTGTTGTTATCAATGAATTTATTCCACAATTACTGGCTTTCTCTGATGAAGTTGTCGGCATACTGGTGCGTAAAAAAGCCAGTCCTCAGCAGATTTACATTGCTTCACGGCAGTTAATGCTTACCCAGCGTATTGAAAACAACCTGAACCTTGTACTTGCTGGTGGTGAAGGTGCAACTACTGCGGCTGATCGTTTCGGTCGTGATGCAACGCTGTTTGGTAGTGTGCTTGAGGGTATGCTGAAAGGTTTTCCTGGTCTGAATATTCAGAAAGTTAAAGACGGTGAGGTGCGTGATAAGTTACGGGAAGTAGCTATGCTGTTTACTTCTGTAAGTGATCACGTTGATGCGATTCTTGAACTCTCACCTGTTTTATTCGAAGTTAAGGATGCGGCAAGTCGAATGGAGGTTACATCGGCTGCACTTTTAAATGCGACTCAAAACCTCGAAAGAAAAGTGCTTAGTGAGTCTGAGCAATTACAGTTTATTAACTTTGCAGTAATTTTGTTCGGTGTGGTCGCACTGGCAGCGTTTTTATACTTTGGCTGGATTAACGTATCGAACGCAAGAGAACGTGAGGAACTGGCACTTGAGCAGAACCGCCGAAATCAGCGCGCGATCTTAAGACTGCTGGATGAAATGGCTAACCTTGCGGAAGGTGATTTAACCGTGCATGCAACTGTAACCGAAGAAATTACGGGTGCGATTGCAGACTCTGTTAACTACGCAATTGACGCACTCCGTTCACTGGTTACAACGATCAATGTGACAGCCGTGCAGGTATCTTCATCGGCTGAGAAAACACAGGCAACTGCGAGTCGACTCGCAGATGCATCATCGCATCAGGCCCGTGAGATTGCATCAGCTTCGGCAGCGATCACAGACATGGCCGAATCAATGGATAAGGTATCTGAAAACGCATCTGAATCGGCAGACGTTGCTCGTAAATCGGTTGATATTGCACAGCAAGGTGCAACACTGGTACGAAACAGTATTACTGGTATGGACAGTATCCGTGAACAGATTCAGGAAACATCGAAACGAATTAAACGACTGGGTGAATCATCCCAGGAAATCGGTGATATCGTTGGGCTGATCACAGAGATCGCCGACCAAACCAATATTCTTGCATTGAACGCCGCGATTCAGGCATCGACAGCTGGTGATGCGGGTCGAGGTTTCGCGGTTGTTGCCGACGAGGTACAGCGACTTGCGGAACGTTCATCGAATGCAACCAAACAGATCGAAGCACTTGTTAAAACCATCCAGGCCGATACTAATGAAGCGGTTCACTCAATGGAACAAAGTACATCGGGTGTGGTAAGCGGAGGTAAACTGGCGGAGGATGCGGGTGAGGCACTGACTCGAATTGAGGATGTATCGACCGAACTTGCAACACTTATCCAGGGGATCTCAGATTCTGCGAGTCAGCAGGCAGCGGTGGCAACAGACGTATCAAATACCATGAATGTTATTCAGGAAATTACTGTACAGACATCTGAAGGTACAGAAGAAACATCTAACTCGATTGGTAACCTGAGTGATATGGCAAACGAACTACGTAAATCGGTAGCTGGCTTTAAATTACCTGATTCTGGTGATCAGGTAGAAACAGTTATTCTGAACAATTAACAGACTGTATTAACGATTTAAAAATTAGTAACGATGCTAATGTTAATAGTGATTTTAAAAAGGTAGTCCTTAACTATGAACCCAAGTGATACGGTTGAATATAACTCGCTAAATTGGGTTAAAAAAGAACTTGATTTGGTATTGGATGATGCACAAAAAGCATTCAATATCTATATCGATGATTCTTCTGAAACTGACAAATTACAAGAGTGTATCGATCAAATTCATTTGATTCATGGCACGCTGTTAATGGTAGAGCTTTATGGCGCTGCCATGCTGGCCGAAGAAATCGAAGCGCTGGTTAAGTCCATACTCAATAATGAGGTTTCGGGTAACGAGGAAATCTATCAGCTTATAATGGGCGCAATGCTCAGGCTTCCAGATTATCTTGATGGTCTGGTAAGTGGTAACAAAGATATCCCTATTGTTTTACTGCCTGTATTAAATGACTTGCGTGCTGCACGTAATGAAACACTTCTCTCTGAAAATTTACTGTTCTTCCCAAATGTTGATTCTGAAAATGTTGAATTAGAAGAAATCGAAGTCAGTGCTGAAGCTTCGGACAATTTGCAGTCACTTGCAAAACGTCTGCGGCCACATTTTCAGCTTGGTTTACTGACCTGGTTTAAAAATGAAAAACCTCTGTCAGGCTTAAAGAGAATTCAGGCTGTTATTAATGAGCTCGAAAAGCACTCTGCAGAGAAAAAAGTCAGCCGTTTATGGACGGTTTCGTCAGCATTGCTGGAATCATTAATTCATAAAGGCATTGATTCAAGCATTACGATTAAACTGCTGATCGGAAAAATTGACAGACTTAATAAAGAGCTGATTGATGAAGGTGAAGTCGCGCTGGCAAACAGTATGCCGGACGATATTATTAAAAATCTGCTCTATTATATTGCCCGCTCAGATTCTTTAGGTGAGCGAGTTAATCAGATAAAAGAAGCTTACAGACTTAACGAATTATTGCCGGCTAATAATGCTGCAAATGAAGCAGCATTAAATATGGGCGGGCCAAATATTGATTTGCTACAAACTGTGTCGCAGGCTATTCGGGAAGACTTTACAGAAGTTAAAGATGCGCTTGAAGTGTTTGTTCATGGTGATGATCAGGATAAATCAAAACTGGAGCCACTACCTGCTCTGCTGGTAAAAATAGCAGACACTATGGGTATGTTAAGTCTGGGTGCTCCGCGTCAGATGATTCTGGAGCAAAAAACTCAGGTAGAAAAGTTTATATCGGGTGAAACAGAAGCCTCTGACAATGAAGTGATGGATGTCGCCAGTGTTCTGCTAAATGCTGAGGCTAAACTTAATAACTTTATTGCCCGTAAGAGTACCGGAACATCTTCAAAAGAAGGCACAGAAGAAGAACACGATTCAGAATATCAGGAAGTATTGTCTTCGGTTGCGCGTGAAGCATTGCAGGATTTCAGTCAGGCAAAACAGTTTATTTTGTTGTTTGCTGATTCACCTGATGATGTCACAAATCTTGAACAGGTTGTTAAGCTTTTTGCAGAAGCTGGTGGTGCTATGTTTATGGCGCCTCTGGATATTCTTGCGCCATTAATTCGTGGTATCAGTGAATATATTGAAACTGTGCTGATGAAATCAAGGCAAGTTATTCCGGATCAGCTTGATGTTGTTGCAGATGCGATAACCAGTATTGAATATTATTTAGAAGCCGTTATTGAAGGACGTAAAGACCTTGAGGCTGATCTGAACTTTGGCAGAAGTGCTGTTGAAAAATTAAGGGCTTACATTACTGATCTTGGTGATGTTAGTGATGCTGCTGCGGTTACTGCGCCAGAAAAAATGGAAATTCCGGGAATAGATGAGTCGGAAGCAGACGAAGTTGCGACATTAGTAGTAGATGAATCACCTGAAGGTGATTTTTCTTTTGATGAATCCGTTGCTCTTGAAGATGAGCAGGTTATAGAAGAGTCATTCGATATTGGTTTACCGGAAGATGAGTTATCTTTGGAAGAGCCTGAGATGGCAGATTCATCTCCTGAAATAAAAGTAGCGCCCGCACCGGCAGCGCCTCCTGGCAGAGAAGAGCTTCCAATTATTAGCGATGATATTGATGAAGAAATATTTGAAATCTTCATTGAAGAGGCGCTGGAAGTTCTGGGTGAAATAAATGAAAACCTGCCAGTCTGGAGAGCGGATAACAATAATGAAGAAGCAAGATCTACGGTAAGAAGATCATTCCATACTCTGAAAGGTAGTGGCCGGCTTATCGGTGCCATGATGATAGGTGAGTTCTCCTGGAGTATTGAGAACATGCTAAATCGGGTGATTGATAAATCAATTTCATTAACTCCCGAAGTGTTTTCTATTTTAGATGAAGCTGTTGCAGTTCTTCCACAGCTGGTTGAACAGATGCAGGGTAACCAGCAGCCTGTTGCTAACCTCTATGATCTTATGGATCATGCCGACGCTCTCAGCAAAGGAGAAAAATACCTCCCCCCAGCTGAGACCGGGGTTGCTGATCTGGCGGCCTCGGAAGAGGTAAGCACTGATGAGACTGAGCCGGATGAATTAGAGAGTACTCTGGATATTTCTGATAGCTTTGATTTAAATGATGACATCATTGATTTTGATAGTAATGATGAAGTTATAGATTTTGACAACATTGAAGAACCTCAGGTGCTTTCTGATGCAGGTGATTCTTCACTGGAAATTACAGATGAAATAGAGTTTGAAACTTCTGATATTGATCTTGCTCAGGATGAAGAATTAACGTCTGAAACAGAAATATCACTAGAAGATGAAATTGAACTGAGCGTTGAAGATGATCCGGAAACAATGGAAGAGCCATTTCTTGTATCAGAAGATGCTATCGAAAATGAAATAACTTTTGAGACAGATGACGAAATAGATTTTGGTCTAGATGTTGAAGAAGATGATTCCCCGCTTGATATTTCTTATGATGAGTCAGAGCTTTCGCTTGAAAGCGAAGAGTCTTCGCTGTCAGATATTCCGGTCAAAGTGGAAATTGATGCTGAATTATTTAAAATATTTCGTGCCGAATCAGAAGGTCATCTGAATACAATCAGGCAGATGTTGATTGTTAATCAGGCGGATGGAACTCCTGTACTTGCAAATGATGAATTAAACAGAGCATTACACACACTCTTTGGAAGCGCACGCACAGCTGAAGTTGCAGAAATCGGCACGGTTTGTGGTATTGCTGAGAAATATGCAAAAGCACGACGAGAAAATGGCAAAGAAAAGCTGGATAAGGATGGAATTTCTGCACTTAGTGAGCTGGTTGCAACGGTTACTGAAGTGCTTAATAAGCTGGAGCAGGAAGAGCCACTTACGCTCAATCAGCCGCTTGTAGACAGGTTTGAAGAGTTATATCAGCTTGAAGAAGCAGATAGTGAAAATGAAACTGTGTCTGTTGCCAAAGATGTGCCCGATAATGCGCTGGTTTCATATGGTGATATTGATGATGAACTGGTTGATATTTTCCTTGAAGAGGCCGATGAGCTCGTTGAAGGAGCAGAAAAAAGCCTGCAAGTCTGGAAGCAAGATCCGGAAGATGTAGAAAGTGTTAATGAGCTTAAACGAATACTGCATACACTGAAAGGTGGTGCAAGAATGGCAGAGTTAACACCCATTGGTGATTTAACTCATGCTCTTGAAACCACCATAATAAATGCAGCAGAATCAGATCCTGTTCCAATGATGCCTGCTATGCAGGAAGCGCTTGATACTATTGTATCGATGCTCTCGAAAGTTACTGACAGAGCGCCTATTGAATCTGCAGCACCAATGATAGCATTGCTCAACCAGGCAAAGTCAGGAGCGGCTAACAAAGGATTAGCCGCGAATATTGATGAGCTTGAAGTTCAGGAAGCAGATGGCGATCTCGATATATCATCGCTGGATGTAGAAGATGATTTTGTAACAGAGTTCAGTTCGCCGGATGTTAGTGATGACTTTACTGACGAAATAGAAATCGATATTACATCAGATGACGATGACGAAGATGATTTCGTTTTAGAAGTTGATTCCAATGAGCTGTCAGAAGTAAATGAAAGTGAAGATGCTGCAGAAGAGGAAGTCATCGAGCTGGCTGTTGTAGAAAAGAATGCATCTGATTCTAAAGAATTAAAGCCTTCCGGTTCTCATGTCTTTACGCTTGATCAGCACAACCTTGCCCATGCAGATGAAGAAGTAAAACCAAAAGTTGTTCAGGAGCAGGTGAGAGTAAGAGCAGAACTGTTAAATGATCTGGTTAATAATGCCGGTGAGGTTAATATTTATAACAGTCGATTTAATCAGCAGCTTACTGATTTTGGATATAACCTTTCTGAATTTGATCAGACGGTTGATCGTCTCAGGGATCAGTTACGTAATCTGGAAATTGAAACAGAAACTCAAATCCTGTCTCGTCATGAAAGTGATGCCTCGCATTATGATGCAGACTTTGATCCGCTGGAAATGGATCGTTACTCAACGCTCTCTCAGTTATCACGAAGTCTCATGGAGTCCGTGAGCGATTTGGAGAGTATCAAAGATTTCATGAATAATACGGTTCGTGAGTCAGAAACTTTATTGCAGCAACAGTCACGAATTTCTACTGAACTACAGGAAAGTCTGATGCGTACCCGGATGATTAAATTCAGCGGGTTAACCAGTCGACTTAGCCGGATTGTTCGTCAGACATCGCGTGAACTTGATAAAGAAGTAGATTTTGAAATCTTTGGTGATGAGCTGGAAGTTGACCGTTCTATTCTTGATCGTATTGTTTCACCACTGGAGCACTTATTACGAAATGCTGTCTCACACGGTATAGAAACAAAAGAAGCCAGAGCTGCGCTGAATAAAACAGAAAATGGAAAAGTAACGATTAAGATCGTTAAAGATGGTCAGGATCTGGTGGTTACTGTTTCAGATAATGGTTCAGGTATTAACGTCGAGGCTATTCGAAACAAGGCTATATCAAATGGCATGATGGCTACTGACAGTGAAATAAGTGATCATGACATCGTGCAGTTTATCCTTGAGCCAGGTTTCAGTACCGCCAAAGAAGTTACTCAAATATCAGGACGTGGTGTCGGGCTTGATGTTGTTGACAGTGAAATCAAGCAGCTGGGTGGCTCGCTCGATATTCAGTCAAAAATAAGTCGAGGCACCAGTTTCATTGCGCGTCTGCCAATGACCTTGTCGATCAATCAGGCTTTACTGGTACATATACAGGAAGATATTTTCGCTGTACCACTGAACACAGTAGAAGGTGTTGTTCGTCTGAGTGGTTATGAGCTTGATATGATTTATCAGAAAGGCGAAGGCGCTTATGAATTTTCCGGTGATAATTATGATGTTAAATACCTTGGTTACCTATTAAAAGGCAAGACGCCGGACTATCTTGAACAGGCAGCACCGTATCCTGTGTTACTGGTTAAAAGTGGCGATTTACGCGTAGCCATTCATGTAGATAGTTTAGTGGGACGAAGAGAAATCGTTGTTAAGCCTGTTGGTGCACAGATTACAACAGTGAAAGGTATTTCAGGAGCAACCATTCTGGGTGATGGTCATGTTGTATTGATTCTGGATATGGCTGCGCTTCTTCGTTCTAAGTCTGTATTCCAGATTGAAAGTCAGGCAGAAGAATTACAGCGCGAAGCAGAAAAGGCAGAATCGGATACAATTACCGTTATGGTGGTGGATGACTCGATTACCATACGTAAAGTTACAGAGCGTATTTTAGTACGTCGTGGCATGGATGTTATTCTGGCAAAAGATGGTCTTGATGCGTCTGCTAAATTGCAGGAGCGTCTGCCAGATATAATGTTACTTGATATCGAAATGCCAAGAATGGATGGTTACGAAGTGGCAACTATGGTGCGCAACAATGAGCACATGAAAGACCTGCCAATAATTATGATTACATCAAGAACCGGTAGTAAGCATAAAGAAAAAGCCATGGAGATTGGTGTAAACCGGTATCTTGGTAAGCCGTATCAGGAAGATGAACTGATGGAAAATATTACAGCAGTGCTTGATGAAGAAAAATCTAAAGCGAAGGCATCGTAAAGTATTATGGCTGAAAAAAAGATAATCAAAAGTTTATTGCTGCCGATGAAGACAAGCAGCGTTATTGTTCCCAATGCCGCCATTGCAGAGATTGTATCTGTTGAACATGTATTACCGGTAAATGATGCGCCACCATGGATGCTGGGTTACCTGAGCTGGCGTCGCCGCTCAGTTCCATTATTATCATTCGATGCTGTACAGCAAGGTGAGCCGGATTTTCTTACACCGAGAAGTAAGATTGCTGTTTTATATTCAATCAGTGAAGACAGTACCTTTCCATATATGGCTTTGTTAATGCAGCGTGCACCAAAAGTTATAAATATTACAGACGATAACATAAAGCAGGCGGGCGCAGATCAAAACTCAGGTAACGTCAAACTGGTTATTCAAAACGTAGTTATTGATGACATCGCTGCCGATATACTGGATCTGAAAGCGGTTGAAGCTACTTTCAAACAAGCTGGCTACTAAGTTCTAAAGCCAAAATAATCTAATTCTTTATGACTGAAAATAAACCACCGCTTTTCGATAAAAGCTGGAATGATTCCTTATTGCCAGAATTTGATAAAGACTATATGCAGTCTTTAAAGCAATTTCTAAAAAATGAAAAAGAACAGGGTAAAACCATACTCCCTCATTCATCACTCTGGTTTAATGCAATCAAGACAACACCGCTTAATAAAGTAAAGGTCGTAATTCTGGGTCAGGATCCATACCCGACACCCGGCCATGCACACGGTTTATGCTTTTCAGTAATGCCAGATGTAAAACCCATTCCCAAATCACTGATAAATATCTATAAAGAATTAAATGAAGATTTAGGAATAGAAAATACAAATGGAAATTTACAAAGCTGGGCCGAGCAGGGTGTTTTATTATTAAACAGCGTACTCACTGTGCAAAGCGGAGATGCAAATTCACATCAGGGAAAAGGCTGGGAGACGTTTACTGATAAAGTCATTACAGCTGTAAATGAGTTAAATCGTCCAGTTGTGTTTGTGCTGTGGGGTGCTTATGCACAGAAAAAAGGTGCAATGATTGATGGGAGTAAGCATCTGGTGATTCGAGCGCCGCATCCGTCCCCGTTATCAGCATATAGAGGTTTTTTTGGTAGTAAGCCATTTTCACAAATCAACAAATATCTTAGGAAAAGTAATCAGATGGAAATAGACTGGCATGTGTAACTTATGTCAGTGATTGATCTGTAGTAGCCTGTTAGAATAAGCTATTCTGACTAATAATTTTTATATTATAGAATTAAAAATTATTTAAAATAAAGTCTAATTAAATTAATATTTATCAAACTGAAAAGGATCTTTCATGTCATTCAATAAAATTACTTTCGTTTTAATAGCGATCATTGCTTTATTTAATTCTGGTTGTGCATCATTTCCACAAAATGAAATTGCAGAAATTAAATCCATGCCAGATGTTAGTAAATATAAAAATAAGCCATCAATATATGTGGATTTTCGATTTCTTCGCGGTGAACCTGATAATCTAAATAGTATAGAAATGCTAACTGCCAAGAAAGAGCTTCAGCCAGCTATAGAGACAATATTCAACGAAAGTCCAATGTTCTCTAAGGTTACTTTTGATGAATTCAAAAAAGAAAAAATGGACTATTCATTTAGTGTGCATGTGTATAATCATGGTGATGCGGCAGCTGCTGGTATAAGTGGATTTATTACCGGGTTTACACTTGGAATAATTCCGGGGGCTGCAACTGATAATTACACATTAAAAGTCAAGCTTCTGGATAATAATG
>Ga0316205_10003186_pt1 | contig 15876 bp, 13 predicted proteins | sample 3monthpyrite_MG_FD_204941 | JGI IMG/M metagenome (GOLD analysis project Ga0316205, IMG submission 204941) | Microbial mat bacterial communities from mineral coupon in-situ incubated in ocean water Damariscotta River, Maine, United States -... | ecosystem: Environmental > Aquatic > Marine >... | reverse complement strand
ACCCCCCAATAGCCTATCTAATGTTTGGGTAGCCCAAGCTTTTTCGTTTAACCAGAGCTAATCCGGTTTCAGCTGGGCGAACAGCTATCCTTCTTCCGCTTCGGCAAAGCCAAGCAGGGGTTTGCGTGCGGCCAGCGTTTCATCGAGGCGGCTACGCGGTGCATAATGCGGTGCGGTCTTCAGACTATCGTCACCAGCTTTTGCCCGTTCGGCAACGCTGCGGAAGGCAGTAACAAACTGATCAATTGCCGCTTTGCTTTCGGTCTCTGTCGGTTCGACCAACATGGCCCCATGCACAACCAGAGGGAAATACATCGTCATCGGATGATAGCCCTCGTCGATCATGCCTTTGGCCAGATCCATCGTGGAAAGACCGTCGGCAAAATCTTTGTCGCCAAACAGCGCCTCATGCATACATGGTCCGCTTTCGGCATAGGGCGCATAGAGCACATCTTCCATCGAGCGGAGGATGTAGTTGGCGTTAAGCACCGCATCCTCGGCCACCTGCCTCAGGCCGTCTGCGCCATGGCTGAGCATATAGGTTAGTGCCCGGGTGAACATGCCCATCTGACCGTGAAACGCCGTCATTCGTCCGAACGCTTTGGTGTGATCGAATTCGGCCGCGTTTTGCTCTTCGACCAGATGGACAACGCCATCTTTTGTCCGGGCTGTGAATGGCAGCGGACCATAGGGGCACAGCGCCTCCGACAAAACGACCGGTCCCGAACCCGGGCCGCCGCCACCATGGGGGGTGGAGAAAGTCTTGTGCAAATTGATATGCATCGCATCCACACCGAGATCGCCGGGTCGCACCTTGCCGACGATGGCGTTAAAGTTCGCGCCGTCGCAATAGACGAAGCCCCCGGCGTCATGAACCGCATCGGAAATCGCCTTCATGTCCGGCTCAAACAATCCGCAAGTGTTGGGATTGGTAATCATAACGCCCGCAACATCCGGGCCGAGCCGCGCTTTCAATGCATCAAGATCAACGCGGCCGTCAGCATTCGCCGGGATATCTTCAACGCGGTAGCCGGCAAAGGCAGCGGTTGCCGGATTGGTCCCGTGTGCGCTTTCCGGCACCAGGATCACTTCGCGCGCATCACCGCGCGCCTCAAGCGCCGCCCGAATACACAGGATTCCGCACAATTCGCCATGCGCACCGGCCTTGGGCGACATTGCGACGCCCTCCATTCCGGTCAGCTCGATCAACCAGACAGCCAGCTCGTTGATGACTTCCAGCGCGCCGCGCACAGTATCGACCGGCTGAAGCGGGTGTACGTCGGCAAAGCCCGGCATCCGAGCGACTTTCTCATTGAGCCGAGGATTATGCTTCATAGTGCATGATCCGAGCGGGAAGAGACCCAGATCGATCGCGTAATTCTGGCGGCTTAGGCGCGTGTAGTGACGCACAGCCTCGGGTTCCGAGAGCCCGGGCAATCCGAATTCATCACTCCGCTGCAATCCGCCAAGACGCGTTTCGGCTGCCGGATCAACGTCGGGCAGGTCCACGCCGGTCGTTTCGGTCGAGCCGATATCGAAGATCAGCGCCTCTTCCAGCATCAGCGCATAATTGCCCGTCGTCGTTGCCGGGCTGCCATGCTTGCCCGCGCCTTGCGCAGGTGTTGTCGGCTTCCATCCGCTCTTGTTCGGCGCGTTCATGACAATTTCTCCTTCAGCGCAGAGCAGAGCGTTTCAATATCATCCTCAGTCGTTGTTTCGGTGACGGCGACCAGCAATCCGCGCGAGAATGCCTCTACATCAGGATAGAGCCGGCCGAGCGAAACGCCGGCCAGAATGTTCTGTTTCGAAAGATCGCGGACAATCTGCCGTGCGTTGCCATCGACGAGGATTGTAAACTCGTTGAAGAATTTGTCGTTCAGGATCGTGACACCGGGAACTTGCGCCAGCCTATCGGCAGCGATGCAGGCCAGGCGATGGTTCTCGGCCGCCAATTGCCGCATTCCCTTCTCGCCCAACAATGTCATATGGACGCTGAATGCGAGCGCGCAGAGGCCCGAATTTGTGCAGATATTCGATGTCGCTTTTTCGCGGCGGATATGTTGCTCGCGCGTCGACAGCGTGAGCACGAAACCGCGCTTGCCATCGGCATCGACCGTCTCGCCGCACAGGCGGCCGGGCATCTGGCGGACATGTTTTTTGTCACGAACCGCGAATAGGCCAAGATAGGGTCCGCCAAATTGCAAGCCGACACCAATCGACTGGCCCTCGCCCACAACGATATCGGCGCCCAACTCGCCGGGGGATTTGATTGCGCCGAGCGCCACTGGTTCTGTGTTGACCGCGATCAGCAAGGCACCCTTGGCATGGGCCGCTTCTGCAATTTCCTCGAGGTCTGGAAGACGGCCCAGAATGTCAGGATATTGCACCACCACGCAAGACGTGTTCTCGTCGATCCGCGAAATCAGCCCGTCATTGTCGGGACTGGCCTGGATTGCCGGCTGAGCCCCGGCAATCTCGTCATCGGTAAACTTCGCCATCGTGCGGACGACTTCGGCATAATGGGGGTGCAGCGCGCCCGAAAGCACCACGCGCTTTCGCCGGGTAACACGGTGGGCCATGGCCACCGCTTCCCAACAGGCGGTGGATCCATCATACATCGAGGCATTGGCTACCGCGCAGCCATAGAGCCGCGCCACCTGGCTCTGGAACTCGAACAGCATCTGCAGCGTGCCCTGCGCGATTTCCGGCTGGTAGGGCGTATAGGCAGTCAGGAACTCGCCGCGCTGGATGATATGATCGACGCTGGCTGGAATGTGATGGCGATAGGCCCCTGCTCCCAGGAAGAAGGCCGCATCGGCCGCCGCCAGGTTCTTCTTCGACAATGTCCGCATATGCTTCTCGACCGCCATCTCGCTTGCATGCATTGGCAGCGATTGAATCGGACCGTTGAGCCGCGCCTCTTCGGGCACGTCGACGAACAGATCATCGATTGACGACGCTCCGATCTTCTCGAGCATGTCCGAACGGTCGGTGTATGTCAGGGGCAAGTAACGCATAAGTCCGGTTCCCGGTTTGGTCAGTTCGTTGGGGTGGAATTGGTCGAATAGAGCGGCGCAAGATCGGCAAGCGCGCTGGAGAATTTGGCTGGTCCGGTGTGCGAAGTGCGCATCCACGGTGCCATCCATATTTTGAATCCTGCATCGCGTGCCCGGCGGCAGAACGCATAGTCGTCTGACAAAAGCGTTTTGGTGTCCGGGTCTATCATCGGCTGAAACAGGGCGTGCAACTCATCCCCAATATTGGGGTCTTGCAGCTCCATCTCGTTGGGCAAATAAGCGAGTTCAGGATGATGCTTTAACAACGCCTCAACAACATCGCGTCGGATGGCCATCAGGCCCGTGCCCAACTTTGCCAGCTCAACCGGCTCGTTCAGCTTGAACCCTGAATTCTTGTCCGCCAGATCGATCGCAAAAACGCCGCCGAATTTCTGAAGGTCCGAAGGGTTATCATCAGCAAGCCCCTTCTTCGCCGCAGCTGCGATCGAGGCCCAATTGTGCTGCCGTTTCGGACACGGCGCGCCCATGATGGCATAGTCTTTATTGCTGCACATCAGCCTGAGCATGTCGAGCACCTGGGCCGGATCAAAGCCGATATCGGCATCGATGAAGAGCATATGTGTGTAGTTTGAGCGGATGAACATGTGCAGCAATGTGTTGCGCGCGCGGTTTATCGAGGGTTGGTGCGACAACAGTGCAAAGCCGCATTCCATTCCGCTTTCTTCGGACATGCGCGCCAACGCCAAAGCGGAGTTGAGATAGCTCCCCTGTGCCCCGTCATAGACAGGGGTCGCGACCATCAGTCGCACATGCCCTAGCGGCGTGATGCCCTCAGCCTGCGTCACAATTAGTCGACAAACGCCTCATAGGCCTTGGCATCCATCAGGCCTTCAAGCTCGCCCTTGTCGCCCACGGTCATTTTGAAGAACCAGCCGTCTTCCTCTGGCGAGTTGTTCACCAGCGCGGGGTCTTCTTCGAGCGCCGGATTGGCTTCGGTCACTTCGCCGGTGAGCGGCGCGTAAACGTCGCTGGCGGCTTTGACTGACTCGACCACAGCGGCATCTTTGCCCTTGTCGATCATCGCGCCGACTTCGGGCAGTTCGATGAACACAATGTCGCCCAGCTGTTCCTGCGCATAGTCGGTAATGCCGACTGTCGCAGTGTCGCCTTCAATGTCGATCCACTCATGCTCGTCGGTAAAGTATCGGGCCATCCTCTATTCTCCTCGGTAGTAGTTTTGCGGTACGAACGGCATCGGCGTGACCACCGCATCGAGGCGCTTACCGCGCACTTCGATCTGCAGTTCGGTGTCTTTCTTGGCGTGATCGAAAGCGACATAGGCCATCGCAATCGGGTGACCGAGCGTCGGCGAAAAACCGCCGCTTGTGACATGTCCAACCTGCTCGTCTCCGGCGAATACGAGCGAACCTTCGCGTGCGGGCAAGCGGCCTGCCAGCTTCATCCCGACCCGCTTTGTCTCGCTGCCATTCGCGAGTTTTTCAGCCACTGGGCCATGTCCCATCCAGCCGCCTGTTTCGCGGCGCGATTTGGTCAGCGCGAATAGCAGCCTGGCCGATACCGGATCGGTTTCGGTGGTCAGATCATGTCCGTAGAGCGGCAGTCCTGCTTCGAGCCGCAAACTGTCGCGCGCGCCCAAGCCGATCGGTTGAACGCGGTCATCGCCCACTAGCGCGTCAGCCAGAGCCTCGGCCTTATTTGCCGGGATCGAAATCTCGAACCCGTCTTCGCCGGTGTAGCCTGCGCGGCTGATCCAGATGTTGGTACCTTGCCATTGGAACAGGCCAGCGGTCATGAACACCAATGCGCTCGTGCCCGGCACAAGTGCCTCGAGGACGTCGGCAGCTTTCGGACCCTGCAGCGCCAGCAGCGCGAAATCGTCAAAATGCGTGAGAGTTATGTCATCGGGCAGATGCTCGCGAATATGCGCGATATCGTCCCATTTGCAGGCTCCGTTGACGACCATCGCATAATGCGGGCCGGTGTTGGTAACGATCAGATCATCGAGGATCCCGCCCGCTTCATCGAGCAGCAGCGAATAGCGCATCTTGCCCGCTGACAGGCTCGAAAAATCGCCCGGCATCAGCGCTTCAAGGGCCTCGGCAACGCCGTCGCCGGAAACCGTCAATTGACCCATATGGCTGACATCGAATAGGCCCACTGAATTGCGCGTCCAATTATGCTCGGCGACGATCCCGCCGTGCTCGCCTGCATATTGGATCGGCATTTCATAGCCCGCAAAGGGGACCATGCGCGCGCCATTGGCACGGTGCCACGCATCAAGCGGCAGGATCTGCTTCTCGGGCAAATCATCTGGGTGGATATCGGAAGTTTCGTCGCTCATCTTAGTCCCTGACTCGAGTGCCGCCGCTTCGCTTCGAAGCGTCGTTTCTGCACCCCCTCTGTCGGGAAGACCTGAGAGCTTGGCACACTAATGAGCGCGCTTACCCCTTCGGTGGCACCAATGAAGGTGCGCTTTCCAGAGTGTCTGCCGTTGCGCGGTCCCTGGTACCTGAGAGTTTCCGGGGCGGTTGCTCCTTCGGTGCCGCAGGCCTGTCCGGCCCGCGATCTCTCCCGCGCATCGACCGAGAATCATACAACGCCCGACGACCACAATTCCCTGCGCGATTCCGCGCGCTTGGTCAATCGAGATTAGGGCGAAGCCAGCGCTCGGCAGTGGAAAGATCAACACTGCGCCGCGTTGCGTAATCCTCGAGTTGATCGCGGCCGATCCGCGCAACCCCGAAATATTCGGCTTCGGGGTGCCCGAAATAGAACCCGCTTACCGCTGCCGTCGGCCACATTGCGTAATTCTCGGTCAGCGACAGCCCGGTGTTCTTTTCCGCCTCCAGAAGCTCGAAAAGTATTGGTTTGAGACTGTGATCCGGACAGGCAGGATAACCCGGAGCCGGGCGGATACCGCGATATTGTTCCTTGATCAGCGCATCATTGTCGAGCTGCTCGCCCGGCGCATAGCCCCACAGATCGGTGCGTACATGCTTGTGAAGCCGCTCTGCGAATGCCTCGGCAAACCGGTCCGCCAAAGCTTTCAGCAAAATGTCCGAATAGTCGTCCTTGTCCTCGCGGAATTTGGCCGAGTGAGAATCGATACCGTGAATACCGACAGCAAATCCGCCGATCCAATCGCCTGCCGGATCGATAAAGTCGGCCAGACACATATTGGCGCGGTCGCGGCTCTTCTTCACTTGCTGGCGAAGGAAGGGCAGCACGACATGCTCCTCGCGCCCGCCTTCCCTGATAAATTCGCGGTGAATGGTCACATCATCGCCGTCGCGCGCGCAGGGCCAAAAACCGCACACACCGCGCGCGGTAAGCCATTTCTCCTCGACGATACGGTCAAGCATAGCGTCGGCATCACGTTTCAAATCGCGCGAGGTTTCGCCGACCACATCGTCATTGAGTATCGCCGGATAGGTCCCGGCCAATTCCCATGCGCGGAAGAACGGCGTCCAGTCGATATATTCGCGCAGATCGGCCAGATCCCAATCATCGAACACATGCACGCCCGGTTGGAGAGGCGGCGCCGGCTTGTCGCTTAAATAGGCGTCGAAATAGTTAGCGCGGGCTTCCTCCAGCGCCAGCAGAACGCTCTTGGATTTGCCCTCGCGCGCTTCGCGAACCTTAACGTATTCAGCCGCTGATTCTTCGACGAAAGCGTCGCGCTGCGTGTCTGACAATAGGCGGCTTGCCACACCGACGGCACGGCTTGCATCGAGCACATGAATAACTGGTCCGTCATAGGCAGGATCAATCTTGAGCGCGGTGTGGACCTTGCTCGTGGTCGCCCCGCCAATCAGCAATGGCAGGCCCATTTCGACCCGCTGCATTTCTTCAGCCACCGTGACCATCTCGTCGAGCGACGGTGTTATCAGGCCCGAAAGCCCGATGATGTCGGCTTTCTCTATCTTGGCTGTCTCGAGGATCGTCGACCAAGGGGCCATCACGCCCAGATCGACCACATCATAGCCGTTACACTGGAGGACAACGCCAACGATATTCTTGCCGATATCGTGCACATCGCCTTTCACGGTCGCCATCACGATCTTGCCCTTGGCCTTCCGCTCATGTTCGGGGAGCAGGTCCTTTTCCGCCTCGATAAATGGGATCAAGTGGGCCACAGCCTTCTTCATCACGCGGGCAGATTTCACCACTTGCGGCAGGAACATTTTGCCGCTGCCGAACAGATCGCCGACGACATTCATGCCGTCCATCAGCGGGCCTTCGATCACCTCGATCGGCCTGCCGCCAGCCTTTTCGGTCGCGGCCCGCATCTCTTCGGTGTCTTCGACCACATGCGCGTCGATCCCTTTGACCAGCGCATGTTCGAGCCGTTTGGGCACATCCCAACCGCGCCATTCAGCGGCTTCTTTTTCCGCCTGCGGATTGTGACCTTTGTAGCTTTCGGCAAGTTCGATGAGCCGCTCGGTTGCATCCTCGCGGCGCATCAAAATTACATCTTCGCAAGCCTCGCGTAGCTTGGGGTCAATCTGGTCGTAGACGTCCAGCTGGCCCGCGTTGACGATTGCCATATCGAGCCCCGCGGGGATCGCATGATAAAGAAACACAGAATGCATCGCGCGGCGCACTGTTTCATTGCCGCGGAAGCTGAAGCTGAGATTTGAAAGGCCGCCGGAAGTCTTCACATGCGGACAAGCCGCTTTGATCTCTGCCACCGCTTCCAGAAAATCGAGCCCGTAGCGATTGTGTTCTTCGATTCCGGTCGCAACCGCGAAGATATTCGGATCGAAAATGATGTCTTCTGGCGGGAAACCAATCCCGGTGAGCAGTTCATAAGCGCGGGTGCAAATCTCGACCTTGCGGGTCTTCGTATCCGCCTGGCCCGTTTCATCGAACGCCATCACAACAACCGCGGCGCCGTAAAGCATGCATTTGCGCGCTTGATCAAGGAATGGCTCCTCGCCTTCCTTCATGCTGATTGAGTTGACGATAGGCTTGCCACTTACGCATTTGATGCCCGCTTCGATGACATCCCATTTCGAACTGTCGACCATCACCGGAACACGCGCGATATCGGGTTCAGCCGCAATCAGCTTGAGGAAGGTGGTCATGGCATGCTCGGCGTCGAGCAGACCTTCGTCCATATTGACGTCGATCACCTGCGCGCCGTTTTCGACCTGTTGACGCGCGACCTCGACAGCCGCCGTATAATCGTCCGCCATGATCAGTTTTTTGAACCGGGCAGAGCCGGTGACATTGGTACGCTCGCCAATATTGACGAAGCGGGCGGTTGAGACGTCGTTCATTCAGGCAGCAATCGTAAAAGGTTCAAGGCCGGCAAGGCGCATCTCGGGTTCGACATCAGGCACCGACCGCGGGGCGATATCCTCGACAGCTTTGGAAACAGCGCCAATATGTTCAGGCGTCGATCCGCAACATCCGCCGAGAATATTGACCTGGCCATTGTCTGCCCACTCCTTGACGAGCGATGCGGTCGTTTCGGGCAATTCGTCATACTCGCCTAGCTCATTGGGCAGTCCTGCATTGGGATAGGCCATCAGCAATGTGTCGGCGAGCTTGCTGAGCAATTGAACATGCGGGCGAAGCTGGTCCGCGCCGAAACTGCAATTGAGGCCGATGGTCACGGGTTTGGCGTGACGCACAGCATTCCAGAAGGCCTCCACCGTGTGGCCAGACAGATTTCGGCCCGACAGGTCGGTCAATGTCAGTGAGACCATCAGCGGAATGTCACGTCCCAGCTCGTCGGCCAATTCGCGCACCGCCATAATTGCCGCTTTGCAATTCAGCGTGTCGAACACTGTTTCGATCAGGATGAAGTCGCATCCGCCCTCAACCAAGGCAGCGGCTTGCTCGCGATAAATGTCTTTCACCTCGTCGAAGGTTACTTCGCGAAAACCGGGGTCTTCTACATCAGGGCTCAAAGACAGCGTCTTGTTGGTCGGGCCCATCGCGCCGCAAACGAAACGGGTTCTGCCATCTTTGGCTGTCGCATCGTCGCATGCATCGCGAATGACCTTGGCGGCCGCGATATTCATTTCACGCACTAGTGCCTCTGCGCCGTAATCGGCTTGGCTGATACGGTTGGCATTGAAGGTGTTGGTTGCAAGCACAACTGCCCCCGCTGCCAGATATTCGTCGCAAATCGCCCGGATGACCTGAGGCCGGGTCAGATTGACAAGATCATTATTGCCTTTCTGGTCATGCGTCAGTCCGGTGTCTCCGGCATATTCGTCCGCCGAGAGTTTGGCGTTCTGGATGGCCGTTCCGTAGGGACCATCCTTTATCAGGATCCGCTTGGCAGCCTCTGTCTGTAATATTTGGCGTGCACTCATTTGGCGTCTCCCACCGGACGCATGCCGAGCATATGGCAAATCGCATAGCTAAGTTCTGCGCGGTTCAAGGTGTAGAAATGGAACTGGCGAACGCCGCCAGCATATAGCCTCCGGCAAAGTTCGGCGGTGATGGTTGCGCTGACAAGCTGCCGCGCCGCCGGACGTTCATCAAGTCCGTCAAACAGCCCTTCCATCCAAGCAGGAATCGCTGTCCCGCAAAGCCCCGACATGCGCTGGACCGCGGCGAAGCTCATCACCGGCATAATGCCCGGGACAATCTCGCCCTTAATGCCCATCGCAGCTGCGCGGTCGCGGAATTCGAAGAAGCAGCGTGGATCGAAGAAGAATTGCGTGATTGCACGCGTGGCTCCTGCATCAAATTTGGCTTTGAGGTTTTCCAGATCGCTTTGCGCATCGGGCGAATCCGGATGGACCTCAGGATAGGCTGCGACCGAAATCTCGAAATCGGCAACCTCTTTGAGGCCTGCGATCAATTCGACAGCATTGGCGTAGCCGCCCGGATGCGGAACATATTCATTGCTGCCATCGGGCGGATCACCGCGAAGTGCAACGATATGGCGAATGCCTTCTGCCCAATAATGCCGGGCAACCTCATTCACTTCCTCGCGCGTCGCCGCAACACAGGTAAGATGCGCAGCTGCGGGAATGCCTGCTTCATTCTGGATTCGGACAACCTGTTCGTGTGTCCGTTCGCGCGTTGAGCCGCCCGCACCATATGTCACCGACACAAACCGCGGATCGAACGGCTTAAGGGTTTCAACGCTTTGCCAAAGCGTCTCGCCCATTTTTTCGGTCTTGGGAGGGAAAAACTCGAACGACACGTCGATATCACCCGGCAAACCGGAAAATAGCGGCGTATCGAGCGCTGTTTGCGCTTCTTTCATCTGGTCGAGTGTCGGGCTCATTGTGCAGCCTTTCTTGCACCATCAGTTTCGGGCGCAGAGGTTGGCACGCCAAGGCGAGTGCCGATCCAGATTTTCACGGTCAATTCGCCTTCGTCCATCGCGATAGGTTCTGCGGGCAAATAGCCTGCTTCGATCAACAATTCGCGGATTGCCCTGTCGCTGAAGCCCAGCCGGATATGGGCGTGCCTGTCGCGCAGCTCTTCGCGCTGGTGAGTGGCGAAATCGACGATCGCGATGCGTCCCGCCGGTTTGGTCACGCGGGCCGCTTCGGCCAAAGCTGCGGCAGGTTCTTGGGCAAAATGCAGAACCTGGTGAACAACGACCGTGTCAAACCGGTGCGCAGCGAATGGCAAGGAAGCGAAATCTCCTTGCACCAATTCGACTGCATCGGTCGGTAGATCCTGCAATTTCGCCCGCGCCACGCGGAGCATGTCGAGGCTCTTATCGAGCGCGACGACATGGTCGGCGGTAGGTGCGAAGATTTCAGCCATGCGTCCGCTGCCCGTGCCGATATCGAGCATCTGACCAAGCGGCAGGTCGCCGAGCGCTTTGAGCAATTCTCGTTCAACCACATCGTCAGGGCTGTGCAGCTGACGCAACTCATCCCAATCTTCGGCGTGACTGGCAAAATACTCAGCCGCATTCTTTGCCCTGGCATCGCGTATCTTGGAAAGTTTGGCGCGGTCCTGCTCGCAAGCAGAGGCAAATTCCTTGTCTTCGTGTTCAGCGGTTGCGAGCAGCCGGGAAACGGCTTCGCCCACCGGGCTGCCGCGCTCATTGCCCACCGCAGCGCGCAGGAATACCCAGCTTCCTTCGCGATGGCGCTCTGCAAGGCCGGAATCGCACAAAATTGCCGCATGGCGCGATACACGCGGTTGGCTTTGGCCTAGCACTTCGGCCAACTCGCCAACCGCCAGCTCCATCGCCGAAAGTAAGCGCATAATGCGCAGCCGCGTCGGATCGGCGAGCGCCCTCATGGTGGTTTCGATCAACATGCAGGGATGCATATAAAGATATCGTTATATCTGCAAGTGCGAACCGTTCTTTCCTCCATCACAATTGCTGCCTAGTATGCGTTTCATCAACTTACTCACCCGAAAGATGACCATGCAATACACCAAATTCGGCAATACCGGCCTCACCGTTTCTCGGCTTTGTTTGGGTTGCATGAGCTTTGGCGATGCTGCTGCCGAAGGCCACGATTGGGCAATGGACGAGGACGCATCGCGGCCAATGATCCGCCAAGCGCTCGAGGCAGGGATCAATTTCTTCGATATTGCCAACTCCTATTCGGGCGGCACTTCGGAGGAAATTACCGGCAGGCTGCTCAAGGAAATGGCCCACCGCGATGAGATTGTGATTGCAACCAAGGCCTTTTTCCCTTGGCGTCGCGCGCCCAACACCGGTGGTCTTTCAGCCAAGGCGTTAATGCATGCGGTTGACGACAGTCTGCGCCGCCTCGGGACTGACTATATCGACCTGTATCAGATTCACCGTCTCGATCTCGAAACGCCGATGGAAGAAATCCTCGAAGCACTTGATGCGATCGTCCGTGCGGGCAAAGTCCGCTACATTGGTGCCTCTTCAATGTATGCGTGGCAATTTATGAAGATGCTGCACATCAGCGAGACGAAGGGCCTCAAGCGTTTTGTCTCGATGCAGAATTATGTGAACCTGCTTTACCGCGAAGAAGAGCGCGAAATGCTGCCATTGTGCCGCGATCAAGGTGTCGCGGTGATGCCGTGGAGTCCGCTTGCACGCGGGAAGCTGACCCGGCCGTGGGAGATTGAAACAGATCGCTCGAAAACGGACCTGGTTGGAAAGGCACTCTACTCGAACGCCGATGAAAGCGACCATGCGGTAGTAGATGCTGTGGCTGAACTCGCTCAAAAACGCGGACTGCCGATGGCGCAAATCGCGCTCGCATGGCTGCTCCACAAGCCCGGGGTAACCTCGCCGATTATCGGTGCGACAAAATCCAAACATATTGAAGATGCGGTGGCTGCGCTCGACGTCGAGCTTTCTCGCGATGAGATTAAGAGCCTGGAGCAGCCCTACGTGCCACATGCAGTCACCGGGATGTTCGGAATGCCCCGCCCTGAGATCAAAGTCAGCGTGAAAGATTAGCGAGGTTTGGTCCCTAAGCTATGGGCCAGGATCGATATGTCTTGCCCGCCAATCGACTTTTCTGGCAAGGCCTCGAAATGAAGTCGGAACCCGCCAAAAACGACTGGTATGCAGGCGACCTGTTTGGCGAGATCTATCAAGCCGAGACGCGTCAGGAGCCGTCAAAACGCGCATCGCTGTTGGCGCTGGTGCCGGGTTTGCTAGTTTGCGCGACAGCCTCTCTCGCGGCTTTGTGGTTATCCGATCAATACGGTTTCCCGGCGATCCTGCTCGGCCTCCTGATCGGGCTCGCGCTCAATTTTCTGTCCGATCATCCTCGCACTGGCGCAGGCTTGGATTTTGCCTCCAAAAACTTCTTGCGCGGCGGGATAGTTCTGCTCGGATTGCAGATAACGTTGATGCAAATTGGCGAGGTTGGATGGCTACCGTTCCTTGGCCTGTTCGCGATCATGGCAATCAGCTTTGCTGCCGGGTTGATCGGCGCGAAAGCCTCCGGACAGAGCCGCTATGCCGGTATCCTGGCAGGAGGCGCGACCGCAATCTGCGGGGCTTCGGCGGCGCTTGCTCTATACAGCGTGATTGGCAAAGATCGTCTCGATCAAGCGCGCTTTACAGTGGTGTTGATGGGCGTTGCACTCGCCAGCGCGATCGCCTTATCTTTCTATCCAGCATTGGCCGCTTTGATGGGGTTCAATGATGTCCAATCAGGCTATCTGATCGGAGCTTCGATCCATGATGCTGGACAAGCTATTGGCGGCGGCTATGCAGTTTCGCCGCAGGCTGGCGCTCAGGCGACCATCGTAAAACTGACCCGTGTTGCATTGCTCGCGCCGATTGTCGGCTTGGTCGCATTGTGGATCGGATCGGGCGGCAGCGGAGGAAATGCGTCCGGCTGGCAGCGGTTGGCGCTGCCACCCTTTATTCTCGCCTTCTTGGCGGTTGTGTTGATCAACAGTGCAATCGAACTGCCAGCGGAAATCCGCGACTATGGCCTGACCGCGTCAAAAACCTTGCTGCTGCTGGCAGTCACCGCGACCGCCATGCGATCACGAATGGACCTGTTGATTGATGCCGGATGGAAGCCGCTGGTGCCGGTTCTCAGTGCGAGCGCGGCGTCTTTCGCAGCGGCCGTTTTGGTCGCCGAAATGCTGATCGGTTGACGGCTAGGGCCGTCCTACAATTCGACCCCTGCTTCGGCTAAGGTCTCACTGGCCTCTTCGGCGAAAGCTTTATCCCGCGCGGCGCGGCGCAATTGGCCGATCGCCAATTCGCGATTGCCAAGCTTCAAATTGGCTTTCGCCGAAAGCACCAGCGCCGGCATGTAACGCTCGATCTGCAAATTCATCAGTTCAAGGACGCGGGCGCATTCAGCATAGGCACCTTTTTCGAACAGCAAACGAGCGTTTTGAAAATTCAGCAATGCAAAATCGGGATGGCGTGAAAGTCCCGCCTCCAGCGTCTGTTCAGCTTCATCGACCAAGCCCAAATCGAGCTGCAGCCCTGCCACATTGGTGACCGGGATGGCATGTTCGGGGAAGTCAGCGGCCAAGCCCTGATAGATCACCAGCGAGCCCGCGAGATCGCCATTGCCTATGGCCAATTCGCCAGCCAGTAATCTCGCCTCGTAGTGACCGGGATTGCTTGCAAGAGCCGCTGCCGTAGTCTCTTCGGCTAACTGCCACTCGCCCGCAGTTTTGTAATATCGCGCTGCCATTGCGTTGACACCGGCGTGTTCGGGAAAACGCGCCAAAGCTTCGTCGAAAAGCTCGACATTCCGGTCCAGCGACCGCGCTTCCCGATGCGCCCAGATCAGCATCTCATAGGTTCGGCCGTTCCAATCCTGGCGATCATCGGCCTGGTTCAGCTCGCGAATTGCCTGCCGCGGCTGGCCTTTCATAATCTCGCTATGCGCCTCGAGTTCCAATCGCTCCATTGGATCGAGATCAGTGGGCGAAAGTTGGTCGAGATAGCGTTCAGCCGCATAGCCATCGCCCGTTGCGAGCATGACGTCGACCAACAGCCGCCTGGCCTCAACTTGATCTTTCTCGCTATCGAGCAAGCTGTATAGCTTGATCCGTGCATCTTGATAATTGCGCACGGCCAATGCCTGCTTGCCGTCTTCGAGCGAATATTCAGGCTGCTCGCTGCAAGCAGCAAGTGCGAGCGCTATCGCCATAATGGTCAGACTGATTCTGGTCCGCATAATGGGTTTCCAATACACGCATTGGCTTGAATAACCGTTACCGGAATCAAAAGCGGCCGAGATCAGGGTAATCCGATCCCGGCCGCGTTTAAGCCTTAGAGCTTGATGCGAGCTTATTTCTCGCTGTCGTCGCCCTTATCTTTCTTGAGCTTCTTGGCCAGCTTGCGCCCGCCGATTGCTCCTGCAGCGCCCAATCCGAAGATCAGCAAGCCGCCTGGTGCTGGGACCGGAGTACCGCCCGAAGTGGTCGTCGAACCGCCGGTAGTGCTGCCGCCCGAAGTGGTGGTTGAGCCACCCGAGGTTGTGCTGCCGCCCGAAGTGGTCGAACCGCCCGAAGTGGTTGTCGAACCGCCACCCGAAGTCGAGCTGGTCGAACCGCCGCTCGAAGTTGACGAGTAACCGCCACTGGTTGAGGTGCTGCTTGAACCCTTCTTGGAAGCCTTCTTCGAGCCCTTCTTGGAACCCTTCTTAGTGCTCTTGGCTTTGCCGCCACTGGTGGTTCCGTAATGATCACCGTAATCACCGCCACTAGCAGAGCCCTTCTTAGAGCCCTTCTTGGAACCCTTCTTGGTGCTCTTCTTAGTACTGCCGCCACTGGTGCCGTAGTGATCACCATAGTCGCCGCCACTTGCAGAACCCTTCTTAGAGCCCTTTTTGGAGCCCTTCTTGGTGCTCTTCTTATTGGCAGTGAAATCGCCACCCAGTTCAGTATCGTACGTACCAAGATAGCCATTCAGAGTTTCGACAGCACCTAAGCTGGAGCGATCATCTTGTGGAATGTCGACAGCGCCGGCCACGCCCGAATTACCTACAAAGGTAACCGCAACGGCCGCTTGCAAGAACGCATTCTTGGTTAGTTTCTGACTTTTCACTGTCGTTCCCCAGTTCGGTTTATCTGTTGATCAAGCCTGAATGTCGGACCGTCCGAAATCTTTGCCAGATCGAAATTGATCACCGGGGACTGCCCCCACAATCGCGATTTCCAAAACGCACAATCTGCGGTGTTTCAGGATGGAACAGTCTGTCGGCGAGTGGTTAAGCCGCGATTCGCTTGGCAAATTTGAACATGTCACGATGCTGCTCGGGAATGTTCATCCGTTCCGTATCGGTCAGCCCCAAAGCGGCGTGCGAGTCGAACGCGAGCGTATCGACAAACCACGGCATGCAATAAGTGTAGTAAAGCATCGGGCGTCCGTGATCGGCATGGCAAGGCATGCCACCATGGAATGTGCGGTAGTCGAGAACGAGTGAGC
>Ga0316205_10003185_pt1 | contig 15876 bp, 10 predicted proteins | sample 3monthpyrite_MG_FD_204941 | JGI IMG/M metagenome (GOLD analysis project Ga0316205, IMG submission 204941) | Microbial mat bacterial communities from mineral coupon in-situ incubated in ocean water Damariscotta River, Maine, United States -... | ecosystem: Environmental > Aquatic > Marine >... | reverse complement strand
ACCCGGCTTCACGAACTCATTCTCGACAATGGTGCAGGGGTCATCATCAATCATCAATTTGAGACCACTACGAAATTCATTGGTGTTATAACTGGCCATACTATCCTCTCTAATCCACGCCAAGCTTGTCGCCTATGGCAGCCCGCATGCGGTATGATGCGAGCCAAGTCATTAAATATGGTTGCCTATGATACAGGGAACACCAACAATTTTGCAGCTTAATCCGTGGCAACAGAGCCTTGCCCAATCAATTACTGATCCTGCTGTCCTACTTGAGCACCTAGCGTTGCCAGCCACATTACTGCCAGCCGCTCGTCAAGCTGTCGAACTGTTTGGCTTGAAAGTCCCACGCCCCTATCTCGAACGTATTCAAAAAGGCAATCTTGCCGATCCTCTGCTTCGCCAAGTACTGCCCATTGGCGAGGAATTACTCGATACCGCTGGATTTAGCGCAGATCCTGTCGGTGACCATACCGCCATGAAGACCCCTGGTCTGCTGCATAAATATAATGGCCGAGCCCTACTTCTTGCTACCGGCGCCTGTGGCATTCATTGTCGTTACTGTTTTCGCCGCCATTTTAACTATGCGGAGGCCAATCCAGCCAAACAGCAATGGAATGAGGCACTGAGCCACCTAAAAGCAGATGACAGCATCCATGAAGTCATCCTCAGTGGCGGCGATCCGCTTAGCCTATCAGATAAGCGATTAAGTGAGTTGGTCTCAGAATTAGAAAAAATTAACCATATCAGACGCTTACGGTTTCATACGCGGCTTCCGGTGGTACTGCCAGAGCGAATCACGGCTACGCTCTGTGAAATACTATCAGCTACCCGTTTCACCACAACTGTCGTGCTTCATGTCAATCATGCTCAAGAAATCGATGATTCAGTCAAAAATATCTGCCAGAGGCTCCAACAAACCGGTACCCAGTTGCTCAACCAATCTGTTTTGCTCGCAGGCGTAAATGACTCAGCTCAAGCGCTCATTGATCTAAGTGAAACCCTAATTGATAGCCACGTTATGCCCTATTACCTGCACCAACTAGACCGTGTCAGTGGTGCCGCTCATTTTGAAATTTCTGACCAGAGAGCAAAGCAACTTCTAAATGAGCTAAATACACGGTTACCTGGCTATTTAGTCCCCAAACTGGTTCGTGAAATTGCCGGCGAAGCCAGTAAATCTGCGCTATAATATCTAAAAATATCATTACGTTAGTTTGAGACTACTAAGTTTTGAAAGCTCAATAACCCCTAATTTTCTGATATAGTTTAACCTCTTTGTAAATGCCTGTTGAAAACCAGTGGGGGATTGGCTTTCAGCAGCAATGCTTTGGTGATGGGAAGGGATTATGTCTGAAATAATTGATCTAAAAGGGCTATCTATCCCTGCACAACATGCAGCGGATTCAACATCATTTGATGTAAGACCCAAGTTTATGGACAAATGGATTACAAGTTTGCCAATGGCAAACTTGGGTGAGACATCTCGTCTAGTCTTTAAAGCGGTCGTTGAAATTAACCGTCTTGAGATGCCGATACAACAACGCTTTAAAGCGATGGAGTTATTACGTAAACCCTGTCACTACATTGTCGAATCATTAGAAAAACATTTTGCTGGTCGCCCCCTACCCTTAAACAAACGTAACCGAAAAATTTCAGAACTTGCTCGTGCACTTTTATCTGAATTGGCAGTTGGGTATAAAATTATTGCACGACAAATAGAATCATCATCGCGTCCCGATCTAAAATTACTCACCAGTACACTGCACCGTGCGATGAGTTACCAAGGCTTATTACTGTTACGCTCTTACCAAGTTTATGCACCCTACCCAAGAGGAATTTGGAAAGAGTTACATACCACTTATCATTTCATTGAATCCTATGACTTGCTCAAACAAGTTATTAAAGACCCTTTAAATCTATTGCCGGGTAATAGCAGTATTGAAACCCTTTACAAAAAAATTCTATTACTGTCACTGGCCATGCCATACCGTCTGCATCGCGGGGAAATTGATAAAGTCTGTACTTTACTCAACCATTTTGTAGAATTTAGTCGCCTTAATAAAATATCTGACGACACACCACCAGCTGGACTTTTCATTATTGATTTAGATAGCGATAACCAACCGGGTTATCTTGCTATGCATAGCAGTAATGACTTCAAGAGTTGCAGACTGTTAAATACTAGCGAAATGATTATTAATTTAAGTGAACAACTACAATCACCAGGGTCAAACCTATTAAATACTATCTCGCCAGATTTAAGCAAGCGCTTACTTTCAGCTTGGAGTGTTTTATCGAAACGAAGTTTCTCCCGTATACAACGAGATGAATCCTTCGCAGACGTTGCTTTTGGTCTAAGCGCAGCACACTATTTTGTCAGTGGTGAACAGTCATTCGCTACTACCCCTGGGCAGAAGAATGACGGTCTTAACCGCAAGACATCTGACTTTCACTCCACCGGTGTGCATGCTCTCAGCGATGTTGCCAAAGGCCCTGATGTTTGGAATATGAATTTCACTTACTCCAGCAACGATCCTATTAATGGTGAACCTAATAAAAGTTTCCTAACTAATACAAACACAGTAACGTCAGCACCAAGTTCAGAATATCAAACGGTAAAGTTAGCGATGTCTAACGTTAGCGCAGGTGGTTATTGCCTTGTCTCACAAGAGGACATTGATTTCTCTGCCCATGTTGGCGACTTACTTGCTATTCACGATACGAATGAGCTCTCTTTAGAGCAATGGGGTATTGGTGTTATTCGCCGCATGTTAAGCAATCGTAGTAGCAACATCGAGCTTGGTATTGAAATGCTTACACCAAATGCCATTGCTGTCGCAGCACGACTGGAATCTTCAAACGATAGCCAACCAGGCTCGGACTACTTACGCTGCCTCATGTTGCCGGAACTCCGAACCATTGAGCAGCCGGCAACAATTATTACCCCATCGATGCCCTTTAAAGCAGGTAGCCATATTCGTATTAATCTTCAAGATCACTCCATTCTAGCTGTATTATCCAAGCAACTGGAATGCACAAGAAGCTTTTCACAATTCGAGTTTACGGTGCTTGAAGAAGATGTACCTGATAAAAATAACAAAGAAGAAGGCCCGATAAATGAAAATGATTTTGACTCAATCTGGTCAACACTCTAATTTTGCTTAAAACCATGATTTATCAGGATTATTGATATACTATTTATAAATACAATATAAAATCGGACTTTAAATTTCAGGGAAAATAATGGACTCAGACAATACCCTACATTTGCTCATTCTCGATGAGTCATCGAATGATGCTGAATCAATGACCAATATCCTTCGCAATATTGGTATGGCCGTACGTGCAACTCGTGTAGAGGATGACGAAGACTTTGAAACCGCTCTCAACGAAGAGAATTGGGACATCATTATTGCGGCCGATAAACTAAGTTTTATAGATGCTTATAAAGCAATCGAACTACTGCAAAAAACTGATAAAGATATTCCCCTTATTGTTGCCTCGAATGGTGCCGGAAATATTACCGTTAGCGAAGCGCTTAAAGCAGGCGCAGCCGATCTTGTTACTAAAGATGAAGAACCTGAGCATTTACAATACGTAGTACAACGCGAATTCCGTGCCTTGAATGACCGTCGTAAATTACGCAACTTCAACAAATCAATGCGTGAAAGTGAAAAACGCTGCCGTTCTTTACTCGATAGCTCTCGTGATGCCATTACCTATGTTCACGAAGGCATGCATCTCTATGCAAACTCCGTTTACATGGAAATGTTTGGCTATGACGATATTGAAGAAATTGAAGGCATGCCTATCATGGACATGGTTTCACCTAATGATCATGACGATTTTAAAAAATTCTTACGGAAATTTAGTAAGAACGAAGATGAAATTCAAGGCGATATCGAAGTTAGTGGTATGCGTACTGACGGTAGCGAATTTAATGCGGTGATGGAATTTACACCTGCATCGATCGATGGCGAATCCTGTACACAAATTATTATTCGTACTGCTTCAGATAAAGAACTACAAAACCAACTCAATATCTTAAGCCAACAAGATTTGTTGACGGGTGTCTATAATCGACAACATTTCATGGAAGTGCTTGAAACAACCATCTCGAGAGCTAATACTGAGTCTTCAAATAATGCGCTGTTATATATCGACATTGATGAGTTTGCCACTATAAAACAAGATATTGGCTTGGCTGCTAGCGATCTTGTCCTCAGTGACATTGCTAAAGTTGTTTCTAGCGTTGTCGAATCACCCGATATTGTGGCGCGTTTTAGTGATCACAGTTTCACTATGCTGATTAACGATGCCTCCAACATGAAAGATGTTGAGCAGTATGCCGATACCATCAGACAAACTGTTGAAAATCATATTTCCGACGTTGGTGGTCGTTCTGTTACAACAACTTGTAGTATCGGTATTTGTCCAATTGGAGAAAGCGCCACCAATACTCATGATATCGTTTCTCGAGCAGATCTTGCCTGCAGCATAGCTAAAGACAGTGGTGGTAACAGTGTCCATATACACAACCCCATCGCTGATGAACAGGCTAGCAAAGAACGTAACGCAAGTTGGGTAGAAGCAATCAATCAGGCGCTTAAAGATGACAAGTTCTACCTTGTATACCAACCTATCGTCAGCTTACATGGTGATACCTGTGAAAATTACGAAGTATTACTTAGACTTCTTGATGTAAATGACAATGAAGTATTACCCGAACAATTTTTACCCGCTGCTGACCATGCTGGCCTTCTTACAGAGATTGATCGTTGGGTTATTCAAAATGCAATGCAGCGACTTAGCGAAGAACAATCTAAAAATCGCCAAACGAAATTCTACATTAAGATAACCGGCACTTCGCTTTGTGATAATAGCCTCTTGCCATGGATCAGCGAACAAATTAAAGAGCAACGGTTATCAGGTGATTCTGTTATATTTGAGCTAGATGAAGCCAGCGCCGTCATGCACCTAACGCAAGCTAAAGCCTTTATCAGTGGTGTAAAACAACTAAACTGTCAGGTGGTTTTAGACCATTTTGGCAGTGGATTAAACTCCATCAAGAATCTTAAACATCTAGATGTGGATTATCTAAAAATAGATGGTTCCTTGATCAGTAAATTAGCACAAGACAATCAGCATCAAGAAACTGTGCAGTCTATTATTCAAACCGCCCACTCAATGGGTAAATTAACCATCGCGGAGTTTGTACAAGACGCCAATAGCCTTGCGCTACTCTGGCAATTTGGCGTTAATTACATTCAAGGCCATTTCTTACAAGAGCCTAGCGCAAACCTTGATTATGACTTCACCAGCGAAGATTAAGCTTCTAGCATTTAAATAGCTATCAATCCAACACGTGGGACACCAGGCCATCTGCCAACTTTGGTTCGAACCAAGTTGATTTAGGCGGCATCACGTTTCCTGAGTCTGCAACATCCATTAGTTGCTCAATACTTGTCGCATATAGTGCAAAGGCGACAGCCATTTCACCGCTATCGACTCGTTTTTGGAGTTCTTTCAAACCACGAATACCACCAACAAAATCAATTCGTTTATCGCGACGAAGATCACTAATCCCTAATATTGGATCAAGCAAGTTATCCGTTAATAAACTTACATCCAATGATGCGACTGGATCATTTTTAGGAATAATGGCTTCATTTACTTCCAACTTGTACCACTGGCCGGATAGGTACATTCCAAATTGCCCATTAGCCGTCGGCTTAAATTCACCTTGATGTTTGGTAATTACAAAATTTTCTGCTACTTTTTCGAGTAGCGTGCTTTCATGTAGACCATTTAAATCCGTAATCACACGATTATAATCCAGAATCATCATTTGGTTGTCTGGGAAGATAACCGATAGAAAGTAGTTGTAACTTTCATTGCCACTATGATTTGGGTTATCTGCTTTTCTTTTCGCTGCAACTCTTGAAGCAGCTGCTGATCGGTGGTGACCATCTGCAATATACAAACAATCCATCGCATCAAAAGTTGCTGTTAAGTCCGCTACAATTTTTTCATCAGAAACAGACCAAAGTGTATGTTGCACGCCATCATCAGCCGTTATATCAACATCAGGCGTTGAATTCGTTATTTCTAATGCAATGGCATCTACTTTATCAGAGTGCTTATAAGTTAAGAAAACGGGGCCTGTTTGGGCATTCAAGGTGTCGACGTTGCGAACACGATCATCTTCTTTATCAGGGCGAGTAAATTCATGTTTACGAATACGGTTTGTATCATAATCAGTGACTGATGCAGCCGCAACAAGGCCTGTTTGAACATGGTCGCCCATAATTAATCGATAAAAATAATAACTTGGTTTTTCATCTCTAACTAAAATCTCAGCATCGATCATATGTTGTAGGTTTTCAGCACCTTTCGCATATACTTCGTCGGTATAAGGATTTGTACCTTCAGCCAGATCAATTTCAGGTTTGGATATATGCAAAAAGCTCCATTGACGGCCTTCTACCCGTTTCCGTGCTTCTGCAGAATTCAACACATCATAAGGGGGGGCGGCAACATCTTCTGCGCGTCCTGAAACAGGACGAAGACCGGTAAAAGCTCGTATTAAGGACATCTTTTTGCTCTCCAACTACGTTTTTAGTGGCTGCGTATTCTACACGAGACAACTAACTCGCCATAATCAAATTACATTGAATTGCTTATATTATTGATTTTATTGGTATTTATATAAATAGTGTGCGCTGGTTCACAAAACAGTTTAACTGGATGATACTTCAAGCTCATCTCCCAGCAGGTTATAAGACTCCATGCTATGCTTAATGTGTTAACAATAGAGATTAATCACGATGTTCGACCATAAATCAGACGATTTGCACTCTGAAGTTTCTCTGAAAGACTTTTTAGCTCGAGGGAAGCTCAAGTACAAACAGACAATAAACCGTCTTAAAGGTATGTTTCCTAAACATATTCCAATTGCATTGAAGCTATCGTTTGTTATTTCCCTTCTCATAACATTGGGTATGATTCTGCTAGGGTCAGTGATTATTACCAACCAAGAAAAACTCATTAGAAATCAAATTAATGCGCACGGTAATACCATTGCAGGTCAGTTAGCACAGTCCGCCAAAGAACAAATCCTAGCGGGTGACAAACTTAGCCTAAGTGTCATGACAAAAAACATGATAAGCGACGAAAATATATTAGGAACCGTCGTATACGATGATCAAGGACAAGTTCTCGCCGCAGCGGGTATCGTCCCTACTGAAAGTAAAGCGATTTTATCCACGATAGAACAGAAATCAGACCATTCAAAAACTAATATTCATGAGTGGCAGAAAATTAATGCGACTAATGAAATTGAAAAATTTGTATCGTTTTTACATCCAGTCAACTTTATTGATGTTACTGCCGGCTATGTATTGATTACATTTAGTCGCGCATCCCTCGATCTCGCTATTATTGATTCTGTCAGAGCAGTAACCGCCGCAACCATTATGATGATTCTAATCGCTATGGTTATTTCCTTTGTAATGGCGCGCAAAATTTCTGAGCCCATCAACCATTTGATGGATGCCAGTAAAGCAATCGATCAAGGCCACTACCATTACCGAATCACTGAACGACGCAATGATGAGATTGGTAATTTAATTGATAACTTCAACTCTATGGCCGATGGATTGCTAAAGAAAAATCAAGTTGAAGATGCTTTCTCACGCTTTGTATCCAGCAATGTAGCCAAACAGATTCTAAGTGATTTAGATAATATTGAAATTGGTGGTGAACACGTAGAAGGAACCGTGTTATTTGCAGATATTGTTGGCTATACCGATATTTCTGAACACATGACGCCACGTGATACCGCTGAACTATTAAATGAATTTTTCTCTTATATTGGTGAGGCAAGTAAATTATACAATGGCACAATCGATAAATTCATGGGTGACTGTGCCATGATTGTATTTGGTATCACTGAAGATGATAGTGACCATCGTTTTCATGCTATTGCCTGTGCAACACTTATTCAACAACTCGTTGTGAAATTAAACACCGACAGAATCAATAGAGGTCTCTTCCCAGTTCAATTCAGACTTGGAATAAACACTGGTGAAATGCTTGCAGGCAATATGGGTTGTAAAGATAGAATGGAATTCACAGTCGTGGGAGATGCTGTTAATCTCGCGTCCAGACTTTGCACCTTTGCATCACCTGGTGAAATCGTTATCAACAAAGATATATATGATTTCGGAGACATTAGTAGCCGCGTCATTGCTGAAGAGCATATGCCTATCCAATTAAGGAGTCGTAAGCATCCTGTGCTAACTTATTTAATTAAAGGGCTTAGTGCTGACTATCAAACTATAATGAGTAAACAGACTCGACTAATTATTTCAAACCAAGTGGCCGCATGAAGCTAACATTTAAGACACTACTCATTACGACGCTCCTGTTGTTAACCGGCTGTAGTACATTTATTAAACATGATGGCTTACCTCCAATCTCACAAATTGATCAATGGGTAAAAGATAATCAATATGGTCTCGCTTTATCTTCTTTGGAACGCATTTCACCAAATGAAAAAATGTTTGTAACCTATGTTAATAAACGTACCGAAGTAAAAGATCTGGCGGCTTCGTATGAAAAACATATATTAATTATTTCACAAAGTTACATCGATAAAAGTGACTGGTCTGGTGCAATCCTTAGTTTAAACACCGCATTAAATAATTATCCCACTAGCCGACTTATCCATGAACGCCATAGTATCGTTCTCAATCAACATCAAAAACGTATCAATATACTTGATGCTAAGTCGTTGTTGGCCAGAGCAAAGTTACTTTATAGCCAACTACCTATAAGCAAGAAAGAAGTTGCTAATTCACCTATTAATATCGCCGCCGCATGGGATTTGCAAAGTTTAGAAAATGAACTGGCTGATATGAATACTCGCTTACTGACAATGGCAGGGCAATTGATTGATGATAACGAAGTTAACCTTGCAGAAAAATGTATTCAGCAAGCACGGCTGCTATCCGTCGACAAAAAATCGCTTGCCTCCATTGAGCTTCTGCAAGATAAAATAAACTACTTAAATAAAGCCAAGCTTGAGACGGCTGCAAAAAAAGCTTACAGCGATAGAAATCGCAGTTTCCTTATTAAAAAGAAAAACCATAGAGATACGATCAAACAGCTTGTTAAAGAAATCAACAGTGCGATTAAGAAAGATCAGCTTATTCTTGCTGAAAAGCACCTAGCAAGACTCGCTAAGCTTGAACCCAATAATAAAGACTACCCAAAGTTACAATTGCAGCATCGTGATAAGGTTGATCGTCTGGTTGACAGAATGACGGCTAAAGGTGACAGTCTTTATCGACAGGAAAAAATTGCTGAAGCCAAAGCTATTTGGGAAAAAGCATTGCGTTATGACAAACGTAATAAAACCCTGCAAACTCAAATACGACGAGCCAACCGTGTATTAACGAAGCTTAATGAATTGCGTAGTAAGGAATCCGTTATTCAGCAGTAGCACTTTATTTATCCACGGCCATAATTGAATCAACCTTTTGATAGCCACGTGGTAATTTGCGCCCTCGCTTGCCATGTTCAGACATATAGTGCGACATATCATCCTGACTCAATGTGACATGTTTTTTACCTGATTGAATACGTAGTTTCTGATCACCTGTTATAACAGCCATCGCACAAGCATGCTCTTCGCCCGCTTTGAGTTTCTTGCTAGGTATATTAATCATCTTAATACCTTTGCCACGTGCCATTTCCGGTAATTCATGTGCATCAATAATGAGTAAATGTCCTTCGCTACTAACTATTGCAACCCAGTCCTCATCAATGTCAGTCACACGTGAAATACCAAGTGCCTTAGAAAACTTACCTGTGTTCAACATGCTCTTACCTGCCTTGTTCTTGGCGTACAAATCACCTAGGCGGGTTATAAAGCCGTAGCCAGAGGTGCTGGCAACTAAAAACTTATCATCAGGCTTACCAATCATGACACCTTCGAAGGTTGCGCCATCAGGTGGGTTTACCCTACCCGATAACGGCTCACCCAGACCACGTGATGAAGGCAAAGAATGCGTAACTACTGTATAGACACGACCAGTAGAATCAAGGAATACACTTTGTTCGTTACTTCTTCCTCGACAAGCATCACGGAATGCATCACCGGCTTTATAGTTGACACTAAGTGGATCCATTTCATGCCCTTTCGCAGAGCGGATCCAGCCTTTCTTAGAAAGAATAACGGTTACTGGGTCAGAAGAAACTAAAGAACTTTCATCGATAGCTTGTGCTGCATCGCGGACCACAATTGGTGAACGACGGTCATCACCGAAACGGTCAGCATCTTCTTTTAATTCTGTTTTAACGAGGGTTTTCAAGCGTGCTTTTGAACCCAAGGTCTTTTGTAGACCATCACGTTCTATGGCTAACTCTTTTTGCTCTGCTCGAATCTTTACTTCTTCGAGTCTAGCCAAGTGACGCAATTTTAGATTTAGAATTGATTCTGCCTGTAGATCCGATATTTTGAATCGTTTCATCAAAACAGGTTTTGGTTCATCTTCCTTGCGAATAATTTTGATCACTTCATCAATATTCAAAAAAGCAATCATTAAACCATCTAACTCATGCAATCTTGCTAAGACTTTCTCAAGACGATGTTCAAGACGTCGCGTAACCGTGGCAACACGGTAAGCTAACCACTCAACTAAAATTTCTCTTAGATTTCTAACCTTTGGCTTACCATCGATGCCAATCATATTCATGTTAACGCGGTAAGTTCGTTCAAGGTCGGTGGTTGCAAATAAGTGAGCCATTAACTCATCAAGGTTAATGCGATTAGAACGCGGCACAATCACCAAACGCGTTGGGTTCTCATGATCAGATTCATCGCGTAAATCTTCAACCATCGGTAATTTTTTAGCCGACATCTGTCCCGCTATTTGTTCTAGCACTTTGCCGCCAGAAACTTGATGCGGTAATGCTGTCAAAATAATTTCACCGTCTTCAATTTCATAACAGGCACGCATACGAATACTGCCACGGCCCGTTTCATAAACATCTTTGATTTCTTGCTTAGACGAAATAATTTCTGCACTGGTTGGGAAATCTGGGCCCTTAACAAACTTGGTTAAATCTTTAACCGTTGCCTTACTGTTATCCAGCAAATGAATACAGGCTGTCACAACTTCTCTTAAATTATGAGGTGGAATGTCGGTTGCCATGCCAACTGCAATACCGGTTGTACCATTCAATAAAATATTAGGAATGCGCGCGGGTAATAATGAAGGTTCACGTAAGGTGCCATCAAAGTTAGGCACCCAGTCAACCGTACCCTGCTCTAACTCGCCTAATAATGTATTCGCATAAGCCGTTAATTTTGACTCAGTATAACGCATGGCTGCAAATGACTTGGGATCATCTTGAGAGCCCCAGTTACCTTGGCCATCAATAATGGGGTAACGGTAAGAAAATGGCTGCGCCATTAAAACCATGGCTTCATAACAAGCGCTATCACCGTGAGGGTGGAATTTACCGAGTACATCACCGACCGTTCTGGCTGATTTTTTATGCTTAGCACCCGCAGACAAGCCTAGTTCTGACATCGCGTAAGTAATACGACGCTGCACTGGCTTAAGCCCATCACCAATATGTGGTAACGCACGATCAAGGATCACATACATCGAATAATCGAGGTATGCTCTCTCGGTAAATTCTTTTAGTGGGAGTTCTTCGATACCTTCAAAATTTAACTCAGCAGTTGGTGAGTCAACTGCTTTAGTTTTTTGAGACTTCTTTGTTTTTCGTTTGCCAGTCATAAAAAATATCTTATCTAGTTAACCTTAGCGAGATCGCCTTTCTTTTCTAACCATATTTTGCGGTCAGAGGCACGTTTTTTTGCTAACAACATATCCATCATTTCATCAACTTTGTCTTTAGGCTCAATAGTTAAGCGAACCAAACGACGTGTTTCTGGCGCGATTGAGGTTTCTCGTAATTGCATAGGGTTCATTTCACCGAGACCTTTAAAGCGCTGAATATTAACTTTGCCGCGCTTCTTCTCCGCTTTAATGCGATCTAATATTCCCTGTTGTTCATCATCATCTAAGGCATAATAAACTTCTTTGCCGACATCGATACGATACAAAGGTGGCATTGCCACGTAGATGTGACCAGCTTCAACCAGCGGACGAAAATGTCTTAGGAATAATGCACATAATAAAGTCGCAATGTGTAAGCCATCCGAATCCGCATCGGCAAGAATACAAATTCGACCGTAACGAAGATCCTTTATATTTTCTGAACCGGGATCAACACCAATCGCGACACTGATATCATGCACTTCCTGAGAGGCAAGCACCTGTGTCGATGCCACTTCCCAAGTATTCAGTATTTTACCGCGTAGTGGCATGATGGCCTGAAATTCGCGATCACGGGCTTGCTTAGCGGAACCACCCGCTGAGTCACCTTCCACCAGAAATAGCTCGCTTCGTGTTACGTCTTGAACACTACAGTCAGCCAATTTACCTGGCAAAGCCGGTCCAGTCGTTACTTTTTTACGTGCAACCTTTTTGCCTGCAGCGAGTCGGCTTTGAGCATTATGCACCGCCAGCATCGCAATACGTTCACCAGCTTCCGGGTGTTGATTTAACCACATACTGAAAGCGTCTTTAGAAACACCTGAAACAAATGCAGCTGATTCACGCGATGAAAGTCGTTCTTTTGTTTGCCCCGAGAACTGCGGATCATGATGTTTAAGCGACAAAATGTAGCAACAACGATCCCATACATCTTCCGGACTAATTTTTACACCACGTGGCAGTAACTTTCGAAACTCACAGAACCCTCGTACGGCATCCGTTAAACCAGTACGCAGACCGTTTACGTGTGTGCCACCCTGAATGGTTGGGATTAGATTGACGTAACTCTCTGCAACGACCTCACCACCATCCGGTAGCCAAGCGATCGCCCAGTCAATAGCCTCTTGTTCACCCTGCATCGATCCCATGAAGGCTTCTTCTGGTTCCATCGTCTGCTTACCGATAGCTTCTTCCAGATAGTCTTTTAAGCCATCTTCATAACACCAAGTAAGCGTTTCTTTGGTCTTTTCATTTTTAAACGTGACTTCAAGTCCTGCACAAAGTACAGCCTTGGCACGTAATACATGAATTAAGCGGGGAATTGAATAATTTATGGAGTCGAAGTATTTTTCATTCGGCCAAAAACGTAATGTTGTACCTGTATTACGTTGACCTACTGTACCAACAACTTCTAGTTTAGAAGCTGTCTTACCGTCTTTGAAGGCGATGTTGTATTCTTTACCATCACGACGAATCCAAATCTCTAGGTGCTTAGACAAGGCATTAACGACCGAAATGCCAACACCGTGTAAACCACCCGAAAACTGATAATTACTATTGGAAAACTTACCACCCGCATGCAAGCGCGTTAGGATAACTTCAACACCGGGGATTTTTTCTTTCGGATGTTTATCAACGGGCATGCCGCGACCATCATCTTTAACTTCTACCGAACCGTCTTTAAAAAGCGTAACCTCGATTTTCGAGGCATGACCAGCGAGTGCTTCATCGACACTGTTATCAATTACTTCTTGGGCTAGGTGGTTAGGTCGTGTTGTATCCGTGTACATGCCTGGACGTTTACGAACTGGTTCCAGACCACTTAGAACCTCAATCGAGGCCGCATCATACTTTTTACTCATGAAAAAAGGCTATCCTTTACAATATCACTAATCACTTAGTTCACCTGTTCCCTGAAAATCCTCAGGGTAACGTACTTTTCTGAGTATGTCTGACACCGGAATCGGTTGCCGTAGATCATTACACATATAATGTTTATAAAAATTATATCTGTGCACCATAAAACCACTGTCGTTAATGCGCTTCCATTCCGAAGTCCGTGCTTTAGTGAATTTATTGTCATAGGTGCCATAGGCATACGTTTTATATTGATTGGTTTGGCAGCGTATGCCTTCAAATAAAACATTTTTTGCGCCACTATCCGATTCAATCACAACGCTGTAACGAACTAAGTCGTTTTTTACAAATGAAGAGATATTTTTTTTGTCCAGATAAAATTGGAACGGCATATCCACTCGATCTACTTCGACTTTTATCAAATCATCAGACTGAGGGTAAGGAGGGATAGTAACTTCTGCCCCTTCCTTCCAAGCCTCAGGCTCAATAAACCCCCCACCTAGGTCAGGGCTGTCATTATCCATTTCAGAAAAAGCCGAACCAGCAAAGGATATGCTAATAATGAAAGTTACAAGGGATAAGAGAAGCTTATTTTTATTCATCAGTGCAGTGTACCGCGCCTTGTGCTAGTTAAACAAGATCTGCCGCTAGGCTATTTCTTACCTCTGGAAGTAATGGTTCGACACTTGCTGTATACGCTATATGGTCGATACCTACAGAAATTGATGCGCCCTTCTGAACGGATGCAACCATTTCTGGGCTAAGTTCAAAACGCATAAAATGCACTGCCGAAGTTTTATCTTCATCGGAACGGTCCATGTCTTCATCCGCTATTGCAAACACACGATCAAAATCGGCCACTTGCATCCAGACTTTATCTTCAATACCCACCATTTTTGATAATGCTATCTGGCGTTCTGCCACATCGGTGTATTCAATCATAAACGTTGCTTTCCAATTACCCCCATCAGGGATAAGTGGGTTATAAGCCGCCAGTTCTTCTTCAATGCCAGCTGCCTCAAAGATTTTTTCAATACGAAGCATTTCTTGAATCTGATATTGAATCGTTAATCGGTCTTCAAAATACAAAGTACAATGATCACCAATCATCACTTTACGGTTTTTCTTATGCGATAAAACATTCGCCCGAAATTCAGCACGCTGCTCAGCATACGTTTCAAGGTTCATTAAATCTGTGCGTGATAATTTACTCATTTTTTTCCCCAATTAGATTAAATGCCATAAGCCTTACGAAGCAGGCTTAATGGATGCTCAGGATGACTGCCATCGTCAAGACCATTCGCAATTTGTTCCCCTGCCATGGGACAATCGCTCGAATAATGATCCGGTTTTGCTTGTTTAACCTTATTAACAACCGGCCGGGCAATTTTCATCGATATCTCATGGAACTCTTTCTTAACTGCATAGGTACCATCATGTCCGGAACAGCGCTCAATCGCATCAATCTCGGTATCAGGTACCAAACTCAAAACCTCGCGCGTTTTCATGCCAATTTTTTGTACCCGTTGATGACAGGCAACGTGATAACTCACTTTACCCAATGAAACAGCAAAGTCTGTTTTAAACTTGCCTTCCTTATGCCGCAGCATCAAATATTCAAACGGATCGTAAATTGCGGCTTTTACTTTTTGAACATCAGCATCATCAGGAAACATCAAGGGTAATTCCTGCTTAAACATCAATACACACGAAGGCACTGGCGCAATAATATCCCAACCGGCATCAACCATCTCAGCCAAGACAGGTATATTAACTTCTTTAGCCTTCGCCACGGCATCAAGATCACCCAGCTCAAGCTTCGGCATACCACAACACTGCTCCTTGTTAACCAAGGTCACAGGGATACCGTTGTGAGCGAAAACAGTAAGCAAGTCTTCGCCTATTTCAGGCGCATTACGATTGCCGTAACAGGTTGCAAACAAGGCAACACGACCATTAGTATTTTTAGTCGCTTCACCCGCATCATCAGCGAGCCCGTTATTAGAAAAACGCTTGCGCAAGGTTTTAGAATGGTATTCAGGCACAACTGCATCAGCATGCACGCCCAATGTTTTTTCCATTAATTTTCGTAGCGGCCTACTTTTATTCGCTGCATTAACAATGCCCGAAACAATCGGAATGCCGGCTAACTTACCAACAG
>Ga0316205_10003182_pt1 | contig 15883 bp, 12 predicted proteins | sample 3monthpyrite_MG_FD_204941 | JGI IMG/M metagenome (GOLD analysis project Ga0316205, IMG submission 204941) | Microbial mat bacterial communities from mineral coupon in-situ incubated in ocean water Damariscotta River, Maine, United States -... | ecosystem: Environmental > Aquatic > Marine >... | reverse complement strand
CTACTGCTCAAGCTCCCTATTTTGCCCGTAATGATGACGTCAATGCGGCTTATCGTGCGATTATGGATGACACCAACCCTGCCAGCCCGGTCAGTCTGAACAGTACGACCAATGTAGCCTTTATTGATCGCTCGCAGACTTCACAATCATTTTTTGTAGATAAAGTGCGTAACCATAATTGCTGGTTAGGTCCTTCAGAGGGTAGTGTTTGTTCCGATATTGTTAATGCCTTTATAGATTCCTGGTTGGGAAGCTCAGGTCCTGGATCAACTAAAACCATACAGTTAACGCCACCAGCGACACTCAATGATCCTGGTGCCAGTAAGAATTATCCTGATAATGATGCCGATGGCGTGACCAGTTTCACGACGCTGCCATCGCCATCAAGCAGCTTGCATGGTCTATTAAGTACGCATTGTGCTGGCTGTCATGTGAGCTCATCGCGCACACCACAGACACCATTTTTTGCAGAAAGTGATGCTACCAAGGCTTATGAAGAGCTAAAAGGTGCGCAGAAAATTGATCTTGATAATCCTGATAAATCCCGAATTGTTGTCAGGTTGCGTGAAGAATCACACAACTGCTGGACACCTGCAAATTGTGATAGTGATGCTCAGGAACTGCAAGATGCAGTCACAGCCTTCGCTCAAGGCCTGACTGAAACTCAGGTTGCAGCAGATCTCAAGTTCAGCAAGGCATTGAAATTATCCGATGCGATTGTTGCCAGTGGTGGTGATCGTTATGAAAACAATGTCGTCGCCCTGTACGAATTCAAACGTGGTACAGGTAGTGTTGCTTATGATACCAGTGGTGTCAGCCCTGCCATGGATTTGTCACTCAGTGGTGGCGTCGGTGATTTTGGTTGGGTGCGTGGTTATGGCGTAGAGTTTAAAGGTGTAGCCAAGGCGCAGGCCAGTGTCACTAGCAGTCGAAAACTCTATAACGCCATCAAGGATGTCGGAGAATATTCCATCGAAGCCTGGGTGGTCCCTGCCAATGTGACTCAGGAAGGACCTGCGCACATCGTCAGTTATATGGGTACAGGTGACACCCGTAATTTCACACTGGGCCAAACCTTGTACGAATACGATTATCTTAACCGTACCAATGTCACCACAGGCGAAGGCGCTCCGGCAACGTCCACAGATAATGAAACCCTGCAAGCGACATTGCAGCATGTGGTCGTGACATATGATCCGGTTGAAGGCAAGAAAGTTTTCGTCAATGGTGAACTTAAGGAAACGGATACCAGTTCCGTAGGCACCTTGGTTAACTGGGATAGTAACCACGCTTTCGTTCTCGGTAATGATCAGGGCCGAAGCAAATCCTGGGCGGGTAAGCTGCGCCTGGTGGCTATTCATAATCGCATCCTGACGCCCGCGCAAGTCACTCAGAATTTTGATGTCGGTGTGGGTGCAAAATTCCTCATGTTGTTCAGTGTCAAGGAGCATACGTGCCCGGGTAATACCAATGATAATGAATGTAGTGACTTTATAATGTTCGAAGTGAGTGAATATGATAATTACAGCTACCTGTTCACTAATCCTGTATTTGTTCGCTTGAGTAGTGATACATTGGCTGCCGATTTCGATATTAAAGGCATGCGCATTGGTATCAATGGTAAAGAAGTATCGGTCGGGCAAGTTTATAAAAACCTCAGCAAGACTGTCAGTACTTCCGATGATATTCGTGCGGGTGTGTTATTGTCTGATCTGGGTACCATTGTCTCCAGCCAGAAGGGAGCGGATGGAGATGAATTCTTCCTGACCTTTGAACAGATACAGGCTGTATCGACACATGATTACTCTGAGGCCGCACCCACAGCGGTACTGGTGAATTCTTTAGAAGCAGGTTTGGCGGCCAATCCGGAGACTTCGGATATTGGTGTGCGTACCTTCGATGAAATTAATGCCAGTATGACTGTTATGACAGGCATCGATCCGTATGCGGGTACCTCACCGAACCGCTTGATTGATGAATACAATGTATTGCAACAGCAATTACCAGCGGTGGAGAATATCACTGGCTTCCTGTCTGCACATCAAATGGGTGTTGCGCAGTTGTCGATCGCCTATTGCAATGCACTGGTTGAAGATCCCGTTAAGCGAGATACATTCTTTGGTAGCGGCTTTGGCTTTAACGATGACCCGGCGACCGCATTTGGTGGTAGCGGAGATACTGCGCAGAAAAACCAGATCATCAATGCGCTGTACAATAAGATGATTGGTTTGCCGGGTTCCGGTTCGGCACTGCTCAATGCTCCCAGTCTGGCGACAGTCAAGACGGAACTAAATAACTTGCATGACCGTTTGTTTAATGGGTGTGCCAGTAATATCAGGCAAGATTCGACACCGAGATCACCTCTTTGTGTTCAGGATGCTGCCAGGACCCGCTCTATGGTGAAGGCAATGTGTGCATCGGCACTGGGTAGTGCTGCGATGTTGGTGCAATAAGTTAACCTGGTGAATAGAGATCAGTGTAAGGAAATGAATCATGGCTAAAAAAAATCAAACTCTACATCCGGATGCACCTCTACTCTATCCGGATCATCCACTTCCCGTCACACGTCGTGATTTTCTACGACAGGGATTAATCTCGGGGATGGGTATGACACTCGGGGGCTCTGTACTCAGTTTGTTTGCAAACCCCAGGGCGGCACAGGCGGCCTTATCTCCTGATCTGACCTCCCTGGCAAGCGGACTTTCCACCAGTTGCGTATTGGGTGCTGCCGGCGCTAATCCGATACCGGTGATCTGTTTTGATCTGGCAGGAGGCGCGAGCATCGCCGGTTCCAATGTTTTGCCTGGCGCACAGAATGGCCAGACAGACCTGATGACAACGGCAGGTTATCGCAAGTTTGGTTTGCCCGGCGATATGATACCGGGTGTTGCAGAGCCAACTGCTTCAGCCACCGGCACCAGTAATGGAGATCATACTGATTCCACACTGGGCTTGATGTTTCATTCAGACAGCGCATTTCTTCGCGGTATACTGGAGAAACTGACGGACGTGACTGCACGTGGAAAAATTAATGGCACCTTAATCGCCGCACGTTCGGATAATGATACTGGTAACAATCCTCATAACCCGATGTATGGTATTGCCAAGGCGGGCGCGAATGGTGGAATTGTCACGTTGATAGGCTCCAGAAACTCGGATTCAGGCGGCAACTCCATGGCGCCTGCTACCATGATTAACCCGCAAATTCGTCCTACCAAGGTTGACAGGGCGTCTGATGTGACAGGTATGGTGGATACAGGTAACCTGACCGGAATTCTCAGTGAAAAAGATGACGTAGTAGCCGTTATGGAATCGATAGCCCGTATCAGTAACCAGAAGCTGGATCAGGTGAGTACGCTGATTACGGCTGATGATGTTGCTCGTGACCTGGTTCGTTGTGGATACCTGAAAGCAGCTGATATAGCTGACCGTTTTGCCAATGTACAAATCGACCCTTCACTGGATGGCAGGATAGTGGACGGTGCTGATCCAGCCAATTTTGGTGGTACGGGAATATTTACCCAGGCCGAATTTGATAGTAACAGTGAGTTCAGAAAAACCGCTGCTGTCATGAAAATGGTACTCGATGGACATGCTGGTGCGGGTACCATCGCCATGGGTGGTTATGATTACCATACCGGCAGACGCTCGGACGGTGAGGTACGCGATCTGCGTGCAGGACGCTGTATGGGTGCCTGTTTACAGTATGCAGCCGCTAATAATACACCATTGATGATGTATATTTTCAGTGATGGCTCACTTGCCAGTAATGGCATGATTGATAACTCTGTTGATGGCCGTGGTAAAGGTGTCTGGACGGGAGATAATTCATCGACTGCAGGATCAGTTATGTTGTTTTTTGATCCTAATGCCAGTGCACGTCCTGCTGTACTTAAGGATCAGATTGGATGGTATCGTACTGATGGGTCTGTTGACACAGCATCCAGCGCAGCAGCTAGTAATGTTAACTTGCTGGCAGAAGTGGCTGTATTGAATTACCTGGCTTTACAGGGCAGAGAAGGTGAGTATGCCGGACTGTTTGGTGGCCTCGGTAATTCGGTTGCTTCACTGGCTCCTTATCTGGCATTCCCGCAGATAGTATGACCTGAACCATCAGGACTATAGAACATGAAAGGGGCTTTCTAGCCCCTTTTTTTATTGGCTAGATAGTAAATTCCCCGATCCACTGCTTGTTCTTATAATCAACATGCAAATTTTTAGGATGTATTTTAAGTGCGGCCTGTGTAGTTAAAATCTTTTTCTCAGGATAATGAGCCGCAAACTCTTCCGGGCTGCATGAACTGGCCTGGACGCAGCTAAACTTGACCCCAAGCCTGTCAGTCACCATCGAGTATCCTGTTGTTATCTTATCGTTGAAGATAACCCGTTTTTTTATCATGCAAGAAAAATACAGTTGCATTTCTATAGCTAAAGGTTGTCTGAGTCCGGTTATCATGTGTTCGGCACGACGCGTCCAGAGTAGGTTGAATTCTCGCTGATTGAGTATACCGGTTTCTGAATGGCTGAACGGGTTAAACTGCCGGTCAATAATAGCAATAGGGTTAATGTTGTCGTCGAAGCTGAAGTAACTATTATTGCTCAAGCTAGTCACGAGGCTGGAGATAAGGATGATGACGCATCATCATTTCCCTTGTTTTCGGTATTATCGAGGGGTAGTGTAATACTAAAGCTGGTGTATTGTCCGGGTACTGATTCGCAGGAAATACTGCCATGATGTAACTCGATAATATTCTTGCATATATTCAGACCGAGGCCGGTCCCGGGTAATTTTTCATTACTGTTGCTATGCAGCTGTTTGAATTTTTCAAACAGGTCTTTTTGCTGTTGTTGTGTGAGTCCAGGCCCGTGGTCAGTGACTTTGATACAGGCCATGTGCTGTTGCTTTTCAAGAGTGATTTTGATGGTGTCGCCGCGAGTAGTGAATTTAGCAGCATTGGAAATAAGGTTGCCAAGTACCTGTAGCAAACGCTGTTCGTCAGCTTGAACACTGATGGGCTCACTATCACCCCGGTTCTCAAACAGGATGTGGCATTCGCATTGTTTGCAGTAATTTTCATACAGTTCAATAGCCTGTTGAAGGAGTGCTGCCAGATCCAGATTTTTATTATCAAGTTTCAGCTTGCCTGCTTCAAGTTTGGCAAGATCAAGAATATCGTTAACAATGCCGAGTAATCTGAAAGAATTTCGATGTGCAATGTCGACCATGGTTTCCATCGTTTCCGGCATTTCATTTTTCTTGTGCATCAATAGCGAGAGTGAGCCGGTAATGGACGTTAATGGTGTTCTCAGTTCATGACTTACCATGGCAAGAAACTCATCCTTGACATGATCAATATGTTTCAATTCTTTTATCTTCAGGCGCAACTGAAGCTGGCTAACGACCTGTCGTGCGAGTGCTTCCAGCGCTGATTTTTGTTCATCTGTGAGTGTACGGGCAACACTATCTATCACACATAAGGTCCCAAGATGCAGGTTGTTTTCCAGAATCAGTGGCGCGCCCGCATAGAATTTTACATGCGGGTCATTGACAGAGAGAGGGTTGTCATGAAAGCGCTGATCTTTGTCCGCATCTTCTACAACAAGTACATCATCACCCAGTATGGCATGCGCACAAAAAGCAAACTCACGTGGAGTTTCGCGAGCTGCAAGACCGTGATGAGATTTGAACCACTGACGATCACTGTCAATCAGGCTGACGAGGGCAATGGGTGTATTGCATATTTGTGCTGCCAGAAGAGTGAGGTCATCATAAGCCTGCTCTTCCAGCGTATCAAGAATATCCAGTTCTTTGAGCTTATCGATTCTTTCTTGTTCATTGTCAGGTAAAGGAGCAGAAATCATGACATTATTATACTTCTTAAATATATTAAATTTATTAGATCAATGTTGATAGCTTTGCGAAAATTCATTCCTGTCATAATATTAGTTCAATATGGCTATATTGCTATTTTGAGTATTTCGGAAAATCATCAGGCGACAGCATAGGCTGTCGCCCTGTGTGCGATGTTTGCTGATATCAGGATGGCAGGAATTCGATAGGATAGGTTGTGATCATGGTATCGACGTTTCTGGCACCAAATCTGAACAATTTAACGCGTGCCGCCAGTTTACGTTCGAGCGCAGGGTTATTCAGTTCGCTGGAAACAATAGTGCACTGGGTTACCTGGCCGGACGGCGCAATGGTAAGTTTAAGTACGACTTTACCTTGCAGCGTGGGATCTTTACGCAACTCGCGGTTATAGATGGCATATATAGCGCCTTTGTTCTTGTCGAACACCAGCTGTAGTTCCTCGATAGAGCGTGCAGCTTTACGGCTACCGCCAGTACGCTTGACCTTGGTATTGCTTGATTTTAGCTGGCTCTCAACCTGGGTGACACTACGACTGGCGAGACTGCTGCCTCCCGTGTCACGGCTCAATCGCGAAGTATTTATGCCGCCACTGCCCGTGTTTGCATTCGAAGTAATGATCGAGCGGGTGGTGACTTTCGCTTCATTGCCGCCTTTTTCCAAATTACGGTTTTGTAGTACTTCGTCAGAAACGCTGGTTCGCAAGTCAGCCAGATCATCCTGGAAAGCCAGCAAGCCGGATTTCTCTGCTACTTTACGTGCCCGATCGGGATCGACTTTGACGACTTTCTTCTTCTCGACCACTTTCTTGGGGACTTTTTTCTTCTCCACTTTTTTTTCTGGCTTTTTCTCTTCTATTTTGGGAGGAGGAGGCGGTGGCGGCGTTTTCTTTTCCAGAATCAATTTGGCAAAACGCGGTGGTATTTCCTCTGCTTTTTTTCTGTCAGGCTTTGTTACTGGCAAATTCGGGATAAGAATAGCCAGTATAATAGTGACCGCCATGACGACAATGAGTATATTGCGAAAGCGGTCGTTCTCATCTGCATAGTTTGACCATGGAAGTTCAATGGCTCTTTCCAGAGATATATTCATCGGTTATTTCTTCTCTGATCCGGATTGGTTAACCGCCAGCGACAATTTCGTGTAGCTTGCCTGGGCGCAGGTCACCATGATTTTCTTTAATAGCTGGTAAGGGATTTTTCTGTCTCCCATAATGGTGATTTCACCGACAAATGTCTCGCCAGGTGCAATAGCCAGCTTTGCCCGGCTGGCCTGATAGTCCAGCTCCTGCCTGAGTAACGGAATGGTGGTTTCATTATTGTTAATGACATCACTGACTGTTGCGACTTTTCGACCCTTGACGATAATGTCTTCATTATTCACCATGACTACCAGTGTTTCCTTGGGTTTCTTTTCAGCGGTTGATTCGGGCAGGCGAATACTCTTGTTGTTTTGCAATTCCTCAACATCAGATGAGCTAACCAGCAGGAAGAACACCAGAATGGTGAAGATGTCCATCAGTGATACCATGTTGAAGGCGACGGTTCCTTTTTTGCGCTTATGATGGCGTTGCATGCGCCTGGCGCGACGTGACATCTTCATTCAGGGCACCCCGCCGCGAGTTGTGCAGGATTAAGTGGTGGTGCATCACCAATAGAAATATTCGGGAATAACTCCGCATCAACGGTAGCAAGTCCTTGCGACTGTTTAATTGAACGTGATGAATCCATTAAATGCACAAGAACTTCATAGGAGGTGTCAGTTTGCGCCAGCAAGGTGATGTTCTTTTTATCAGGCACGCGTAGTTTGATTTGTTGTATTAATTCCGACAAGGCCTGGTAATCATACCCATCTTCGTTCGCCTTGATGCATCTAATGCGACCGGCTTCACGCGTGCCGACGTCCAGGTAGCCGTCACGTACGGCGATTTCCAGGTTCATTTCCTTTTTCAAATCTTTCATCGCCGGATCATTACCTTCCGGCAGGTTAAGCTGCAGGATAGTGATGCGTGAAAATACGGCTGTAATCAGCAAAAAAGGCACCAGAATGACCATCAGGTTCATAAATGCAGTGATGTTCAACTCCGGGGGAGAGTTATCCCGGTAACGGTTATATCTATTCATTATGACTTAGTAGCTCTTGCCTTCACATCCGCTATCGCATTCATGAACTTCACGGATGCCATCTCCAGACTGTCAACCAATTCGGTAGTTTTTGTTTGCAGCACGGTATATATCAGCAGCAGAGGGATAGCAGACATCAAGCCAAATGCTGTGGTGTTCATCGCAACCGAGATACTCGAAGATAATAAGTTAGCCTTGTCAGCCGGATCTGCGTTGGATACCGCGGTAAATGCGGAAATCAGACCCATGATGGTACCCAGCAAGCCCAGCAAAGTGGCAATATTAGCCAGTGTGGCAAGATAGTGAGTGCGCTTTTCAAGCCGGGGTATAACTTCCATCAGTCCTTCTTCCAGTGCGGTTTCAAGATCGTCGCGACGGCGCGCTACCTTGATTCTGTCCATCCCATAAGAGAGAATTTTACAAATGGCTGACTTGGATTTATTGATGGTTTCGTTGGCCTGCTCAAACCGACCAGCCTTCATCATCGGCATGATTTGCTTCCATAATCGACTATTGTTGGTTTTTGCCAGCGTCAGGTATACGTAGCGTTCGATGGCAATCGCCAGTCCCAGCGCAAACACAACAAGAATGGGATACATAAACAGACCCCCATCCTGGAAAAAGCTGACAATTGCATTATAGGTACCCATAAAAATCTCCTTGCTTAGAACCGGATTCTTTACCCGATTTCATCATAGTAATGAATTATAAAAATTTGCAAACGTGTAATCTGATAACGGCTTAACAAAAACCAATTATAATTTAGCATTTTTATTGCATATTAAACTCTCATTCTGTTTTTATTTGTTCTCGTCTTTCAGCTAGCTGATCATGATAACGAATCGTCCTGGTCATGACGTCACGCTCAATAGGAGCCAGAGTATCATTTATTAAAGAATTCACCGGGCGCCCCAATTCACTCATGTAGGGTTTTTTCCATGGTGCAATATACAGCACCTTGGGTAATTCACGATTACCAATAATGGATGTCCCTTCAAGCTCTACCTGATCTGCTGCAATAGCTGGCAACGACAACAGCAGGCTGATTAATAGTGTCACTGGTTTTATCATGTTGTGCCTCTGGTCATTATTTCGACACTTTTAGCCGACGCTGAAGACCAATTATCCATTTTTTCACGGTGGAGTCCTCAGTTTGTTGTAAAGATTGAAATTTCTGGTAGTGCTGTAATGCGTTGTCTAACCGAAGTAAATACAGGTCATACAAAATGGCCAGATTCAGATGTGCATTTGCATAGTCGGCTTGTTGTTCGATTGCTGTCAGATAAGATTTTTCTGCTTCGCTGAACTGACCTTTGTGGCGATGGATGATGCCAAGGTGGTTGTGCGCTGTCGCATTCGCAGGATTGATGTTGATGGCTTGTCTGAATGCCGCCTCTGCCTTGGTCAGATCGCCATCCCTGAAATGTATCAGGCCCAGGTTGGTATAGGGACCAGACAACTGCGGAAATCGGGTTGTCATGTCAGTGAGTATGACAATGGCGAGTTCATTGTTACCTTGTTCAATGGTCGTCAAGGCCTGTTTGTAGGTGGCTGATGCATTGGGGTCAATGACTTCTTTGGTTGTTTTCTGGGTCTGAGTATTATCAACTACAGCTGCTTCAGTGGTATCAGGAACCACTGTTGGTGTACTGCTGCAGGCCGCCAGCTGTGCCAGTATACCCGCAAGGAGGAGCCGACTAACGAATGTCATTGCTGATCACCTCACTGCGCTCAGGTTTCTGGTACTGGTTTGGTCTGAATTTTTGCAGTACCTCGAAGCTTTTCTTTACCCATTGATCATAGATGCCCTGTGCAGTCCTGGCGGCATTGGCCTGATGTATTTTGATGGATTTTTCTTCAAATGGATAAGCCTGTTCTTCAAGCAGGACGACATACTGTTCCAGTTCGTCGGCTTTTAAACCCTTGGGTCGTTGAGATTTCATCAGGTCCTTGCTGAACTGATTGTATATTTCAGCAATTCGGTAACTGGCCGCAGTGGTGTATTCCGAAACCTGATAGCCGGCAATTTTCTCATACGTAGCCAATGCAGCTTTCATGCTTTTCTTTTTACGTTTCAAGCTGTTTTTTAACGGGATAGTCAAACGTATTTTATTGAATGCCTGGTATTCAGGTTCGGCCAGCAGGTAAGCAGCGCTGACTGCCAGGTATTTGGTACGCGCTGTGCGCTGGCTGCCACCTTTGGCTTCGGCGCTGACAATTTTCTCAAGCCACGCATTATACTTCCTGGTGTTACCGCTGCGTTTGTAGATCTCGATTATTTTATTATGTGCTTCGATAGATCTTTCAAATGGTTTCGGAAACTGGGTGAAATAATTGGTGTAGGCTTGTATAGCCTGCTGGTTGGCACCGGATTTTTCGAATAATTCTGCAGCTTGCCAGCGAGCTTCTCTGGCCTTGTTCGGATCTTTGCTAAGTTTGGCTATATTTTCCAGTTCGCCAGCGGCTTTGCCATGTTGTTGACTATTCATATAGACCAGTGCCAGTTTGTCCGGGATCGTTTTAGTTAAAGCATGATTTGGATTACGTCGACGAAAATCTTCCAGCACGCTGGCCGCTTGCTTCCAGTCTTTTAATTGAATCAAGCTGGCGGCAGCATCATATTGCGCAGTGACGCGGATCGCGGATTGCGGCGCCAGGGTGCCAATGCGCAGAAAATGGTTGACGGCCTGCCTGTGGTTACCACTATTACGTTGTTGTTCGCCTTGCTTATAGACAGCAGCAATCATGCGTTCGTGAATACTCGCATACTGTTTGCTTTTGCGGTCACTGAGTCGTAGTACCTGTATGTAGCTTTGTTCAGCCTGTACATATTGACCGTGTTCAAACTGGGTATGAGCCATGACAGTCCAGGCGGTCTTCAGCAGCGCATTCCCGGCAGGAGGCTGATTGTCAATGACGCGTTGAGCCATGCTCATGGCCCTATCCAGCTTGCCTGTTTTGAACAGATCTTCAGCGGCGGAAGTTAATACACTCGGGGTATTCTTATCACCTGGGAAGGTGTCGGCAAAACGAATACCACTTTCAATGGTCTGAATATGGAAATTTTCAAGTTGCTTGCCGCTTAATGTTTTTTCGTGACTGCGGTTTGCCAGTAGTGTGGCATAGCCAGCCTCAGCGCGCTTGGGGTGATCACCATAGTTATACGCAGTCTTTTCATATTCTTTGGCGGCTGCCAGATAATCCTTCGACTCAAACAGTAACTCCGCGAGTAAGAAATTCATTTGAGGCGTTTTTATATCATCAGGAAAGGAGTCCACATACATGCGATACCAGCGTGCTGCCTGACGGTATATCGGCGCTTTCTTCTGTTTTTGTGACTCTGCATGATAGTATTTTGCCAGGTCTTCCAGATGCATTTTCAGGAGTTTGGCAATACGTTCTTTATCGGTATCTGATTGTGCCTGCCAGAACTGGCTGCTTTTATTGTAACGCTCGGCAAACTCCTCTTTCGCTTTCAGGGTGAGTTGCAGGAAGCCGCCTTTCTTGTAGGCATTGATCACATCAGACTGGAAATCCGGTGCGGCACTGTGGTTTGGCTGGCTACGAACAAATGCATTATAGGTATCGGCAGCATCACGGATACGTTCCTGCTTCATATACAGATTACCAAGGTGGCGGTAGACCCGGTATTCATAAGGGCGATGACCATTTTTCTTGAAATAGTCATCAATACTGCTGGCGCCTTCGAGATATGAGAAGCTCAGGCTGACAACCCTGAATGTATCCTGTAGCAGCTCTGTTTCTCCACGGTTGATATTGACCATATCAGACTTGAGCTGACCAGTATCGGGATCACTGAATTTGATATCGAGTAACTTGAAAAAAGATTGCAATGCGTCATCAAAGCGGCCGCGCTTGAATTCCGACCAGCCGTGTTTATACAGGGCACGCTGGTAAAAAGGAGTATTTATGCTGTCATTGAGCACTGCCTGGTAAGCATCGTTAGCATCTTTATAGCGGCGTAGTACAAACAATATTTCACCACGGCGAAATTGTACTTCAGTCTTGTATTTTGATGATGGATACTGCTTGATCAGCCGGTCGAATACCGCTAATGCTTTTTCAATTTCTCCACTTTGCTCATGTACTTTGGCGAGTTGATACAATACACCATCATTGCTGGGATACTCAGGATGGTCGCGAAGCATGGAGTTGTACAGGGCCACTACCTTGTCATAATCAGCAGCCTTGGTGGCCTGTTCATTGGCCGCGCCTGAATATTGGGAGATGCGCTCTTCGAGCTCTTCCAGCTCCAGATCAGCAATGCGTCGCATAGCTTCGGCATGGTAGCGATTTTGTTCCGCACTATTGAGGAACTTTCTGTAACTGGTGATTGCCTGGTTTCTTGAAGCATCAATAGCTGTGTCCTGGTCAACATTGACAGGAGATTCCTCAATCGATGCGATCGTGTCAGGTTCGGGTGGCCTGACCTCTTTAAATCTTGAGCAGGCAGACATACTTACCGCGACGATGAGGAATGCGTATTGCCATTTCATGGCGCCACTTCCTCCTGCCTGTGCGAAGCCTTGTCCTGTATTTGTGCAACGGAAAACTGTGCATGGGTCAGATAGGATTCAATGCGTCGTTGCTGGTTTCTGAGCTGTCCAATCGCCATTGATTCCAGCAGTTTTTGTTGCGCGAGTTGTGTTCTGTTAATCATCTGAATTAAATCGTTGACCTGAATGCGCGATTGATCGATGCGAGCACCATAACCTTCGAAACGCTGTGGTGCCTGTTTTTCTGCATTTATCATTGATTGTGAGCGTTCCCTGTTTAGTGTCAGTGCCTCGTCAAGTTGTTTCAGATTATTTTTCACTGACCAGATGCGTGGACCGTATTGACTGGCAATATCCCACTTTAAAACGCCCTTGAGTAAGCGTAATTTTTCTTCTGCGCTGGTCATGCTGCGCTGGGTGGACACTTTTTTGATGCCCGCGTCGACCCTGGATAATATCTGTAATTGACCCTTTTCTTTGTCATTCGCCAAAGCCAGCAAGTCATCGGTTAATTCAATTCGTTTTAGCTCACTATCGTACTGGTCACGTTTTTGTTGAAGTACATTGCTGTTTATCTGTTCGATAGTTTTTTGTATGTCTGGAAGGCGGTTGGCATAGGCGATACGTCGGGTTTCCAGGATGGTATCGAAAACATCAATATCATAGGCCCATTGTTCCATGTTTTTCCGCAGAATGCGTAAATCACGATAATTTTTCAGTGATTCCTGAAAGCTGTGGCTGGCCAGCAGAGTTAACAGATAATCGCTTTCTGCGGAATCAGGCGCGTCTTCCATTTCCCAGAACCAGCCCATTTCATTTGAGCTTTGTTTTTCCAGTATGTTTTGAATAAAGGAGCCGCTACTAATATTAATGATGGCTTTTTCCAGACGTTGTATTTCACTGCCATAGATCTCTATGGCATTCTGGTAATGCTCAAGTGCACGTGCGTCCTTGTCCAGTTTCGACAAGGCATACGGAGTAGCAAGCAAAGATTCCTGCACAGCAGAATCCAGAATGTTACGTTTATTTAATTCCAGCCAGGGGGCCAGTGCACGTGTGTATTCTTCCTGCTGGTCATATGCCCAGCCGAGCCCAAGTAATGCTTTATTCGACAGATGACCTTTAAGTCGAACCTTGCGTAAATATTCAATAGCAGGTTGTGGCTTTTGTTGTTGTATGTAGGTATAGCCAAGCGCAAGATTAGCCTGGTCTCGAATGGCCTGTGCTTCTTTATCTGGTGCCAGGCTGCTACCCAGTTGTTTGAGTATTTCTTCTCCGCGGGTAAAGTTTTCCTGTTTGACGAGCGAAACCGCCAGATTGTAGCGTGCATAGCTTGACCATATGGAAGTGTCCTTGATCGCGGTCAAATGAGCATCTGCATCGACATAGCGTTGTTGCGCCATCAAAATATTGGCCAGCAATAGTTGGCGTTCACGCTCCATTTCCCCCGGCAGGGTGTCTTCTATCTTTAGTATGGCGTTTTCTGCTTCCGGGTAGAGCTCACGTTGGTAGCGGATTTTAGCCAGATAGAACCAGGCGCGGTTACGAACACGCAGAGGTACATCTTTATTGATGAGGCGGTCAAACATCTCCCCGGCTTCCCGGTGCATGCCAAAAGAAAGATACATGCCGCCCAGCAACAGTTGAGAATCTTCAATGTGATGAGGGATGGTTTGTTTTTCCTGAGCGACCGTTAATTGCACAATGGCCGGCAGGTATTCTTGCTGAAACAGAAAATACAGTGAATGGCCAAAATCCAGATCACGTAATGGCTTGAGTACGACTTTTTCGGCTTCAGTCCTGGCCGCATAGGCAGCATGCGGCAGCAAATAGCCGACAGTCAGTACTGTTATAAAAGCAGCTGACAGCAAAAACTTCATCGCTATTCCTTGCTTGTTGATTATTCCCATTCCTTGACTTTAAATACAGGCTGATGTTTGGCTTCTGAATCGACAATCTGAAGTTCCAGATATTTGGCATCTGTCAATTTATCAAAAACCAGTGTCGATCCGCGGCGATACTCTCTTCCCCTGGGGCCTTTGCCGACGAATGTGGCCACCAGCTCATGCTTGCCCACTTTCAGATTACCGACATGCAGTCGCTGCACACCGCCCCGATGCAGGGCGTCAATTTCGCGCTCTGTATACAGGTAGTTCGTCAGCACTTTGTTATCGATTTTGAGCTGTACTGAGTCGAGCTTGAAAAATTCACCCACATCCACCGATAAAAACACGGCTACCTGAGATGTGGCAGGGAACAGTAATTCTTCCTCCAGTATGAACAGGTCACGATTGAGCTTTAAAGCCTCTTTTTTAAGATCCTGGATTTGATTATCCAGCGCGCGCATATCGGGGGCAGCATCAGCGCTTGCTGCTGGTTCCTGCGCTAACAATGTAGTGCAAAGCAGTAATGCACAAGCCCCGATGGTGAGTAATTTTTTCACGCGAATCCTCCCTGTCAATGTTCCGCCATTATGATGTTATTAGCGGGACGTTTGAGATATTCTTTATATATTAAATGCACAAATTAATTCAAGGATAATAAACGCTCCAGAAAAGATATGCATCTAATTGTTTTACAGTTGTTTATTGTTATCGTCATTGATAGTAAATTCTGTTGTTTGAATCACAAAATAGTGATATTTCCGCTAATTTAGTGTTATCACGACGACTTCTGTGGTAGATAGTTTGATGGAAAGTGAGTGCGGCTTGCAATTATATGAATTTAATAATGATTTTATTTCCGTTTTGGGGTGTTTTTTGTTAACAATCCGGAGGAGTAGATCATTCGGTCCTGTTGATCAATTAAAATCGCCTCAATGTCCTGCATTTTTTCCACCAGTGCCAAGCCTTTTTCCGGACCCATGACAAAGACGCTGGTTGACAGGGCGTCAGTAGTGGTAGCGTCAGGGCCGATGATGGTGACGCTACGTAATTTCTTCGCCGATTTGCCAGTGTCCGGCTTGAGAATATGGTGATAATGCTCACCATTCTTGACGAAATAACGCTCATAATCCCCCGATGTGGACAAGGCGGAATCTATCAATGGAATCATACCTTTTACGGCACGTGATTTTCTCGGATCCCGAATGCCGATCATCCATGGTCGGCCGCGCTTATCACCGATAATCCGGCTGTCGCCACCGGCAGTGACAATAGCATGTTTTATTCCGAGGTTTATGAGCAGGTTAATGGCATTATCAACAGCATGTCCTTTGGCAATCCCACCCAGGTCAATACTAACCCCCGGCATCGCAAAGCGGATGGTCAGTGCCTTATGATCCAGCTGGATATGGCGGTAATTGATGCTTTTTAGTGCTGTGCTAATTTGCTGATCCGAAGGCCTGATGCCTTTTCGATAATCATAATATCGAC
>Ga0316205_10003181_pt1 | contig 15895 bp, 15 predicted proteins | sample 3monthpyrite_MG_FD_204941 | JGI IMG/M metagenome (GOLD analysis project Ga0316205, IMG submission 204941) | Microbial mat bacterial communities from mineral coupon in-situ incubated in ocean water Damariscotta River, Maine, United States -... | ecosystem: Environmental > Aquatic > Marine >... | reverse complement strand
AGCGTTTAAAATTAGCTGGACTTATAGAAGGGTTTAAACACTTTGTACGTAATGGAGATATGACCATTTCTTTAGGAGTAGGCGTTGCGCTATTCGAACCAGAAGAACAACAAATGATGTTGGAAACAATGGGCGAAGGTTTCAATGCCCATCAAGTTAACAGAATGATTAAAGACCAGACCTTTGATTTAGAGAAAGCGCCTTTTGATATAGTAGACAAGAAATTGATTGTAAAAGCTGGAGCTTGTATTGAATGTCCGTTCAATGCCGCGAATCAGGGTAATTTATTCGGGGATGGTAAAATGGTATGTACAAAATCAGCTTGTTATGAATCGAAGAAAAGCAAATCGTTCTTGAACCTAATTGAGAAATCAAAAAAGGAAAAAATTATTCTTATTCCGGAGATACAGAAGTATTGGGTAGACGAAGAACGAAATCAGCTTATTATCGCCCAACTGGAAAATAGTGGATTGAAAGTTTATCTTCTGGATGATGTAGAAATTATTGAACGTCCTATTGAACCTACAATAGAAGCAATCAAGATAGAATACCAACATTACGATTATTCTGAAAAAGAACTAAAGGAGGAATATAAAGATGCCTTTGAAACCTATACAGAGGAATTGGAAACATACAATTCCGCAAAAGAAAATGGATTCGTAAATGGTATCGTTTTTCATTCTGAAACATACAGACACAAAGAAGTCTTTATAAAAATTGTCGAAGAATCAAAAAGTAATTCGACAACACACTCAGCATCATTGAGCAATAGAAAAATGGCAGATTGTACGCCTGAAGAACAGATTGTCAAAATCAACGAAAGGGAAATCCGTAAGGAACAAATTGAGAACAACAAGCAGTTTGAAGAAGTTGTTGAAATGATAAAAGAGACCAAATATATCGAGACGAAGAAAACGCTTTCGGTAGATGAAATGGTTGCATTCTCATTATCACTCTATGAAAATAATGTGGGCTATTCTAGTCAACAAAAATACTTTTCAAAGCTTTTAGGAGATACTTCCAAAATGACCAGAATTGAGATTGTGGAGAATTTCAAGAAGAAGTTCAAAAAGGAAATCTTTCATAAGCTGATACGGTATATGCTCACAAAGCAAGTGCATTTTGGGGAAAGCAATCACGTCAACAATTTGACTAATATTTCATTTTACAATGCAATGCAAGGGTATTATAAAACCAAGATTGCCAATATTGAACAGGAATATGTAGAAAAAAGAAACAAGCGTGAAGAACGCTTGAAAGAGCGAATAGAAATTCTTGAAAAGCAAATTCAGGAATTGAACGATTAGCTTTTGTTGTTTGAAGAAGGGTTGGCATTCGTGCTGGCTCTTCTTCTTTTTTATAATAATCCGTTGGTTGAAATGGATTATTAAATAGAAAAAATAATCAATCAATAGTAGCGCAAAGATAAACTCGTAAAATACGCCCATCAAAAGACTACGGCATAAAGCCATCGCTTCTTCCCTTACTTATTTATTCCGTTTCCTTTTGAGCTGAGATTTTAGCTTCCGTTTGGGTTACCGCTCAAATATTGTTTAATCTAAATTCAAAAGCTATGTATTTACAAAATTTACAGCAGGATGAAATCTTTGTTCCATCAGAAATGAAATCCTTGAAAACTTTGACACAGATGGAATCACGACGTGGACTTGAAAACGTCATAATTTCCAATGGCAAAATTGTCAATGTAGTATCAAACAGTTACGGACACATTCCGAACCAACTGTTCTTCAAAAAAGCAGAGGAAATGCTAACCGATGCACAACTGAACTTTCACAAACGTACCATTAACAAAAATGATAGGTCGTTCATTACAGACTTCATCATTGACGATAAGAGTCAATTCTCTGTAAAGAACAAAGAGGATTTGATACTGCCAATGCTTCGGTTTAAAAACTCTTATGATGGTAGCGAAAAGACTTCTGGCCACTTCGGGTTTTATCGAAAAGTATGTTCCAACGGTCTGCACGTTTCTCAGGCAGAAATCGAATTTTCCATAAAGCACAGTAAGAACAATACACATCTTATTATGCCAAGGTTGAACAACTTGTTTGAAAAGTTTTTGGATAATGAGTTTTACACCATTACCAAGAAGTTCGATAAGATGAAGGAATTTAAAATCATCGACACACAAGAGTTCGTAAAGGCCATTCTTGATAAAACTAAGCTGTTTAGATACGAGTGTAGCGATAAGAATAGTGACCCTTCAAAAAAGTCTCGTGAGGTCATTGAGATTTTAAACTATGAAGCCTTATTACTCAATGAGGAACCGAATCTATGGTTAGGCTACAATGCCTTTAATTCAGTATTGCACAATACATTGAAGAAGAGTTTTGGTCAACAAGAACGGTTGGACAAAAAGCTGTTCGATGAAGTCTATGATATGGCTTAGAAACATTTAGAGGTTTATCCAGTACCTATCTAAACTGGATTTTTTTTCATCTAAAATCTAAAAATTATGAATACTATAAAAACAGTCCAGCTAGACTTCGGTTTTGAGTGTGACCCAATACAAATAAAGGAAAAGATATTGAAGCCCAACAAAAAGCGTGATAACGATTTCGTCTTTAATTTTATGGATTGTCTTACCAGCCCAATCATTGTTTTTAAATCCGCCTGGCAAGATATTATTCCTAAAGACATACTTAATAACATAAAATTATCAAGACTGTTATGCTCAATGCAACAAGAAGAAATGGCTTCACTTACTGAGGCTTTAGCCTATATGATGCCTAGAACGTATGAAGCACCAATGCCCACAGAATGGGTAAACATTTATACTTGGTTGGGACTTCAATATGCAGGTCAGTTTAAGAATATGGACCAGTTAGATGCAATGAAAGAAATAGCACCCAAAGCGCTTTCGGAATATGAAATGGGTCTATTGAATAATTTGAGAAGATGGATTTATGATAAAAGAAGAAAGGCTCTAAAAGAAAAATTGAAAAACGCTGAAAAATCAGAAACAAAGATGCTACCTGAAAATCAGAAAGAGCTTTTTAAGAGTTAATGTTCTTTTTAAATAATAATAATATTTGTCTTTAATTGAAATGGAATTATATAACCCACTCAGCACATTCCCCTGCACTTCGCGAAAAGCTACATTTTGGGAAAAGAGCTTCACTACAAATACCTTGGACACAATCCCCAATTTCAGCTTTCCATTCCGTTAACCCTTCCCGATGCTCTGGGAAGGAACACTTCATTCCCAAGCCAAAATTGTGAATTAAGTCCGCTTTTCATCGGAAAGCCATCGCCTCGATTTTCTTAACAGAATTTTCGGCGTGGTCTTCTTGAGACCTCACTCGAAAATTCTTAAAAACCGAACCGCTGTCTTACACATTTTAAGGGGTTTATAATGGATAAAGCCTTTGTTGTTTTTCGGGTCGTCGAAAAACAGGCACGACATAACCAATTCTAGATTAAACCCAGCTACTTATTTCGCTTAACTGTCGGTACGCTCAAACGCAACTGCGTTTAAAAGAATTGCTAATGCCCTTATGGAACTTGTCAAGACTATACGAGTTTTAGTGAAAAATAAGGTTTCTACTTCCTTGAAATTCCAAGGAATTTACTACGTCGCAAACACACCTGATTTATTCCCGAAAAGTCTTGACAAAACCCACTCTATCCATTGTGCTATGCACAGAAGAAAAGAACAAACACCCCTTAAAATTTAATCTGTTTTAAATCAATAGGGGAAATATAAATCACTTAAATATTTTATTATGAGTACTATTAAAAATCACGTACAGTTAATTGGAAACGTTGGACAAGAACCAACCATTACGAACCTTGAAAGCGGAAAGAAAGTAGCCCGTTTTTCACTAGCCACAAATGAGTATTACAAAGACAGCAAAGGCGAAAAACAAACAGATACGAATTGGCATACAATCGTAGCCTGGGGCAAGACTGCTGAAATAGTAGAAAAGTATGTTACCAAAGGAAAAGAAGTTGGAATATCAGGTAAACTAAAAACTCGAAGCTATACAACTGATGATAACGAACAACGCTATGTAACGGAAGTTGTAGCCGATGAAATCCTTTTACTTGGAAGTAAAGGCGATAAGTAAACCTAAAATTAAAGAGGGCGTAACCGTCGAGAGATGCGCCCTCTTTTTTCATTATTCATACTTTAATTATATAAACAATGAAAGCACAAGTTAACGAAATAAAAATAAGTTATGAAGGTGGTGTCAAATCCAAAAATTGGGTTCAGGTTTCATCCTCTGCACAAGCTGCGGAAGTCCTTTTTGAAAATTGGGATAAACGTACTATGGAATTACAAGAGTCATTTAAAATTGTTCTCTTAAATAATAGCAATAAAGTGAAAGGTATTTGCCAAATTTCGCAAGGAGGAATTGCAGGAACTTTGGTAGATATACGCATCCTATTTGCAACCGTATTAAAATCACTTTCTGTAGGTTTGATATTAGCACATAATCACCCTAGCGGTAAGTTAGAACCGAGTAAAGCGGATATAAAGTTGACAAACAAAATCAAGAAAGCTGCATCTGTTTTTGACATCAGATTGTTAGACCATTTGATATTTGCACCCAATGGCGATTACTATAGTTTTTCTGATAATGGAATTTTGTAAAACAAATAGCTATGGTATATCTCAATTTTACAGACTTGAGCGAAGAGGCTCAAAACCGACTTTTAGAAAATTCTAAAAAAGATGTGGAACGAAAATTTGGGGATGCTATCCGCAAATACGTTAAGGAAAATTATATCTGTTTTGAAACGATAATTGAGGAAGAAGCACTTCGGAATTTGTATTCCTACACATACGTATTCAATATATAATTTTGTCAATTTTTAAATCCAACACCTCTGAATTTTTAGAGGTGTTTTTGTATGCAATGTATATCCAATTCAAGAAAAAAAAATGTATCTTTGCATTGCTGAAATTCAGCGCACAAATTAAAGTAAGGTTATCCAATTTTCGACTTTCGCCGATACCCTTGCACATCGAAATTTAACATATCGGAAAATCATTTTCCTTGAAAATGGCAATCGGCTTTTTAGCCGGATTGTATGGATTTTTGTCCCGCGAGCGGGACGAAAAGGAATAGCAAGAGGGTAACACGCTGCGCGATGTTTCGGATTCCTTTTCGTTTTTAAATAGCTGATTATCAGCAATTTAAATATATTTTAATTTCTTAACAATCAGCGATTTGCGACAAACGGGCTGTAAACGCCCATTTTTAGGGAAGATTTTGCGACAAATCGGCGAAATATGGACTCATTTATTGGAATTAGATTTAAAAAGGAAACGGCAAAACGTTTCCAAACATTCTCACGCACTTACTTCAAATCGCACACCGAGGCGATGGCTACAATGCTCGATTTTTTCTTCTACAATGAAATTTCGCCAAAAGAAAAATTAGGTCCGACTGGGAGAACCATCGAAGCTAAACTCTTAAAAAGAATCAATGCTGTCATTGCCATTATGCGTGATGTAGAAAAGACACAAACCAAACCTACGGTGGCTATGATTCAATCACTTTTTGAAACCGAAGAGCCAACCAAAAAACCGCTGATAGTAGAAAAGAAATATGCTGAAGAAAAAAAGGAAGTACGCTTTCGAGAAAAGCAAAACCCCAGTAACCAATTATAAATATTTGAGCTATGTACATTACAATCACACCTCAAAAATTAGGAGCTAATTATTCACAAAGTTCAGCAGATTTTGTAGGCTATTTAGAGAAAGAAAATAAAGGCTTGGAACAACAGGATATGGAACATTTTTTTAATCAATATGGCGATGAGATTTCTGCTGAAGAAGTGGTCAAAGAGATTGATGGGAACACAGCAAAGTTGAAAAAGAAAGAACCTAAATTTTATTCCATTACGGTTAGTCCATCAAAATATGAATTACGCAAACTTCAGGATAATAGTCAAGATTTAAAAAGGTACACTCGTGAGCTGATGAAAAATTATGTAGCAAGTTTCAATCGGGAAATAAATGGACGACCAATTTCAATAAATGATATAAAGTACTATGCTAAAATTGAACATCAACGCACCTTTAAGGGAACGGATAAACAGATAAAAGAAAACCAACCTTTCGCTACGAAAATACTTCAGCTCAAAACGGATATCCGAAATATTCAAGAAGGACGAGATGAAGGTAATATTAAAAGGATGAATAAGGAAATTGCCAAACTGGAACGCCAAGCGCCACATCAACAAAATGGAAAACGGATAGTCCAAGGAATGAGAAAAGATGGCAACCAAAGCCACATTCATATCATCGTGAGCAGAAAGGATGCTTCAAACTCTGTCAGTCTTTCCCCAGGAAGTAAGCATAAAGCTTCAAAGGTTGAAATGCACGGTAAGAATGTAAAACGAGGTTTTGACCGTGATAAATTCTTTGAAAAAGCAGAAAAGACTTTTGACAACACTTTTGGCTACAAACGAAACTTTGCCGAAACCTATAAGGCACGAAAAGATTTTGTAAAAAATCCCAACCTCTATTTTGCTGCCTTGATGAAATTACCAGCCAACGAAAAAGCACTGGCATTCAAAATGATTACAAAAACAGGCTTGCCAGTAATACCGAGTATTCCAGTAAGTCAGGCTCAAATAGCACTTCGAGTTTTTAAACGGTTGAGACGTGGCGCCGAAGTGGCCATAAAATCCAGTTCCATCGGAATCTAACACCTATGCAGATAGATAATGTCATAACAACACTTTCAATTATTGGTCTAACCAGTACTGTTTTCTATGCGATGTTTCGAGTAAGCAAGTATGCATTTCTTTTAAATATCACAATGCTTTCATTTCTCGTATTTTATATTTCTGAAGGGAATGAATTAGTATTTATATTACTTTATTTAGCGTGCCCTCTAATGCTAATTAATATAGGACTATATGTTTTTCTACATAAAACTGAAAGCGCGCAAAATGGAAATACTAAATACCAAGTCAATTTTGCTTCAAACAAAGGAAACTTCAAATTAGATAACATTAAACGTGGTGCATCCATCATTGGTTCTGCTGGAAGTGGTAAGACGGAAAGTGTAGTTTATGGTTTTCTGAAACACTTCCGGAAAGAAAGCTTTTGCGGTATCATTCACGACTATAAAGACTTTGAATTGACCGAAATGGCTTATCCACTTTTCAAAGATGGCGATATTCCGTTTAAGGTCATTTCCTTTGATAAAATCATCCATAGGGTAAATCCTATCGCATCTCGCTATTTAGAGAACGAGGAAAGCGTAAACGAAGTGTCGAGGGTGCTGATTGAAAACCTTTTGGAACAAAGGGAATCGGGAACAACTGGAACAACAAAATTCTTTAACGATGCTGCTGAAGGTTTGATTGGCGGTTTGATATGGAAACTGAAAACCGACTATCCTAAATACTGCACGCTACCACATTTAATAGCTATTTATCAATTATTAGACACGGATAGCCTTATCCAATTTTTGGAAACCAATACTACATCAAGAGCAATGGCAGATGCATTTATTAGTGGAAAGGATTCTGATAGACAAACAGCTGGTGTCAAAAGCACATTGGCAAATGCCCTAAAGCGAATTAGCACACAGCGAATTTTTATGGCGTTATCTGCAGATGAAGTGCCTTTAAATATTAATAGCGAAGATAATCCTGCCATAATTTCCGTAGTAAACAATCCAAAGTTTGAGACATCTTATTCACCTGTAATCGCTACCATTATTCACACCATTACCAAGCAAATGAGTGTGCGAAATTCAAGACCTTCATTTTTGTTGATGGAAGAAGCACCTACCATACGTCTATTGAATATGCACCGTATTCCAGCAACTTTGAGAAGCTACGATATTGCCACTATCTACGTAATGCAAGATAAAATACAGAATGATATGATGTATGGAGATAAGGCGAGTAAAGCCATTTTAAGCAATTTATCTTACCAGTTTTTCGGCAAGGTCAATGACCCAGACACCGCCAAATATTACGAACGATTTTTTGAAATTATTAAAGACCCTACCAAGAGTATCAGTCGAGGACATAACCTTGATTTTGATACTCGCATTACTACGGGCGAAAAGGAAATTCCAAAGATAAGAGCTGATGTTTTCTTTAGATTAAAGCAAGGAGAGTTTATTACTTATGCAGATGGGAATGATAAAAAGGTGCGGTTTAAATTAGCTAATATTCAAAGAGAGCTGCCGAAGGAATCGAAGCAGTTTTCTCAAACTGATTTAGAAGAAAATTTTGAACGAGTTTATGAGGAAGCGCGGTCAATATTTGCAAATTAATATCATTATCTTTACTATCCGATTTTATTTAAATAATGACCGAAACAAACCGTATAGAATATAAACGAGAACTTACCGATGGGCTTGAAAAAGAGGTTGTCGCATTTCTGAACTACCGTGAAGGTGGTATTTTATACATAGGTATTGATAAGGAAGGTAATACTTATGGTTTGACAGATGCTGATGGAGACCAGTTAAAAATTAAGGATAGGTTAAAGAATAATATTCGTCCTTCAGCACTTGGTTTGTTCGATATTGTGAGTGAGGAAAGGGACGGCAAGAACATTCTAAAAATCATTATGGCCAGCGGTCCAGAAAAACCATATCATCTTAAAAAATATGGGATGAGTGAAAGGGGTTGTTTCATTCGTTTGGGGTCAGCAGCCGAACCGATGCCACAAAAAATGATTGACGAGCTCTTTGCTAAACGTACCCGAAATTCCATTAGTAAAATTAAAGCTGGTCGACAGGATTTGAGTTTTAGCCAGTTGAAAATTTACTACGAAGAATCAGGATATAGCCTCGGAAAAGCATTTTCAAGGAATTTAGAATTACTAACTGAAGATGGTACGTTTAATTATGCCGCCTATCTTTTGGCAGATAAAAATAACACCTCTATTAAGGTTGCCAAGTATTCCGGTACAACCCGAACAGACCTAATAGAAAGTAACGAGTACGGACACGAATGTTTGGTAAAAGCTACAAAACAAGTAATTGATAAAATTGCCGTAGAGAACAGAACTACTACAAGAATTACAGCAAAAGAAAGGCAGCAGACTAATCTTTGGAATCCTATTGCATTACGGGAGGCCATCATTAATGCCTTTGTGCATAACGATTATACGAATGAGATTACCCCAAAGTTTGAAATCTTTACCGATAGAATTGAAATCACATCAGCAGGTGGTCTGCCTGAAGGATTGAGCGAGCAAGAATTTTTCGAAGGCTTTTCTGTTCCTCGGAATAAGGAACTGATGCGTATTTTTAAGGATTTGGAACTTGTAGAACAATTAGGTTCTGGCATCCCTCGTATTTTAGGACATTATGGAAAAGAAAGTTTTAGTTTTTCTGATAACTTCCTAAGAATGACGTTTGCTGTTCAAGAAGATACTAATGAAACTTCTGTTAAAGTTGATGATAAAGAAGCTGCTCAAAGAGGTGGTGTAAGAGGTGGTGCAACTGGTGGTGTAAGAGGTGGTGTAACAAATGATGCAATTGATACTACTGAAGCGTTAACTAATAGACAAAAAGAAGTTCTAAAACTAATTGCTTCTAATCCTTCAATAACATATACTGAAATAGCTGAAGCATTAAGTATTAATGAATCTGCTGTTGGAAAACATATTTCGACTATTAAGAACAAAGGTTTCTTAATACGTCAAGGCGGGACACAAGGCTATTGGGAAATCGACCTTGAGAAGAATTGACAAAATTTGAAATAAAGTTCTTTTTAAAATGGTCCTTTCTCTCTCGGTCCTTTGTTAGTCACTTTCCATTGGTTATTCTCTTTAACCAGTTTAAAGATACCCGTCTTTCCATCATAGGACGTTTTGTATTTAACCCAGGCAATTTCACCGTCAATGGCTTCATCTAAGATTTCTACCTCGATTTCTTTATTGGAATCTGGAAGCATATTTTGAACCGTAATCAAACTGGCATACCCTTCTGATGTGGTATGCTTCTTTAGAGTTGATTCATCTTTTGAGAAAAAGCTTTTTGCAACAATTTCTGCGGTTTCTGTGTGGGACATATTATTATTCCCTGCACAGGAAATGAATAAAAGCACGAGTGAGCAAATGACTAATTTTTTCATAATATTATTAATTTGGGTTATTGATATATCTATGTGATATTTTCAGTTCAATATTTCGTTCGCCATCCTTCTCATTCAATTCCAAAATAGCCCGGCGTCCATTAGATAATGAAAATTTGGGCAACACATAAACGAGTCGTATCATCTTACCCTCTGCAATTTTTGACGGTAAATTGTACTTGTAAATAGGCTCTTGATACAAACTCTGTAAAGACTTCTTTTTTCCTTTTTGTCGAGTCTCGATTGAAAGATTCAAGAAATTCAAATCGTAATCCAACGTAGAATTATTCTCAATCTGGATAACGAAGTAGAGCTCTTCTTTATCAAAAACAATATTCTCAACACTCAAAACAATGCTTTCGTTTCGCTTCTTAATTCGACCTACACGCTGGTTTCTGTTAAGAAGATAAGAGCAGAATTTTTGATAATAATACGTTCTGTTGTCTATGCTTTTTTCAGAAGTTTCAGCCTGAATCGAATTGATTACGATTGGCTTTTCATTCCCAATACTATTTGATAATGGGATGAAATAATTGAGCTTTGACAGCTGCTTTTTATATCTTACAATATACGAAAAAATTGAACCATTTCTGTTGACTACCAGCAGATTACTTTCTTTACCAGGCTTCGCCTGAAGAAGTCCAAAATATTGCTCTTTTTCACGATTATAGGTAAATACAAAATTATCCGAACCGGTTATACCTTGTCGTATGGGTTCTGGAAAAAACAGGGCTACGTTTTTGGTGTCGTTTGCATAAATGGTATCGAGGACTGTATTTGTTTGCGCTTTCGCAAAAGCAGAAATAAATACAATCAATATTAGGATTATTGTTCTCATAATTTTGGTTTTAGAATTAATCTGTAATTGTTCAGTACGGTTACTTTTACCTTTCGGTTTGAACGCCGAAATACTTGTGTAAGTCCGCCCACTTGTGGAACACTAGGAATATTAATATCACCGATGACATCATCCAGCACTTCTCTTGTTACTTCTGCTCTAAAGTTATTCTCGACATAAATGCCTTCGCTTCCATCTTGCAAATCAAATGCTTTGAGCTTAGTGGGATGATGATTGATATTTTCGATTTCAATCAGCGCACGATTTGGTTGAAAACTGATAAACCCAAAAACTGGAGTATTCTTTGGCATCAACTTACCATTGATAGTTGCCGATTTAGTAAGGCGCATTCTTAATCTAGTATTTGCCGTTACGATTTGGTCGCCATCGACGATGACATAAATACTTTCATCTGTATTGCCAATAATCGAAAGCTCATTGGGTTTAGGCGAAGCGGCAAAGAATAATTGATGTTCCAGTCCCAATTCTTTAGCTTCGATTTTTTGTTCTCTTTTGATATCGGCTGAGTCAATTTGTTGTGTATTCTTTTGGGCTACTTTCTTTTGTCCAAAGTTTTGATATCGCTTTTCAGAATATTGAATTTTACCAGCCTCGTAAATACTATCTACTATACGTTCTTTTTCACGTTCTGGAAGGTCTGGGTCATAAAAGCCCAAGGAATCAATTAGCTTTTCATCGTAAATACTCGGCGCATTATTTTCTCGCACTTCCTTTAAGTCATTAATAGCATCCAATTTGGAATCGTATTCTTTTTGGTTTTCATCCAAATCGGGTATCAAGGTCTGTTCAAGGTTTTCATTTTCATTTTCATCATCGCCCATAACCATTACAGAATAGGAAATCAGGAATATGAAAATCACAGCCAGTACAGCTGCAAAGACAATTTTATTTTTTTCAACTTTCATAATCGTGGTTTTTAAATGCCGATTATCGGCTCAACTTTTATCGTTTAATTTTTTTAAAGTGTTTTCGAAATAGTTTGTAATCAACAATCCGTGTGGATTGTTTGGGAAATTTCTATCAACTGGAATTAAGTTTCCGCTAGAAACAAGTTCGTAGGTGTCTATTATTGAACCTCGATTTATTTCAAAAACAGTAACCGCTTTAAAGACATATGTTCCATTTTGTTCCTCGATTTGTGAATCAATGCTCAGTACTTTCTGAACGAGCGAGTATTGCAGCAATCGGTTATAGACACCATCAGCTTTTTTCTGACGGTATAAGTTGTCAACAGAACTATTACCTAACCACAGCGCCTTTTCAAGATTTCGTTCATAATTACTGGCATCAATATTATAGAAGTAGTTGTGAAACAGGTCTAAATGGGCAAGAGCTTCAACACTAAAATTTTCTTTTTGGGTAACTAGCTTCAGCGGAATAATGCTGCCATCGGTATTAATGGCAAAGGCACTATTGAGTGCTTTTTTATTAGTAGTAAAAGCCATCCATAGTGAAAAGGTACTGGATAGCATTGCAAAAATGACAACTGCTAACACGATAAACCTGTTCAATTTTAAGATTGCGTAGATGTTTTTATAAGGTGTTTTCATTTTCATTGGAATTAGCTAGTGAACAATCTGAGAGTGAAAGATGTAGCGCGTTTATATAATTTGAACTTCAGAAAAACAATGAAACCAACTGACCCAAGTTGTACCACGGGCGCAAAAAAGCCCTGGCCAACATCTGTCCCAAAAAGATTTGTCCAAAAATTAGTATTGATTTCAGTATAGAGGGCATTCACAAATACATTAACCAGAAAGAAGGCAGGTACCAACATATAGACCGCAGCGTACAATTTGAAAAATGTGTAAGCAAGCGAACGGAATTTTTCAAAAACTGCTAGACTGATTACCAACGGGAAGAAGGCTTGCATTATGCCCAATAAGAAATAGCGTTCTGCAAGAAATAGCGGGTATATGAACAAATCCAAAATCCAAAGAAAAAGGCTGATGATAAATGCAAATATTTTGAATCCATAGAGAGGTGTAACTAAGGCTTCATATAAGAGTGTCATAGCAGCTTGTGCAATCTCGATGATGCTTACATCTTCCTCAATAGGAATGTCCTGCATCTGTAAAGGCAATAGAGCCGGTGCAGTACCACGATACTGCGCTTCTATGGAAACCAAAATGCTATCGAAGAAACCGAGTACTTGTGTCGAAAATATGACCAGAAGAACAATTGCAAAATTCTTAGTGAGTTCCCCAGGACTTAATCCCCAAGTGTAACCGTCTTTGTCCGCAATACCTTCGTTATATTTTTTAAGAATATTGACCAGAAAGAACAATACAGCAAGTGTTTTCATTCCAGCAATAGTGTATTGCGAGAAGCTGCTGTTCTGTATCGTTTGGAATACTGCATCGATGTATTCCAGCCCAATCCCTAAAATGATAGTTGCGGTCATTTTTAGTATTCTATTTCTCGGTTATTTACTTTATCCTGCATTTTTCTAAAGGAAATAATATCTCTGTAGCGTTTAGTCTTTGTGTTGATATTGGAAACCATTTGTTTAGATTCCAGTTCCTTTTGCTTTAGGACTTCAGCACGTTCGGCATCGGACATTTTTAGATTGTCGCTAGATAAGATTTCGCTCATAAAATCTACCGTGTCCAATGAGTTTTGCACAATGGCATCAAATGATTCCGCAACCCGTGTAACTTCCTCTGGCTTGATATATGGCGAGTTTAAAATATCTTGCAAATCGTTTTGCATTACATTGATTAAACGTTGATTGTTTTGTGCAATTTCCTGAACCGCTCTGAGTTGCTGTACAACACTTGATACTTTCTCGATACTTTCCTTGGCATCCTTCAAGAATTTTACAGACTTAATCATTTGAGCTGTTTGTTTACCAGATTCTACAAGTTGTTTTACCAAACTGATAAAATTGGTATTGTCATAAGTGGGCATTCCCTGAGCTTTAATATTTAAGCTAAACAGCAATGCCATTGCGAATACTAAGATTTTTGTTTTCATAATATTATGTTTTAGATGTGAATTGAATTATTGCTTTTTCCATATCGTTATGCTCATCGTAGAGCTTCATTATTTCTTCATTTTCCAGCCCGTCGGTTAAGTATGCTGCATACACTTCTTTTGGAACTTCAAGACGAAAAATGTTACTTTCCTTTCCTATTTTGATAAACATTTCGGTGTACTTGCGTGGTCCAGATAGATTGTTTTTAATGGATTTTAATTGGTTCAGGTCGTGGCTGGATAAATTGAGTCGTTTGACCAATTCGTCATAACCTTTTTCATTATTCAAGCTATAAATAACTTGTGTGTTTTCTAGAATACTAGCGGAAGTCGAATTGTTCGGAAGCTGATTTATAGACTGAAGAATGATGCCGATAGCACCATTTTGTTTACGTATTGCCTGGTAATAGAATTCTACACTTTCCAGTACATTTTCAAACTTTAGTTGTTTGGCAAACTCATCAAATAGGATGATGCCTTTTTCAGCTCTGTTTTTCCAAATCGTTCTTTGGATAGCTGACTTTATCAGCTTCAACATTACGGATAGAATTTCCTTATTGTCTTTGACTTCATCGAGTTCAAAAACAATTAGTCGTTTGTCCTCGATTTTATAGGTTTGGTCTTCGCTTACTTCAAAAAGGAAGCTATATAGACCATCGCCGACATATTCTGACATTACGTGCAAGAAGCTCGTGACATTGAAGTAGTCGGGATGGATTTTTAGTGTGTTGAGAAGGTCTTTTTGGTTTATTTCAATAAATTGATAGAAACCATCCAACGAATGATTTTCTGAAATGCTATCGTAATAATGGCGCAATATTTTTTTGATGGAAACGGATTGTGCTTTGGTTACTTTTAAATCTGAAGCAAACAACTCAAATAGGAAAACAGACAAGTCTTCAAGACGTTCAGGTGTGAGGTCATTTGTATCACTTATATAAAAAGGATTGATACCTAAATTCTTTCCGCTCTCATACCGAAGTACTGTATATTGTTCTGGATAGAGTTTGGCAAATTTGGTGTAAGAGCCACCCAAATCGATGATGACCAGGCGGACACCACTTTCAAAATATTGGCGCAGAATATTATTAGCTAAAAACGATTTGCCTTCGCCAGTAGGTGCGAAAATGGCAAAGTTCCGTGCCTTGATACGTTTTTTGCGTTCGTCCCAAACATCTTTTAAAACAGGAACGTTATGTTCTCTATCGTTAAAGATGATTCCGGTAGCATCAGAGTTGTAATTTGTATTATTAATGAAGAGGCATAAAGCGTGTTTCAAATCCGTTACATACAAATCATTATTGGAAAAGTTTGAAGAAAAACAGCAGTAACTGTTTAGTATATAATTCTTTCGTTCTTCGCCTCTAGGATAGTATGGGATGATATCCAATTCTTTGAACTCAGTTTTGATTTTAGAACCGATTCGACTTAAATTTTCTGGGTTCTTATCCCAATAAACAATGTTTAAATGTCCGCGAATGATTCGTGCACTATCATCGGCATTGATTTGGTCGAGAATGTGTTGGATTTTGCCAAGAACTACTTTGTTCTGTGAACCAAAATTTGAACTTTTGTTCAGTTCCTCAACTTTCTTGTCCAGCAGCTTGCGCCACTTCTGTTTGTCATCCAAATAGAGTATTTGATTGACAATATGGTTTTCATTAAGCGTAAGCCCTAAACCATCAATAAACCCTTGATGAAACACGAAATCGTCAGAAGTGAATTTCTCATTGGTTTTGCTACTCTGCACACTTTCGCCAAAGCACAGTTCGCTATTGATGGCCAGGGCATCAAAATAGTTTTTGCCTATATTGACACTTTTCTTTTCAAGTAAAATATCGGTATCAAATCCATCATTAAAACCGTTGAAATAACCATTTGTAAGTTGTTGTATGTCTTTTGCTTTAAGTGAAACAAACTTCATCTTACGGCTATTGTTTATAAAAGAAACTGAATCGCTAACTGAACCGATGA
>Ga0316205_10003179_pt1 | contig 15898 bp, 13 predicted proteins | sample 3monthpyrite_MG_FD_204941 | JGI IMG/M metagenome (GOLD analysis project Ga0316205, IMG submission 204941) | Microbial mat bacterial communities from mineral coupon in-situ incubated in ocean water Damariscotta River, Maine, United States -... | ecosystem: Environmental > Aquatic > Marine >... | reverse complement strand
TGAGATTGATGGTGTGTTGTCGGCTTCGATGATTTACCAGTTTAGTGATGATGAATTTAATGAACAAGAAACTATCGAATTACAATCTACTGAAGAGAGGATGTCAGCATGAAAATGACACGACGTGAATTTGTAAAGAACAATGCTATAGCTGCCACGGCTACTGCAGCGGGTGTAACTATTCCGGGCATTAAAGATGTACTGGCAGCCTCTGAAGATAAAATTCGCTGGGATAAAGCACCTTGCCGCTTTTGTGGAACAGGCTGCTCTGTTTTAGTGGGAACTCAGGGCGGCAAAATTGTTGCTACACAGGGTGACCCCGATGCACCGGTTAATAGAGGCCTGAATTGTATTAAGGGATATTTTCTTTCAAAAATAATGTACGGCAAAGATCGTTTAACCAAACCTTTATTACGTAAGACTGATGGTAAATATGATAAAGAAGGTGAATTTGAAGAAGTAAGCTGGGATGAAGCATTCGATATTATGGCACTTAAGTGGAAAGAAGCGCTTAAAAATGACATAGCCGCTAACAAAGGAAAACCTGCAGATAAAATCACTTCAACGGTTGGCATGTTTGGTTCAGGTCAATGGACAATTTTTGAAGGTTATGCTGCATCTAAGTTAATGAAAGCCGGGTTTAGATCTAATCATATAGATCCGAATGCACGTCATTGTATGGCGTCAGCTGTGGGTGCATTTATTCGTGGTTTTGGTTCAGATGAACCTATGGGTTGTTATGATGATTTAGAACATGCCGATGCATTTGTGCTTTGGGGTTCAAATATGGCAGAAATGCATCCCATTTTATGGACACGTATTACCGACACACGTCTAACCAAGAAAGATAGCGAAGTGCATGTTTTATCAACATTCAAACATCGTAGTTTTGATTTAGCCGATAACGGTATGGTGTTTACACCTCAAACCGACATGGTAATTTTGAATTATATTGCTAACTATATTATTCAAAATAAAGCTTACGATAAGAGCTTTATGGATAAACACGTTAACTTCAAGAAGACCACTACGGATATTGGTTATGGTTTACGACCTGAGCATGAACTAGAGAAAAAGCGAACAGGTACAGGTGGCAAACTAAGTGGTATTTCTTTTGAAGAGTATGCAAAGAGTGTAGAGGAATACACACTAGAGTATGCAAGTAAACTATCGGGAGTACCTGAAGAGAACTTATTACGTTTAGCAAAACTATATGCGCATCCTACCAAGAAAATCACATCTTTATGGACCATGGGTTTCAATCAGCATACACGCGGTGTGTGGACTAATGGTTTGATGTATAACGTGCATCTTTTAACTGGAAAAATTTCACAACCAGGTAATGGCCCATTCTCTTTAACCGGACAACCATCGGCTTGTGGAACTGCACGTGAAGTTGGAACTTTCTCACATCGTTTACCAGCGGATTATGTTGTTAAGAAAAAAGCTCACCGTGATTTTGCTGAAAAAATATGGGAATTACCTGAGGGTACTATTCCAGGTAAGCCGGGCTACCACGCGGTTTTACAAAATCGTATGTTGAAAGACAGCAAGCTTAATGTGTATTGGGTAATGTGTAATAACAATGTTCAGGCTGCGGCAAATCTTAATGAAGAAACTATGCCGGGTTATCGTAATCCAGATAACTTCATTGTTACCTCTGATCCTTATCCAACTGTTACTGCAATAGCATCCGATTTGATTTTGCCAACTGCAATGTGGACCGAAAAAGAGGGCGCATATGGTAATGCAGAACGTCGTACACAATTCTGGCGTCAGCAGGTTTCTGCACCCGGTGAAGCAAAATCTGATTTATGGCAGTTAATGGAATTTGCTAAACGTTTTAAGATGGAAGAAGTATGGCCCGCTGATTTATTGGCTAAATCGCCCCAATATAAAGGTAAAACATTATTTAATGTTTTATTTGAAAATGGTCAGGTTGATAAATTTAAAAAACAAACAGTTATGGATGACCGAGGCAATAAATACCAGAATGATGAAATGGATGATTTTGGATTTTATGCACAAAAAGGTTTGTTCGAAGAGTATCGTCGCTTTCAGTTAGAAGGTGTTAAGAAAGGTCATGAGCAGGCGCCTTTCGATGTTTATCACAAAACACGAGGACTAAGATGGCCCGTAGTTGATGGTAAAGAAACATTATGGCGTTATGCAGAAGGTTATGACCCATATGTTAAAAAAGGTGAAGGGTTTAAGTTTTACGGTAAACCCGATGGTAGAGCGAATATTATCACTGCGCCTTATGAAGTAGCAGCAGAAAGCCCGGATGAAGAATACGATTTATGGTTATCAACAGGTCGTGTACTGGAGCATTGGCATTCTGGCTCAATGACGCGCCGTGTTCCTGAATTATATCGTGCATTTCCTGATGCGGTTGTATTCATGCACCCTGAAGATGCAAAAGCACGTGGTTTGCGTCGCGGGTTAACTGCAAAAATAATTTCTCGTCGTGGTGAAGTTGAATGTCAGGTAGAAACTCGTGGACGTAACAGGCCGCCAAAAGGTCTGGTATTTGTACCCTGGTTTGATGCCGGTCGTTTGATTAATAAGGTAACACTTGATGCGACAGATCCGCTTTCCAAAGAAACGGATTACAAGAAGTGTGCCATAAAAATCGAGAAAGCCTAGGTAACGACTCAGCTTACCCCTGTGAGACATCATGGCTTCGTTAGAAAATGGACATTTACATTTGTAAACTTACATTTTCCGCCTTGCCCTGATGCCTCACAGGGGCAACCTGAACCGTTACTCAACTAGCGCATTTGTAGATATAAGTAATTAAGAGAAGTTTTAGTGAATTCAGTTACCAATAAATCAATTCAAAGTCGTCGACGCTTTTTGGAGAATATTTCCAAAGCGGCTGGCGGTGCTGCGTTGTTTGGAATTGGTTTGGGTTTGTATTCACAGCAATCAAAGTCACTGCCCTCTACGGCTATTCGTCCGCCGGGTGTTGATAATGAAAGTGATTTTTTATCAGCTTGTGTACGATGTGGTTTATGTGTGCGTGATTGCCCTTATGACACTTTGAAGCTTTCAAGGTTAGGAGAACATGTTGCTCTAGGTACACCTTATTTTGATGCTCGAAGTATTCCCTGCGAAATGTGTGAAGATATACCTTGTGTGAAGGCGTGCCCAACCGGTGCGCTTGATCCAGAGCTAACGAATATTGATGATGCTCGTATGGGGCTGGCGGTATTAATAGATCAGGAAGCCTGTATTGCATTTCAGGGTTTACGTTGCGAAGTTTGTTATAACGTTTGCCCTGTTCAAAATAAAGCTATATCAATAAACCGGCAACGTAATAGTCGTACGGGTAAACATGCTCTGTTTATTCCTGTCGTACATTCTTCAGATTGTACGGGCTGTGGTAAATGTGAACATGCCTGTATTTTAGAAGAAGCGGCAATAAAAGTGTTGCCAACAAAACTGGCTAAAGGTGAGTTAGGGCATCATTACCGTTTAGGTTGGAAAGAAAAACAAAAAGCGGGTGAAAGTTTAGTGACACCCGATTTAGAACATAAATATAACCTTCCTCAAGGTACTGAGTATGACTATGAAGGAAAGGGTTTGATACAACCTGGGTCAAATAATTCAGGTGATCATCAGAGTAGGGGTTTGGTACAACCTGAAGAAACACCATTTAATGAAAGTGCACTTGATCGTTTGAATAAAGGGCATCTGTAGAAATGGTTAGAAATATTGACAAAGTTATTGGTCAGGATGCGGTTGTTAAAAAAGGCTGGTTAGTTGCACATAAGTGGTTATTGTTAAGAAGGTTAAGTCAGTTAAGTATTTTAGGTTTATTTTTAACGGGGCCATTATTTGGTTACTGGTTGATTAAAGGCAATATGACTTCCAGTTTAATTATGGATACAGTTCCTTTAAGCGACCCGTTTGTTTTTATACAAACTTTATTTACGGGGTATCTACCAGAGATAGCGATTGTTACTGGTGCTGTAATAGTCACTTTATTTTATTTGACTGTGGGTGGCAGAGTTTACTGCTCATGGGTTTGCCCGATTAATATCGTAACGGATGCCGCTGACTGGTTAAGACGTATATTGAAAATCAGAACATCATTAAGTTTTTCAAGAATGGGACGTTATGGGTTGTTGGTGATTTCAATGGTGCTGTCATCAATAACCGGAATGCTTGTATGGGAGCTAGTCAATCCGGTAACCATGATACAAAGAGAGTTAGTATTTGGAATGGGTTTATCATGGCTGTTTATAGTTGGCATATTTATTTTAGATGCATTTGTTAGTCGTCGAGCCTGGTGCGGACACTTATGTCCTATGGGCGCTTTTTATAGTCTTATCGGACAGGCTAGCCTATTAAAAGTAAATGCAATTAATCGTGCTTCTTGTAATGACTGCATGGATTGTTTTGCCGTTTGCCCGGAACCACAGGTTATTAAACCGGCACTAAAAGGTCATGCTAAAAGTAGCCCGGTTATTTATTCAGGAAACTGTACAAATTGTGCTCGATGTATAGATGTTTGTGCAGAAAATGTATTCACAATTAAACATAGATTTATAAATTAGATATCAATTTTACAATATATTTAATAACTTCTCAGGGGGAGTTACACTTATGAAAAATTCAATTTTAGCAGGCTTAATACTGATGAGCTCGTCTGTACTGATAACAGCAACCTCGGGTGCAGGTGAAGTAAATTCACTGCGTGGTTCTTCAGATATTGGTGCCCCATCAAATGAAGTTGTCAATAAACGTAATATTAATGACCAGGCGCCTATTTTGCGTGATTATGTACAGCAACCACCTTTGGTGCCACATAAGACTAAAGGTTATAAAATTAATATGAAGTTTAATAAATGTTTAACCTGTCACAGCTGGGCAAATTATCAAAAATCGGGAGCCACAAAAATATCACAAACGCATTTTTCTGGGCGTGACGGTGAGGCTATGTCTAATGTGGCACCAAGACGATACTTCTGTAATCAATGCCATGTTCCCCAGGCAGATGCTAAGCCACTTGTGGAAAACTCATTTCAAGCAGTAAAAACAATTCATTAAAATAAAAGGGTAAAACAATGAATATAAAGTCATTGATTAAAAAAATGAGAAGCCCTAGTACAGCAACCCTGGGTAGTCTGTTAATAGCAGGTTTCGTAGCGGGTGTAATTTTCTGGGGTGGCTTTAATACAGCAATGGAAGCAACCAATACCGAGGCTTTCTGTATCGGATGTCATGAAATGAAAGACAATGTGTATCAGGAATATAAAGATACGATTCATTATGCTAACAGAACCGGTGTTAGAGCAACATGCCCTGACTGTCACGTGCCCAAACCCTGGATACATAAAATGGTACGTAAAGTACAGGCGAGTAATGAGTTGTTACATAAAGCATTGGGTACGATTGATACGCCTGAAAAATTTGAAGAAAAACGGCTGCATCTTGCACAGAATGTATGGCGCCAAATGAAGCAAACGGATTCACGTGAATGCCGTAATTGTCATAATTATGAGTCTATGGATTTTGGCGAACAACAAAAACGTGCAGTGGCTAATCATAGTAAAGGCCTTGAAGAGGGAGACACCTGCATTGATTGTCATAAAGGTATCGCGCATTCATTGCCCGCATTATATGAGGTCGATCCCAGTGCTGTAACGGGTAATGCTGGCCACTAACGCTGTCTGATCAAACAGAGAGAGACCTGATATTCCCGGTTTCTCTTTGTCTTATAGTCTCTGCTGTTCAGTTGCGCTTAAATTCTATCAGTTCATCCTTTGTTACTCTGTAAAATCTAGCAATTTATTCGATAAAACGTATGATATAGTCGTAAAAAACAGGCGCTGGCCATTTTATGACTAAATCAAAAAAATACTCTCTTCGTTTTATACTAACGGGCTTATTCACCCTTCTTATGTTATCTGTAGGCGGTGTAATTGGTACGTTAAACTATACACAGATATCTCGGTTATTACTTTCTGCCTCAGATAAAATTTATGACAGAGTAGCTGAAGAGGTTGTGCTCAATTACTATAAAACATATAGCCCTGTATTTAATTCTTTAAAATTACTTTCGCACTCTTCTCTATCAACTAGTGCATCCTTTAAAGAAAGGCTGGCTTATATTGGTGTACTGTCAACTGCTCTTAACACAGAAGAATCAATTACTGCTGTACAGGTGGGTTATGAAAATGGTGACTTCTTTATTGTTAGAAAATTAAATACAGATGCTTTAAAAACACAGTTTAATGCACCTGAAAGAGCAGTTTTTCTGGCTGAGAATACGGATGTCGATAAAACTGGAGCGATTGTTTTATCAAAGGTATATCTAGATGTGAACCTGAAGGTGGTTAAACTGGGTGAAGATGAAATAACCGATTATGACCCCAGAATCAGGCCCTGGTTTAATCAGGCATCAAGCATAGCAAAGGCAATAGCCCCTTATTATTTCTTTTTTATGCACGAGGTGGGCACCACTATAACCATGAAGATGCATCAGTCTGAAACAGTTATCGCAACCGATTTAACACTGAAAAATATTTCAAATAGTTTAATGAAATCTAAGATGACATCAGGTTCAGAGATGTATCTGGTTACATCAAATGGAACAGTAATTGCTAGTTCAAATAAAGGTGAAGAGTTAGTTAAAGACACACAGGGAAAAGTAATACTTAAAAATATAAATGAACTACCCAGTTTAGTATTAACGGATGTACTGACTAAAGATTTATTTAAAGAACAAAAATTAAGTTTCAGGTCAGAAGGTAAGCTATGGCAAGGTGCGGTTAAGAAAATTGGTAAACTGGGAGGTAATGACCTTTATTTATTAGCCTTTACACCTGTTAAGGAGTTGTTGAATGATGCCATTGAAATAGGCTTGAAAAGTTTTTATCTGTTAATTGTAATTATTATGCTGGCATTACCAGTAGTCTGGTTTATTTCTAAAAGAATGTCTGTTGCTATGCAGTCTCTGGCAGCAGAAGCAGATAAAATAATGCATTTTGATTTTTCTGCTTCAACTATATCGAAAAGTAAAATCAAAGAAGTTGATGAATTGTCAAATGCTCAGAATTTAATGAAATCTAGTTTAAGTCAGTTTATAAGTTTAATTAACTCACTGGCGATTGAGAAAAATTTTGATTCATTACTGGAAAAAATAACATCTGAAACACTGAAAGCGAGTCAGGCAGATGCGGTAGCTACATATTTGATTGATGATGAAAGTAAGCTTAAGGTTGATTCGTTGAAATCGATTGATGAGTATAGTGTTAATAAATCATGTTTGCCTGACTTTACGGTGTCAGCTGATGATAGTGTTACAGAATTGTTTAATTCAAAAGATTGTAAATATGTTAAGCATAACTCTAAAGACGATACACAATGGCAGAGCCTCGCTGCACAGCTGAATATAGAAGTAATTAAAGTTGTTCTACTGCCTTTGCGTAATAGACAATCTGAATTTATGGGGATTATTGCACTGGTTTATGATTATAACGATAAGGAAACAGATTCATTACAGCAGCAGTCTTTTTCATTTATTCAGGCATTTTCTAAATTTGCAGCAGTTTCGTTAGAGAGTAAACAGCTACTGAAAATGCAGGAAGATTTGCTGGATGCATTCATTAAACTGATAGCAGGTGCAATAGACGCTAAGTCTCCATATACCGGGGGGCATTGTCAGCGGGTACCTGAGATTGCAAAATTACTGGCGAAAGCTGCATGTGACTCAGACGATTCTCGATTTTCTGATTATTCGTTAACTGATGATCAGTGGCAGGAGCTGCATATAGCTAGCTGGTTACATGATTGCGGTAAAGTTACTACGCCAGAATATGTGGTTGATAAATCAACCAAGCTCGAAACTATTTATGATCGTATTCATGAAATCCGTACACGGTTTGAAGTATTAAAAAGAGATGCGGAAATTGAACACTGGAAAGCAGTATCAAATGGCGGTGACATAGGTGAACTTAATGAAGCCTTAAAGCAAACGATTCAGGAACTAAATGAAGATTTCGAATTTGTTGCAACCTGTAATCAGGGTGGTGAATTTATGCAGCAGGAAAAAATTGATAGGTTAAATAAAATTGCGGATAAACGCTGGATGCGAACGCTTAATGATAGATCGGGTGTTTCATGGGAAGAAGAAAATCGTATGAAAAAAACACCTGAAAAAACACTGCCGGTTGAGGAGCACTTATTATCTGATAAACCAGAACATATTATCGAGCGCTTAGAGTCAGAAAAAATTCCTGATAATAATCAATGGGGTTTCAGGCTAGACGTACCTAAGTTTAAATTCAATATGGGTGAGCTGTATAATTTGTCTGTAAAAGCAGGTACGTTGACAGGTGAAGAGCGTTATATAATTAACGGACACATGATTCAGACAATTAAAATGCTTGATGAGCTCCCATTCCCTGCACATTTGAAAGAAGTTCCAGCAATTGCCGGTGGTCATCATGAATCAATGGATGGTAAGGGGTATCCTAAGCGACTTTCAAAAGAGGATATGTCTCTAACTGCACGAATGATGGCTATTGCAGATATTTTTGAAGCATTAACAGCATCAGATAGACCTTATAAAAAAGCTAAGTCATTAAGCGTATCGCTTAAAATAATGTCAGATATGAGAGATCGAAATCATATAGATGGAGATTTATTTGATTTGTTTTTAGGTTCGGGTGTTTATTTAAAGTATGCAGAAAAATATTTGTCTAATGAGCAGATTGATATTGTAGATATCGAACAATATTTATCTTCTTAAGAATTATGAGAACAAAATATTTACTGATTTTTTTTATATTATATACATTCAGCAATGCTCTATTTGCAGACAGGGTAGTGCGCGAGCTGGGTCGTGTGGACGGTGAACCTGAGCCTTATGTCTTTCCCTATGCATTTGCCTCTGAGTCTATGGGGTTTGTTGTCGGTGTTGCAGGTGGTATTAGTGGTTTGCCACAGGAACAGAATAGTCTGGTAACGACTTTACTAGTTAGTAATGAAGGCGCAGCAGCGGCATATGCCTTTTTTAATAATTATCAGTTTTCTAAAGATTCACATCTTTTTGTTGATATTAGTCTTGGTTTGGGTGAGTTTCCACAACAAAGAGCTTACCTTGATACATCGCCGTCGACAGGTTTACCACCTGCCGGCAGTAATGATTCATCTGCCGATAATTATTTCGAAGCAGAAGGTTTTTCTAACTGGCTAGAAATAGATTTTAAATATTTATTTGATATTGGTAGTGGTAAATCTAATCCGGTTAATGTTTATACATTGAGTGAAGGTTTATTAGTGGGTGGTGCTAATGGCGGAGAGATATTTAATCCATTTAAATCTGGTCGAACCTATTTGCAAACAACTTTTTTTCATCATAATAGAGATTATGATGTTAGTTCTGAGTTTCCATTGTCTACAACTGGAGTAGGTTTTTCTTTAAAATATGATAATACTGATTTTCCAGTTAACCCAAGTTTGGGTAGTATTTTAAAAGTGGGTATTAAGCATGACCCGGGTTTTAATAAAAATAAACAATGGAGTGTTGCGGAAATTGAATACAGTACTTATTTCAAGTTACCACAAGGGCCATTTACAGAACAACAGGTTATCGCATTTAATGCCTGGACCGCACACACTTTAAGTGATGCACCTGCCCCTCATTATTATGGAGTAACACTGGGTGGATTGTATCGATTACGTGCGTACCCGATAGAGCGTTTTCATGATAAAAGTGCGCTTTATTATTCAGCGGAGTTTCGTACTATTCCAAAATCTGATTTTCTAAGAAATATCAGTTTTCTTGAATTTATAAGTTTAGAGTGGTGGGAGCTGGCTTTCTTTTATGAAACAGGCCGGGTTGCAGCTGATTGGGATTTAAAGGATCTACATGATTCGATGAAATCAGATGTGGGTATCAGTTTACGAATAATGGCTAATCACGATATTGCTCGACTTGATGTAGCCTGGTCAGAAGAAGACACCGCCATCTGGCTGATGTACGGGCATCCGTTTTAAAAGATAGTCGTCAGTTAGAAGTCATAAGTCAAAAAATAAATACTGTTCACCCTTTGGGAGAGGCTGCTTTTGACTTACGACTAAAGACTTCAGACTTATGACTGTGGCTTATTGAAGATTAAGCATCACAGTATTTGAAAAATCACTGCTCGTTGTACCGCCAACTGTTTTAACTGCGATATATAATTTATTACCTGTTGCAAAATCTTTTACTCTGCCCCATGCAATAGATGTATCACTGTTTTGTACTAAAGCATTCGTCGCTCCAGACATGTCGGCATTATTTGAAATATATAAAAGATAGTCAGTTTTCTGGCTAGAAAGCGAAATACTTACAGGTGAGGTTCTAGTCACTACAGTGCCTTCCACAGGGCTAGTGATCAGACTTGAAATGCCGCTATCAGTTATAGCCGATACCATTAATTCTTCTGTATAAACAATTCGGTCTGCCATCTCACCAATTCTGTCAGCCATTAAGCCGATATTGTCAGACATGATTAAAATTCTATCAGCCATAGTGCCTATGTCTGCAGATAAGCCTAATACAATGTTCTCCATCGTATTAAGTGCTGTTTCAACCATATTTTCAAATGGGTCAAAAAACCATGCATTAGCTGTTCTAGTTGATGCTGTGAAAAGAATGCTTGATGATAGTAAAATAATGCCCAATGTGGCAATACGGGTACGCTTTTGCATAAAAATAGTTCTCTGTTTATTTAAAAAGCGTGATTCTACTTACCATTAGAGTATTAGCAAATACTAATCATAGGGTTATTGTTATTATTTATCTTGTATCTTATTGAATATAAAGGATAATTAATGCTCTGTCAGAATTGTTCATGGTTTCCTCATAGGTGCCATATAAAAGTTTAATAGAATCTGGAGATTTGAGTGAAGTTCACAGTAGACGAATTTCGTGCCTGGGAAAATAAAAAGGTCACCCTGTTAGGTATGTCAGGTGTAGGTAAAACATATTTATCAAGTATGTTACGTGATAGCCAGTGGTTCCATTTCTCTGGAGATTATCGAATAGGCACTCGTTATCTGGATGAGCCTATTCTGGATATGATTAAACAGCAGGCTATGCAGGTTCCATTTTTGAATGAGCTGCTGCGTAACGACTGGATTTATATTAGAAACAATATCAAAGTTCATGACTTAGGTCCTGTACTGAGCTTTGTTGGAAAATTAGGTAACCCGGAGTTAGGTGGTGTAGAGCTAGATGACTTCGTTAAACATCAGGCGTTATATCGTGAAGCAGAAGTTGCAACTATGTTTGATGTACCAGACTTTATTGAAAAAGCACAAAGTATCTACGGCTATAAACATTTTATTAATGATGTAGGTGGCAGCTTATGTGAGCTTGATGAGCCAGGTGTTATTGAAACCCTCGCTGAGCATACATTGATGCTCTATATTCAGGTGACCAACAAGGAAGAGGAAAAGAAGTTAATCGCTCGTGCGCAGAGTGCACCTAAGCCATTATATTATCGTGCTGAGTTTTTGCGGGAACAGTTAGCTATATATTTAAAAGAAAATGATATGCAGTATGCAGCCGAGATGGATCCTGATGAATTTACTCGTTGGGTATTTCCCCGTTTGTTCCATTCTCGTATACCGCGATATGAAAAAATTGCTAAGCAGGGTTATACAGTAACCTCGGAAGAGGTTGCAAAAGTTAAGAATGAAGATGACTTTCTAAAGTTGCTAGAAACTGCAATAGCTAGAGAGTCGTGAATTAAGGAAAGAAGAAAAAGAAAACGCGAAAAACGCAAATGACCGCGAAAGTAATCAAAAGCAAAATTGGTTAAATGCGCCGCAGGCGCATTAACTTAATAATATTAGCGTGTATTAGCGGCTATTTGCGTTTTTCGCGTTTTCTCTTTCTTGGTATGTATAAACAACAAGAGTTAAATAACTAAATGCCATTAGTCGCCCATAATCAGTTACCTTCATTTAACCGTTTACGTGGTGAAGGTATAAAAGTGCTCGCACCGGATGCCGCGCAGCATCAGGATATTCGAGAGTTACATATTGGTTTACTGAACATGATGCCTGATGCCGCTCTTTCAGCAACAGAACGGCAATTTTTTAGACTTATCGGTGAGAGCAATCCTATAGCGCAGTTTTATGTTCATCCTTTTACTTTAAGTGAGTTACCCAGAAGTGAAAAAACTCAGGCGCATATTGATCAGTTTTATGAAACATTCGAGCAAATAAAACAGCAAGGTTTAGATGCCTTAATTATTACGGGTGCAAATGTGATTGGTTCCGAGTTATCCAATCAGGCTTTCTGGCAACCATTAATTGAAGTTGCCGACTGGGCGCATGAAAATGTAACCTCAACGTTATGCTCATGCTTGGCAACTCATGCTGTACTGGAGTTCAGATATAATCAGAAACGTGTCACGCAGTCTGATAAAAAATGGGGGGTATTTCAACACCAGATTACAGATCAGTCACACCCTCTGGTTACAGATATTAATACTCGATTTGATGTTCCGCACTCACGATGGAATGATGTCAGTCGAGAGCAATTTGAACAGGCTAAATTAAAAGTGCTCGGTGTTGGAGAAAGTGATTTTGTGCATCTGGCTACTTCAGAAGATGGTTTTAGAACTATTTTTTTTCAGGGTCATCCGGAATACGATACCATTTCTTTATTAAAAGAGTATAAACGAGAAGTTCTATTATATATTGAAGGGAATCGTGAAGACTATCCTCCCTTCCCGGAAAATTACTTTGATTTAAAGTCTTCTGCAATATTACGTGAATTTAAATCTAATGTAATTCGTTCGATGAATGGTTCCTTAGATATGCCTGAGTTTCCTGAAGATCTGATCGTACACTATCTTGATAATACCTGGCATGATACGGCAGAAGGTGTGGTCGGCAACTGGGTGGGACTGGTTTATCAGCTAACGCACTCTGATCGAATGAAACCGTTTATGGATGATGTAGATAGCAAAAACCCCCTTAATTTATAGTTGAAAAATAATGACAAACCCTGAGATGGATGAATCCCTGAATGTTTTTGGCGAGCCCTTAATTGCCTGCGGTGAAAATCCTCCTACTGGCTTTTATCGGGATGGTTTCTGTAATACCTGTATGCAGGATGTAGGTTCACATACAGTGTGTATAGAAATAACTAAAGAGTTTTTAGAGTACTCTCGATTTAAAGGAAATGACCTTAGTACGCCTATGCCAGAATACGGGTTTCCCGGCTTGAAGTCGGGAGATAGCTGGTGTTTATGTGCAGCACGCTGGAGTGAGGCGCAAAAAGAAGATATGGCACCACGGGTTCACTTAATGCGAACTCATATCAGAGCGCTTGAAATTGTACCTATAGAACTCATGCGTCAATATGCTGTGGATTTAAACTAAAATATAATACTTACATGAATGAGTTAATTTAGCTTTGAATCTTTGTGAGTACGTATTTAAAGCATGAAAAATTATTTTCTTACCTTGTTATTTAATTACTATTAAATTGTTAAGTGTTTAAAGCAGAGCTATTTATTTTTATTAAAATGCTTTTAGACCTTTGATAGCCAGGGAAGGGGCATTGCTATATTCAGCCACCGCAGAAGTTACTATTAATTAGTTTTATTTTGATGTAAAAGAACCCCGATAATTTAAGTCTGTTTATTTACTTAACTTTTCAGGGTCAGATATAGTATGTATTTTAAAAAACTATTTTTTTAATTTTTCGATACCTAGTGCTTTCAAAATAAATACTTCAAATACTGAATCAGTATTGCCTTTTCGCATTTTACGCATAAAATATTTTTCAAAACCGATCTTGGCCTGATGTACCCACTTGCCTTTTTTAAACCATGTGACATTACGTGGTGGAATCTGCGGAATCGCTACAAATGCTGCACCGGTGTCACCCATATCAGCCAGACATATTGCATTCCAGGTGCCACAACTTTCCGGTTGTTCACCGCGTAGTTCATGCTTAATGTTTTTAACAATAGCCGTAGCCATTGTTTCTATCATATAACCCGTTTTAGGTGCACCGGTTGGAACAGGGGTTGCTTCAACCGGCGGGATTGCAACGCAAACACCCGCAGAATAAATATTTTTATATTTTGGGTTACGCTGATTGTCATCAATTATGACAAAACCACGGGGATTGCATAATCCCTCAACATTGGCAACGGGATCAATGCCTTTAAATGCGGGAAGCATCATTGAAAAATCAAATGCTATTTCATGTTCTTTTAGTAAGTTACCAGCTGAATCAAGTTCTTCAGTAAATAACTTACCATCTTCGACTTTTGTTGTTTTTGCATTGCTGATAAATTTTATATCGTGTGCACGTAAGTCTGACTCAAGCATGCTTTTAGAATCACCTACACCGCCTAAACCGAGATGGCCAATATAGGGTTCTGAAGTTACATACGTCATTGGGTATTTATTGCGAATTTTACGTTTACGTAACTCAGCATCCACAATAAATGCAAACTCATAGGCAGGGCCGAAACAACTGGCAAAAGGCATAGCACCGATAACAATTGGCCCGGGATTATCTAATAAATGCTGGAACTGTTTGTAGGCTGTTGCTGCATGTTCAGATGTACAAATAGATGATGTAAAACCATCAGGGCCTGAACCGGGTACTTCTTCAAAAGCCAGTTTTGGCCCAGTAGCTATGACGAGATAATCGTACTCAAGTGCTGAGCTTGACTGAAATTTTAAAGTGTTATTATCAGCGTCAATCTCTGTCACAGTATCCACAATTAAATTAATGCCTTTTTTATCAAGCACAGGTTTTAAGGGAACAGAGATATCTTTTTCTGAGCGCCAGCCTACAGCGACCCATGGATTTGAGGGAGTAAATTGAAAGTGGTCACGGTTATTGATAATGGTGACGCTGTGCTCTTTACCTAGCTCTTCGCGCATTTCATAGGCGCAGGGTAGACCGCCTACGCCGGCGCCAATAATTGCAATATGTGCCATTTGTCATTTCCTCGATTTATCATTTGGGAGTAATGACAAGGTTATTACAAGTATTAGGCCAAGTTTATATACTCATATAAATCATAGACTTATATATTGAAAAGCAGACTTATCGAAATGACAGTAAGGTCTGTCATGTCATATTTGTCATGACATGACAGACCTGTAAGTTGATTATAGGTATATGAAGATTAGTGTACGGATACATTAGGGTTAGAAATGCCATTTCGAATTTCATCATCTGTAGCATCACGAACCTCAAGCACTTTTACCTTGAAAGTGGCGGTTTTACCTGCGAGAGGGTGGTTACCATCAACGGTTAATTTATCACCTTCGATTTTAGATACTACGAAAGTTTTAGATTCACCTTCAGAATTGGCCATTTCAACCTGAGCACCCAGCTTTCTAAATTGTGGCGGTACATTCTCAAGATCATCTGTGAATGTCAGCTCCGGGTCATATTCTCCGAAACCTTCTACAGGCGGTAATTCAACTTCAATGTTGTCTCCTACCATGCGGCCTTCCATTGCTCTTTCTATTCGCTCAATTAAGCCCATATTGCCGGCTCCATGAACGTAATGAACGGGTAAATCAACCTGTTCTACGACATTTCCCTGGTCGTCAGTGATGGTATAAGTAAACTGCACGGCTTTATTTCTACTAATTTTTTGTGATGGCATGATTTCTACTGTTGTTAATATAAATATTTTGCCATTATACATTATTAGCGCTGCGGCCATAATTAGCAGGCTTAATGTGTTGATAGTAGCAGTGTATAATTAAAGCCTGTGTATCAGTTTTGTAAGATAAATCGCACATTAATTAGGGTTTTTAAAGAGCCGATATAGTATTAATATTAGTGTATAATTATTAACCAGATTTAAATATTTAAGAGATTCAAAATGGAAGCATCTTCCTGTAG
>Ga0316205_10003178_pt1 | contig 15903 bp, 15 predicted proteins | sample 3monthpyrite_MG_FD_204941 | JGI IMG/M metagenome (GOLD analysis project Ga0316205, IMG submission 204941) | Microbial mat bacterial communities from mineral coupon in-situ incubated in ocean water Damariscotta River, Maine, United States -... | ecosystem: Environmental > Aquatic > Marine >... | reverse complement strand
CGATTGGCGCTCGTACAACAATGTAACCATCAGGATAACTTTGGTAGTATATTCCATCAAAATAAAAATAGGGGACGCCAAGTATAGATAAACTCACGTAAAATTGTGGTAGGGTTTTTAAACGAAAATTTAGTGGATGGAAATGGCGCTGGATCGGTGCAACATAAAAAGTATGATAACGATAAGTTTCTTTATATCGATATGTACGGTCTTTCTTAGTTTGAACCATCCTGTTATTGTAATGCAAATCATGTGAACTAGGGGGCAATTTAGTTCTAGCCATTGGCGGAGTGTTTTTTTTCACGGGAGGCTTAGTATAAGGTTTTTTTGTTTGGGATGTTTTGTTCGGGATTGATTGATTAGAATTGTCAGCAGGCTTATTCTTGCTATTTTTATTTGTTGGTTCTTTTCCTTGAGATGTTTTATTTTTGTCGGAATTTTTGGTTTGATTTGCACCGTTAGCATCGGGCAGTACAAAGGTTAGAGATAAGCCCATTAGCAATATAAGAAGTTTTAACATGTTAGTTCCTCTCATTGGATTATTTAGTACCAGCTCTAACCACTGTTCGGTATAAGGTGTAATGCTCTTTTAGATAAAAACACCCTCGAAAACTGGCAAATCAAATCTAAAAATAGCCTACTAAATACACACGATATAGAACCACCAGATAGATTATCTCATAGCTAGTGAAGTACTTAATTGATATATATCATCTATATTTGGTTCTTCTACCGATAACTCAACGGAGAGAGAACTAAACAGGCAAATTAGCTCAAGATATGGATCAATATAATTTTCTCGCTAGCTGATAAAAAAACCGCTTGATAATAATTAGTTTGATAATAGGCGTAAGTTTTGGTTTTCAATGCTCCAGATACTTAAAGTCCTTAAATTTTTGAAAAGTCATTCAGATAACGAGTTATTTAACATTGCCAGCAGCGAAAACTTGTTATACTGTTAACGGCAATACTTCAGATAAAAACAAGATGATTGGAGACATCGATGAAACATTTAGTGACTTTTTATTTTTTAATTTTCGTTTTTTCTCAGAATCTATACGCGCACGGTTTTGACGAAGATGAGACTCGCTACAAAGGTCCCATACCAAAAAAAGCTTACATAATATCTCCTCAAGATGGCGCTAATGTACCGCAAACATTTAAAGTCATTTTCGGCTTAAAAGGCATGAAAATTTCACCAGCAGGTATCGAACAAGCAAACTCTGGTCATCATCATTTATTGGTCGATGCAAAAGAATTACCTGATATGGGTAAACCACTCGGTAAATCACTAATGCACTTTGGCAAAGGTCAAACGGAAACTACGCTTACGCTCACTCCGGGTAGTCATACATTACAACTTATTATGGGTGACTATATGCATATGCCTCACAAGCCTGCGGTTGTGTCTAAAAAAATAACTGTGGTTGTGGAGTAAAACTTTGTCCCATTGGATCAAAGATGTTTGTTTGACTGGTGTTCATGTTGAACTAAAACCTATGTCACTCGATAATGCGGATGAGCCAGCGGAAGCTGTTACCGACGGAGAGCTTTGGAAACTTTGGTTCACTCAAATACCAAATTCAAAAGATGCGTATTCTTATATTGAGAATGCGCTTGCAGCTAAAAATAATTCTGGTGAAATGCCGTTTGTTATTCGAAACATTCAAACCAATCGAATTATTGGCTCAACCAGATTTTGTAATGTAGACAATCAAAGTAAACGAGTAGAAATAGGTTACACTTGGTATCGAAAAAGTGCGCAGCGAACTAAAGCTAACACTGAGGCAAAATATCTTTTATTAACCCACGCGTTTGAAAAGCTTGAAGCGATCGCTGTTGAATTTAGAACCCATTGGTTTAACCACCAATCACGTAATGCCATTTTAAGATTAGGCGCGAAACAAGATGGCGTTTTGCGAAACCATAAACGTATGGAAGATGGAACCTTGCGAGATACTGTAGTTTTTTCAATTATCGATTCAGAGTGGTCGAGCGTAAAAAACCACTTAGAATTTAAGCTTGGGTTGTAACAGAAACTATGGGCGCAGTACATCATCGATTTAAAGAAGTATCATTTTTAGAAATGCAGCAGGCTCCTATTATTATTTTGGTATCACAGCAACCTTCTCGTCGAGAAAGTGTGAATGATGGTTCATTGGAATATGAAAAAATTGTCGAACGATACCTGGTTGAAAAATGCCACCAGGGCAACTTAAAAAGCGGTGCGATTATCGAGGTTTTTTACTCACACAATGCTCGATTTAAACAGTTTGCAAAAGACTTAGAGCGTGGTATTTCTCGCCATAGTGTAGAGTTAAGTTTTAAGGCTCCGGAGAGCGAATATTCTGGAGATGATGAACGCAAAGTTTTGTTATTAAATTTGGCGAATAAAGAAGGAATATTTGCCCATATGCGTCCAGGTTTAATTCTTCATGCTGGTTGGTGGAGTGAGTTTGAGTCGGCATAAAGAATTTTAAACTCGTCACACAAAAAATACTCACCAAAAGTTGGTGGGCAATTAATATCAACCTGCTTATCATTCCAATCAAAAACTAATCGACACGCGTGTAAATAGCCCCGATCCGCATCACTTCCTGAATACCTTTTGTCACCTAAAATTGGTGCGCCAATTGATTTTAATGCAACTCGTATTTGATGAGTTTTTCCAGTGGACGGAGTTACCCAAAACAAACGAATTTTTGGAATGAGCGACTGGCTTTTAAAATGAGTTTTTGCCGGATTGTCTTTTGTTTTGCAAAGTTTCCAGCTGCCGGAACGAGATTTTTGCATATCGCCGACAATATGACCTTGTTTCTTTTTTGGTTTTTTATCGCTCAATGCGATATAAGTCTTAAAGATTTCTTTTTGTTCAAACAATTGACCTAATCGTTTTGCTGCTTGTCGAGATTTCGCGAATAACAATATTCCCGAAGTCAGTTTGTCGAGACGATGGACCGGCCAAATGTCGGTGTTTAGCTGCTTTTTTAAAAGGCTGTGAACACCTAGTTGGTCTTCTTGATTATGAAAGGAGCAATTGGCGGGTTTGTTAACGGCTAGAAAATCATCATTGTCATAGATAATCTCAAATTTTGTTTGCGGCATATTTATTTGCTGTCGGATCTAAGCTGATCAGGATTAAATTCTAGCGCGACAGAATTAATGCAATAGCGTGTTCCAGTTGGTCCGTCATCAAATTTGTGGCCTAAATGCGCTTCGCAGTTTTTGCATAAAACTTCGACACGCTGCATACCGTGGCTTAGGTCGCTTTTTTCTACAGTCGATTTTTCTAGAGCCTCGCTAAATGCGGGCCAGCCGCAAGAAGAATAAAATTTTTGTTCGGAATAAAATAAAGCTGCCCCGCAACAAACACAGTTATACTGACCACTTTGTGTAAATTCGTGGTATTTCCCCGAGAAAGGCGCTTCGGTTCCTTTTTGTTGAGTGACTTTGTATGCAAGAGGTGAAAGTCTTGTTTTGAGATCGTCTTGAGTCATTGTTTGGCCAAAATAAGGTTAAAATTAATATTAGGTTTACATGATTGTAACGATTTAAACTGGGTCTAGTCGATATTTTTGGACTAATTAGTGAGATTAATCCACAATTATTAAGCTTAAGCATTGTTTTTGTGAGCAACTACGAACATAATTGAGATATTGAGCAAAATGACAGAAAACGTTTTTGTTTTAATGTTAAATAATGACTGGATTCGGTTTATATAATCGAACCAACCCAAGGGAATATTTGTATTATGTTAAATGATATGGAAGTTGCGGGGAGGGTGAGCAATTGGCACTAATATTATTGGTTGATGACGACCCCAAAATGCTGCGTCTGTTAGCCGATGTTATCGAACTTGACGGACACCAAGCATTAATGGCGGAAGATGGCGAATTGGCGCTGGAATATTTTGAACATCAGTCGCCCGACTTGGTTATTACCGATATTCTAATGCCGAACAAAGAAGGCTTAGAATTTATCTCTGAAATCCGTGAAATGCATCCCGATCTCAAAATTATTGCTTATTCCGGTGGTGGTGCAGCAGATCCTGAAAGTTATCTTGAGTTTGCGAGCGGCATGGGTGCTGATCGGGTATTTAGCAAACCGATGCCTTTAGCGAGTTTACGCAGTGAAATTAAATCATTACTAGCTGAAGGTAGTCGAGCAGCTGGTTAAATTTCCAACGAGAATAAATTATCGAAGGAGTCAAAAAGTCTCCTCGAGTTGTTCTTGATCGTTAGTTAGATTTTCGCCGCTCATTGTCTTTCATATTGAAGGACAATGGAGATAGAGTTAAGCCTCTTGAAAAGCAACGGTAAACCAGAATTGACTACCTTCCCCAACTTCACTGATAACTCCGATCTCTCCACCCATTAATTCCGCCAAATGTTTTGAGACAATTAATCTTAACCTTCCTGCAAAACTCGCATTACTTAGTTTTGTGGTTTGTTGTAGTGAGTCAAAAATCTCTTTTTGAGCGTCCGAAGACATGCCTATGCCTGTGTCAGCGATAGTGAATCGAAGTAATTGTCTTTGTTGATCTTCATCTGAAAAAAGATCCACATATAGAGTGACTTCACCGGCTTTAGTAAAACGGATCGCATTACCAAGTAAATTGCGGAGTATTTGTCTAATTCGAAAAGGATCTGCTCGAACAATTGATGGAACTTTGGCGTCACTGCTTGCTTGCAAGGATAAACCTTTTTCATTGGCAAAGTGAGAAAGTTCAGAAGATAAATCATCGACTAATTGTCTCACATTTAATTCTCTTTCTTTTAGCTTAAGCATGTTAGCATCGAGTTTAGAGAAATCTAAAATATTATTAAGATTGTCAACCAGTGTTCTAGTGGAGCGCTTGGCAATATTTAATAGTTGTTTGGGTTCTGCTTCAAATGGATATTCCGAAAGCAGTTTAAGCATGCTGACAACCGACTTCATTGGCGTTGTAATTTCATCGCCCATTCGAGATAAAAACTCTGATTTTAATCGAGGTGCAGCAACCGCTGAATCTCGTTCTTGTAAAATTTCATTCTTATCACTCTCTAAGCGTTGCTCCCTATCATGCAGTTTTCTAACTTCGATAGAAAGTGCCTTTTTTTGTTGTGATAATTGTTGGAATCGCTCTCTTATCGCTCGAGCGCACCCAAGCAATGCCAAGTCGGAATTGGTGTTGTGTATGTTTGATAATATATTGATCTGATCGCCAATCGGAAGATCCAAATTGAGTGAACGTTCCAACAAACTTAGTGTATCTTGAGCTTTGAGCAACTGTTGCCAAATGAGGAAAATAGTCGTGAAAGTAATAATAAGCCCAATAATTAATTGCCAAAACGCACCAGAAATCGGATCGTTATTGTTGACCATTAGCGATATTTGCCAAACCGCAGATTGGGCTTTTTGGGGCCATTTTACCTGAACGAGTTCAATGCTTGATAAATCAGGGGTACTGTCGACACTCAAACTAAAGATTTCATTATTCTTGAGTAATACAGCTGGCGCTTTAGATGAGTAGTGGATACTTTTTAGCAGTGAGGTGTCTAATAATTTGACCCCAATCAAACTGCCAATGATTTCATTTTCTACCGTTTTAACGGGGACTAATAAAATAATGGCTGGTTGTCCTTTGTATGTTTGGATAACACGGATCAAGTTTCTGGATTTATACACTCTTTCCAAAGGTTCCTGAAGACCAAAGAATTGTCCAGGACGATTCGCTTTTTTCATATAGAGAACATCATTGTCTCTAGCGTGAATACCTAACAAACTAAGCCCGGCAGCTTGGTAAATATTTTGCTGTGCAGATAGGTGTTGTGACCAATCAGTAACGACGGTTGTTTGCCAATAACCGTCGTTGGAAAGGCTAACTAAACCATCTGAAATTGCATTGATTTCATCATTTAACTCTAAACTTATTTGCTCAGCAGCGAGCTCCGCCGAGTCAACATCATTCTCCGCTGAAACTTGGTTACTAGAGTGACCGCTAACTAATAATATCGTGAACAAGGCTCCGGAAAGAAGTAGTATAAGCAAAGACTTGTTGGTTGGTGACATGAAGCGCTCCAAATTTTATTATGACGTTAAGAATATCAGAAGCTCTGAGCTTATTCAGAAGCTAAGTATTAAAATGTGACACAGTTGCGACAAAGTGCCCATCGTTAAAAGAGCACCGTTAAACGGCTACTCGCGAATTGTTAGTTACTGCTCTAATCTTTTGATTGTTGTGACTATTTTTTCATGCTCTGGGAGTTGTAAGTTTAATTTTTCCGCTGTATTTAGTAGATAGCCAGATATGAAATCAATCTCGGTTTTTCGTCCCTTCAAAATATCCTGACGCATCGACGAAGTATTAGTATAGGTCTGATTTGCGATACTCTCAACCTTTTCAAATAGACTTTGCCATGTTTGTTGCGGAAGATATTTTTTGATAATGGGGTCTAACTGCTGAGTTAAATTTGCAGCTTGTTGATTGAGATGTTGATCTTGTATCAACGCGCCGTTTGTCACTTGGTAAATAGCGGTTAGCGGGTTAATAATAGAGTTAACGATCAGCTTTGTCCACAGCGTTTCTAAATGTTGGTTGTTCCAAATAGCAATTGGTAGCGCTTTATTAAGGTGTTCAATCAAGGGTGAAAAAATAGCTTGATTAGTATCGGTTCCATCTATTTGCCCGATGAGCGTTTGTCCGCTTCCTGTATGCAACAATTGAGTGTTATTCAACTGTGCTCCGTGGCTGGTGGACGCTTGGCAAACCAGCGTATTCGGAAGAATTTTTTCAGCGATTTCAATGATCCCCAGACCGTTCATCATTAATAGAATAGGAGAATGTTTGGTGGTTATCTCTTTTAATTGGTGACAAAGGCTTTCCAAGGCGGTTGCTTTGACACAAATGATAATAAAATCGGCGTTCCGCCACTGATTAAAAGATTGATGGCTTATATCGCAGCAAAATGAATCTTGTGGTGATTGAACTTGTAGCTCGAAGCTTGGGTGTGATTGCTTAGCATATAAGATAACATCTACCTGCTTGTTTACGAGATAGGATGTCCACAGATGCCCCATGCTGCCAGAGCCGATGATATTGATAGAAATAGATTTAGAGATCATTAGGTTATGGATTGATGTTGATAGAGCATTTTAGGTAAAGTTGAATCTAATTTGAGTATACACTACATCCTTTGGTTGGTTTCTAGTAGTATTCGGTATAATGTCGACTGTTCGTTAATAGAGAATATCAATTGTCCGGAACAAAACAAAAAGCCTCCTTAACTTCGGTTTTACTCAATAAAAGAATGTTGGTCTGTCTTTTTACAGGTTTTGCTTCTGGTCTTCCATTATATATTCTTATCCAACTAGTTCCAGCATGGCTGCGAAATAAAGGTGTCGATCTATCCACGATTGGTCTTTTTGGGATCATTTTATTTTCTTACAACTGGAAATTTGCGTGGTCACCGTTAATGGAGCGATTTTCCCCTCCTTTCTTGGGAAAGCGGCGTGGTTGGATGCTGATCACTCAAGTTCCACTTATTTTGTTAACCTTAAGCTTATTGTTATTAGATCCCAGTTCTCAAATTGGTTTAATTGCTATGGTGGTAGGCACCATCGCCTTCTTTAGTGCTAGTCAGGATATCGTGCTAGATGCTTTTCGTAGGGAGCTGTTATCAGATGACGAAATGGGAATGGGTACATCTCTTTTTGTTAATGCCTACAAGTTTTCTTCCATCATTCCTGGTGGAGTCGCGTTGATAATTGAAGATCTTTTTTCATGGGAATGGGCGATAGCTGGGGCGGGTACTTTTCTCTTTATTGGTTTGATTACGACTTTGATCATTAACGAACTCCCTAAGTCAGGACACCAACCAACGAGTATTCAAGAAGCGATCGTTGAACCATTTAAGGAGTTTTTTTCAAGAAATGGTTGGAAAAATGCGTTACTTGTTTTGTTATTCCTGGTTCTCTACAAGTTAGGGGATAATATGGCAACGGCTTTGGAGACGCCATTTTTCTACGACATGGGCTTTTCTGGTACAGAAATTGGGACTATTGCAAAACTCTCGAAGCTATGGTCGGCAATTTTCGGAACTATCATCGGTGGTATTTTATTACTTTATTTAGGGATTAATCGATCACTATGGGTATTTGGGATCTTTCAGATATTCAGCATTCTCGCATATTTTTTCTTGGCTAAAGCGGGGCATAATAACTGGGTTTTGTTTACTGCAGTCAGCCTAGAGTATTTAGGTGTTGGTTTAGGCACTGTGGGAGTTTCAACTTTTATGGCGAGGCTCACCAGCAAGCGATTTACTGCAACTCAGTTCGCTCTGTTGTCGAGTATTGTGACAATTCCTAGGACGTTTGCAACTGCGAGTACTGGATTTATTATAGAGGAAGTTGGGTACCAATTATTTTTTGTTATTTGTTATATGTGTGCGATACCGGGGATGTTGTTATTAATTAAGGTAGCACCTTGGAGTGGAAAAAGTAAGATGCTACCCTAATTGAAATTTTTCAAATAAGTGATTAGGTACTAAAAATGAAAAAACACACTCACATAAGCGCCGGTAAATTCTAAATCAGAAACAAATTCGGACTCATCAACATCCATACTAAAAGTACGATAACCTGCTTTGCCACCTAGACCAAAATCACTTTCATAACCTACAGAAATTTCAGTGTCAGATAGTGAATCATCACCAAATCCAATCAAATTGATCGCGCCATCGACGAAAAAGCCAGTAAGCGGTAAATCAACCCGTCCTTTTAGGTAAATGAGCGGGATTGTGAAATCCAGGGCTTCGCTTTCGTTTATATTTGAGCCGGTGGGGTCGGTTCTGAGAGTAACAATGCCATCGTATTGGCGGAAAGTGATCCCTCCGTCCAGATTAATCCAATTATCAAGCAATTCATAATAAAGGGTATATTCAATATTACTTAAGTCTATTTGAGTATCTATATCCTCATTTGCAGTAAAAGTTTGACCGGCAAATAAGATGTCTCTTGATAAAGTTGAAGACGCTTTTGCATCGAGATCAGAGGAAACTAGCTTAAAATTCGGCAGAAATGGTACCGGATGCTCTAAAGATGCCCAAATAATATTATGACTCTCGTCTGAAAAACCCATATCATCTTCAAGATCAAGTGATGTACCCGATAGTGTTCCATCGTCAACGGCTATAAATCCAGAGTAATCGGGTGTCCACTGATAAGCGCCCACCTCAATTCCAGCGGCATCGGCCTGTACATAAGAACTAAACGTTAGGCTCGCTATGGCAAGTATGGATAATTTTTTTAACATCGTAATTTCCTAATTGTTGTTATCGTCGACTAATTATGGACTATCAAATACAAAAAAGTCAGGTAAATGTTCACAATTATCTCAATTATGCTGCTAAATTAAAGGGTTATTGGGGGTTTTTAACAAATTCCTCAAGAGTTGGGTCGGAAAACACGCTAGAAAGCTGTTTTGTTAGCATTTTATTCATAACGCCAGTGACATCGAGGTTGTTAGTCGGATTTCCCACTTCTTGCATACTGGTTGCTCGAAATATTTTAGACCACTGCTGGCTGCGCTTGTTGACTGTCATTTTGATTTCGCTTTTTCCTCGAACAATGCTCTTAAAGGTTAGCTCTTCAACGGTAAGTTTTAGTGCCATGATTTCAATATTAAAAGCGACATCTGCCAAAAGTGGTTTACTAATGATTTTATAACCCCTTTGCTTGAGCAACGTCATCAGCTTTTCTTGCAGCACTTTAGCTTCGTCGTTTGGACCAGAAATAGTCTTTTGTTTGCCTGTGTCAGTAACTTTTTCCCTAAGATCTATGACCTTCACCGCAACGATTTTGACTTTCTCAGGCAGAATATCGAGGTTATCGATATCCGGATCGAGTTGATATTTTAAAGTACTGGGATTACAGGCGGATAGCAAAAAGCTCAAAGCGATAACCAAAGCGAATATTTTATTTGTTTGATTCATGGTGATGTCTCTATTTTGGTAGTTTAAAACTTAAAATTCCTATCCATAATTCTCAAAGTGAAAATGGGATGAGTCCCCTTTCCTTGGAAGGAGAGGAATACGTCGGAGTGTCTCTATACATTCGGAAAGAGAAAGTAATAAGCCAATCCATAAACTTTTCTGAATAGTGGTAAATTTTTGATTCTTGAAAAGGCATTATGCCAGAAATTAGGCTTGAACTGTAGAATGAAAGTTGGAATTAATTTAATCTTATACAATAAGTTTACTTATGATATTCACCTCAAAACTCCAACTCCTGCTCGTTCAACCGCGAATCCGCAGTCGGTATTTTAATATCAAAACATACCCCACTAATATCCAGCGGTCTAAAAACTAATTTATGAATATTCTTGTAAGGTTTTAACTGAATGTACCATCGACTTCTGCCACCTGAAGATGGTTCTAACCATTCAAAAACTTCAGATTTTTCAATTGTGTCAGAAGTGTATGTTTCGATTTCATCATTTGATTCGGGATCGAATGATTTAACGGTTATACTGTTAATTGGAATATCCGGTTGTAAAGAAACTTCACTTTGCCATTCGGAACTCTCTTCTTGTTTGTCGCTTAGTCTCACACTCATTTTGTGATCGATAAATCGACAGTTGATTCTTTGCTCTACAGATTCTCCGCTTGCAAGATTTAATATCAGCAATAAATCGGATTCAGCATTTTCAATGTTGCTAGCTTTAATATTTCCTTGATAACCTCTGACTATTTCACTCGCAAAAAACAATCCTAATCCTTTGCCATGATGCTGCTTATTCTTGCGGGTAGAAAAGCCAAGCTTAAAAATCTCATCCATGGCTTCTGCTTTAATATGTGGGCCTCGATTATAAATCGAAAAAAGCGCGTAGCCATCTTTATTTTCTAGCCGAACAATAATTCGATCTGTTCTTTGTTTAAAACGATTTTTGCTAATAAAAAATTGTGCATTTTTGATTAGATTTTCTAATAGCAAAATAACATGGTTATGATTGCCTAACAAACTCGGCGTTGACTCAAGTGCAATATGAAACTGCTGGTTTTCAAAGCTGAAAGGTTCTTCCAATATTGATTCATTTATTTTGGATAAAGCTATTCTATTTCTGATCTCAATATCATCTGAGATCAACGCAAAAGTCATTAGCACGGCGATTTGCGGGAAAAAGGTCGGAGAGAACGGAATACTCTGAGTCATATCCAATGTTTTATGAGAATCAAGCTGCAGTTGATAATAATGCTCTTCACATTCAATTAATTTATTGCCGATATGCAGCGACATATTATCTGCGGTAGAAAGATCTAATAAATCCCACAAATAACGCATAGCATCTATCGCACTTTGGTAATCAGTAAGCGCGTTGATGGTATGTTGGCTTGGTTCAGAATCGTCTGGGTCGTTTTGCTCGTAGAGCGCCAGAAATTTCTGTTGTTGTATCGCGTGATTAAGCGCAGTGACAACTTTGTCATAACTAATAACACCGTTATGCCTTACTTCTGAAGCGATCCCTTTAAAGTGAACAAATTTTTCATCGTACTCCATGTATTCTAACAGTTTATCACTAATGAAAAACTTTAATTTTTCGGTGTTATCAGAAAATTTGTTAGCTCTTTGTTGTTGTTTTTTCTTACTCTCCGATACAAGATTTAGTTGATTTTTTAGGTTGCCTACGTATTCATTGGCTTGATTTTTTTTGCGCAAGAAAAGCCGAAGGTCGAGCATATAAATCAATCCAAGAAAAATAATAACCGCATATTTGATTTCAATGCTTAACATTTCAATACTCAACCATGAGCCTACCAGACCATAATATCGACTCGCTACACTATCGGTATTCAACAAAAAAAACTCAATAAACAATACCGAAATAACAAGACTTAACCACGGAAAATGCAACGATATTTTTTTATTAGAGAGTTGCTTTGTATTCACTTGCGTTTCTTGATTCATTTATTCTATCCAGTCTCGTTAAAACGAATTTATTTAACCCAACAATAAGCACCTTCATCTCCAAAGGTAATGATACCTCTCCCTTGCTTGCAGGCTTCTATAAAACTGTTTTGCTTGGTGTTTTTTGAGGCTTGCTCAAATGAATGTCTTAAGGTTTTAATATGCTGCCTGTAACTCGCGTAATTAAAACGATCACTCTCAAGTTTTTGCTCCATTTGCATAGTGCTGATCGGACGAGGTGACGATTCCACTAAAAACCTCAATATTTTTCTTGGAGTCGGTGCTAGTGGGCGTTTACTATTACTTGGATTCATCAACCTTTCGCCGTGCCAATAAACATTCCAGGTGGCTAAATCGATGGTCAGATCACCACAGACCAAGCTGTCTGTAGCTGCGGATTTATTTTGATGACTAGGAATACTTTTATGCCTGAGTAATGCCTTAATTCGCCAACATAAGACTTTTTCTACATTCTCTTGATGTTTTGCGATGAAATCTTGAGTGGTGGTTTTATCAAATACCTTTTCTTCGATGCCTGTTCCGCTGTGTTCGGATAAGAATATAATTGGCACACTTGGCCATTTTTTTGCGAGTAAATAAGAAACGGTTAAGCCCGCATCATCATTCCCGCTCATATTGGCATCCAGAATAACCACATCCGGTTGAGATTTCATCTGATTGATTGCCTGACATGCCGATTCGACAAATTTGTGCACAAGTACCTGATTTAATTTGCTATTTATTTTTATATCTGCAGCGACCGACGTTTCACCCACAGAAAAATTGGCGTTTTCTAGCACGGATTTAAACTTATCTATCCAATGATATTGGTCTTCAACCCAAAAAATCGTAGCCATGTTGTGATTGCTATATCTCAAATAAACCGATGAATGGTTAGTTTAGCATTTTTTTAATTGGTTTTTTCTCACCAATTTTTCACAGCTGTGATGCACTATTCAATCACACACAAATTTTAGCAACTACTGATTTTACAATCACAACCAATTTTTAGTTTTATTTGGAGGCACACATGGATAATCAACTTTTATTAATTTGGTCAGATAATGCGGGAACATCCTTAGCTATATGGGCTGTAATCGTTATTATTACTTTTTACTTAGGGCGCAGTCAGGCGCATCAAGTCCTAAAAATGACTGGGCGAATGATTTTTACCACTATGAGATTATGGGAATTTAGTCTTAAAAAACTCGAATCTCGCATTAGCAAACGAAATCGAGAAATATTGCTTGATCATGGCGCGAAGGCGGCAGAAAAAGCAATAGAAAGAGAATTTGTACGGGTAAACAACATTGTCAAAAAAGATTTGTCAAAGTACCCCAGTTTACATAAGCAAATAGCGGAGTCGATAGAGTTAATCGAAAAAGATTATCAAAAATCTTCGGATGCTGCCACTTTGCCACCAGCATGGGGTGATGTGGTTCAGACGATAACGACATTGCCTACAGGGGGCGACCCAACGGTTAATAAAATATTGACTAATATCAAAAAGGCTGTGGAAGAATCTCATCAACAGACTTTAAAGGAGTTTAAAAAGTCGAGTTCAGAAAATCATCGGTTACTTAAAAATATGCAGCCGAAATGGCGGGACATTGATGAGAAATTGGCTGAAGTTGATTCGAAAATTAAGGGATTAGATAAGTGTTCGAGCAATATCGACAGTCAGGTGAAAAGTTACAGCGATATTAAAAAAGGTGAAGATGCGGCAGTGAGCACCTTGGCATCGTCCTCATTAACTCAATTTTTTATTTCTGGTTTAGTTTTAGTAATCGCGGTGTTGGGAGGTTTGATTAACTTTCAATTGATCGCTATGCCAATGGCAGAAATGGTCGGTGGCGCTAGTTATATCGGAAGCTTAAAAACATCTGACATCGCCGCTCTGGTGATTATATTAATTGAAATTGCGATGGGATTATTTTTGTTCGAGTCATTACGCATTACTAATTTATTTCCAATTATTAGTAGTATGGATGACAAAATGCGTAGACGAATGATGTTTGTGACATTTTTTATACTAGCTACTTTGGCGACAATAGAATCATCACTTGCCTATATGCGTGACTTGCTTGCTTTGGATAGAGAAGCATTGCAACAGTCACTAATTAACGCTGGAACTTCAAGTGGTGTTGTCGAAGCACAGTTTCGCTGGATACCATCGGTTGGACAAATGATTATGGGTTTTATTTTACCTTTTGCGTTAGCTTTTATCGCAATACCACTTGAGTCATTTATTCATTCACTACGAGTTGTATTTGGATTACTAGCCATCGGTATTGTGCGAGTATTCAGAATATTAGTCAGAATGATAGGCGGGTTTGTTAACCATTTGTTTAAAATGTTTGTTCACTTATTTGATTTAATCATCATGCTTCCTTTAAGTGTTGAGCGTTTGGTTAAAAGCAAATCACAATCTGAATCTAAGTCTAAAAGAGTAGGATTAAACTAGAGCGAGCCTGGAACTAAGTTCTAGTTAACATGAGAGGAAATTAAAATGAATTATTTAAACAAAAGAACATTTTTCAAATCATCTGTTATAGGTTTTGTGGCTGCCGTTAGTTTACTACTCGCTTCTTGTAGTGGACAAAAGCCAAGCAATAAGGCGGTGTATTTACTTTTGGATACATCGGGTACTTACACCGCCGAGCTTGCTAAAGCACAAGCAATCATTAACTACTTGTTGGCGACCTTAAACAGCGGAGATTCGATAGCCGTTGCGCGAATAGATAGCGGTAGTTTTAGTGAAAAAGATATTATCGCTAAAACGACTTTTGATTTGCGACCTAGCACTGCTAATGATCAAAAACGACTATTTAAACATAAGATCGATCAATTTGTTTCTGGCGTTAAGCGCGGTAGTCGCAATACCGATATTACCGGTGGCTTACTTCAAGCTTCAGACTTTGTAAATGAAACTCATGCAGGAGATAAATACGTACTTATTTTTTCTGATTTAGAAGAAGATTTAAGTAAAGGGCATATTCGAGATTTTCCGCTTGATGTACAAGGAATCGATGTGGTGGCGCTTAATGTGACCAAATTGCGTTCAGATAATATTGATCCAAGAGAGTACAAAAAGCGTTTAACCGAGTGGCAAAAACGAGTTGAGCAAGGTGGAGGTGACTGGCGCGTGTTGAATAACCTAGAGAGGCTGGAAACATTGGTTGGTCGATAAGAAATACATTTTTCTGTAATAACTTATAAATGGAGAAAGCTATTCACGGCTTTTTCCATTTTTGTTTAGTCTTCAAAGCATAAAACCTGTTTTATTTCTCGTGAAATCAAATTTGTACGAATATTATCGATTTTTTAGTAGTATAATTGGTTTGTCTGAATATTAGATAAAAATTAAATATTTCTCTAGATTGGTTAATTGCATGAGAAAATTATGGACTTAATAGAACTCTTAGCCGCTATGGTGGTACAACAAGCATCTGATCTATTTATTAGTGTCGATAGTGAGCCGCTAATAAAAGTAGAAGGAAAAATTAGACCAGTGCGCAATACGCGACTCGACGAGCAAATGAATCATCAGCTGATTTATTCGATATTAGATGAGTCAGAAATAGCAACCTTTAAAGCAGAAAAAGAATTGAACAAATCTCTTAAAATTGATTCATTAGGGAGATTTCGGATCAATGTTTTCCAACAATGCGGCGAGCCAGCAATGGTCGTTCGTTATATCAAAAAATTAATACCCTCTATCGAAGAACTGGGTTTACCAGAAAGCCTAAAAGAAATGATCCAACTAGAACGTGGATTAATTTTGCTTGTCGGCTCTACGGGAACGGGTAAGTCTACAACTTTGGCTTCGATGATTGATTATCGTAATACCAATCAAGCAGGGCATATCTTAACCATCGAAGATCCGATTGAATTTACCCACAAAAATAAAAAAAGCTTAGTCAATCAACGAGAAGTTGGAGTCGACACCGATTCGTTTGA
>Ga0316205_10003177_pt1 | contig 15907 bp, 9 predicted proteins | sample 3monthpyrite_MG_FD_204941 | JGI IMG/M metagenome (GOLD analysis project Ga0316205, IMG submission 204941) | Microbial mat bacterial communities from mineral coupon in-situ incubated in ocean water Damariscotta River, Maine, United States -... | ecosystem: Environmental > Aquatic > Marine >... | reverse complement strand
CAGAAAAAGTATCAGAGAGATGTTCCAACCTTGATTAATTATCTGGTTACAATAAAAAACGAATTATCCATCGCTGAAAATTTTGATCTTGAAATTGAAAAACTTCAAAATCAGGTGTTAACTCAAAGTGCTAAACTGGCACAATCTGCAAGTAAATTGCATGCGATCAGAATAGAAGTTGGGCAAAAACTATCCTCAAAAATTGAACATGAATTATCAAAACTTGGAATTCCACATGCTCAACTAAAGGTATCGGTTGAGTATGTTGAACAAGTTGGCGGTTGGATATCCATCAATGGAAAAGATTTGGAATGCACAGAATTCGGTTCCGATTTTGTTCGGCTTTTCATCTCTACTAACAAAGGGGAATCGCCCAAACCGTTGGCTAAAATTGCCTCGGGCGGGGAAATAAGTCGTGTGATGCTTGCTTTAAAATCTATTCTCGCAAAAGAACAAAGTCTACCTGTTATGGTGTTTGATGAAATTGATACCGGAATCAGCGGCGAAGTTTCTGAAAAGGTGGGTATCGCAATGCGTGAATTATCTTCTCATTGCCAGATTTTAGCCATTACTCATCAGCCTCAAATAGCTAGTCAGGCTCATCATCATTATAAAGTTCTGAAAGTGGAATCTGAAGAAAGAACTTCCACCAAAATTGTAGCTCTAACCGAGGAGCAACATATTCATGAAGTTGCCAGCCTTATGAGTGGCGTTGAAATTACCACCGCTGCCTTAGAAAGTGCCAAGCAATTAATTGAGCGGCGAACCAACTTAAATTAATCGGTATGGTGATTGCGTATTACTTAGTACAATTTATTAATTGAAAAGTACAAGTTTATGCAGGATATGATGAATTTCGCGACGTTAACGCCTGAACAACAACGCCAACAAGCACAAATTCTGGTACAAAGAGTTTCCGAATCGCTGAAACAAGGCAGAGAACAGCGCGAGCGACAAATACCTAAAATTCCGCTCCGGCCGGAAAACGTGGAAAATTGTTCCCTTCTATTGGATCGCACCGTTTTACTTGCCGAAATAGGAACAGGGGGAAATGTTGCTGAAATTGGTGTTGATGAAGGTAAATTTAGCCAAAAGATTTTTGAGATAAACAAACCGGACAATTTTCATCTTGTGGATGTGTGGGGTTCTGATCGATTCCACGATGGGAAATATGATGGGGTGAAGAATTATTTCCGGCAGCAAATTGAAGATGAACAAGTGCACATTCATAAAAAACTATCAACAGAAGCCGTATTCGATTTCAATGATAATTACTTCGACTGGATTTACATCGATACGAATCACACTTATGAAACTACCCGAGATGAGCTTCGCCTTTATGCTCCTAAAATGAAAGAAAGTGGAATTATTGCCGGTCATGATTATGTGCACGGCAACTGGATAACCACCTTCAGATACGGTGTTGTTGAAGCGGTTCATGAATTCTGTATTCAATTTGGTTGGGAGATTATTTACTTAACCATTGAACCTACAGAAAATCAAAGCTTTGCTATAAGAAAAAGATCAAGTTAATTTATTTTATCAGCGTCATTTTTCCCGTCCCAACTAAATGGTCTTGTCCGTTCACACTTGCGGTAACTTTATAGAAATATACTCCGGTTGGATATGTCTTCATATCAATTACTGAAGTCGAGATTCCAACACTTGCAAAGCCAATTTCTTCCATCATTAGTTGGCCTTGAACTGAGAAGACCGAAATCGTGTATTGAGCTGATTCGGCTAATTGGAACTGGATATTTGTACTAGGGTTAAATGGATTTGGATAATTTCCTATCAAAAGAAAAGAAGCCGGTAATTGAGTTTCAATTTCATTAGGCGTTGTGGTTAGTTCTTTACCATAAATCTCAACCTCTGTAATGCTGGTCCAATCACTAAACTCAGTACCGGAATTGCCCCCACCAATTAACTGTACATACCTTGCATCTGCTTCAAATACATAATTTTCTAAATCATCTGTTGTTTGGCTATTCGTCTGATCTGCTAGTAAAACTTCGAACTCAGTTCCGTTAACCGAGCTCGCAACATCAAAATAAGTGAGGCGCTCTGTGCCTTTAAAAACGGCAATTTTAACTAATTCTAGCTCGTAAACCTCCCCAAGATCAAAAGTTATGGTTTCGCCAACACCCTGTGCCGACCATCTTGTGGAAAGATCAGCATCAACTGTATTCTCCTTTACATTGTTTGGAGCTTGTTCTGAACTTGCAGTTACTTCGACAACGCTTAGTTTTACAGCCCCATTTTGAGATTGTGCGCCACTTTGTGTAACAGTTATTCCTCTTTGCAAACTCCCTCCTACAACCGTAATTGTAGATTCTCTTACATTCTGAGATGGATTCTCATTTACACTAAGCTCAATTGTGCTATTTCCGGAACCGGAAATTGGATTTATTGAAATCCAGTCTGCATTATTTTCAATGGTCCAGTCGAGGTTTGAATTTATAGTTACATATTGTGTGTCTAATCCTGCTTCAAATTCTGAAATTGAAGAAAGTGACAGAAAAGTACTCTCATCATTTTCTTCGTAAGCATTTGGCCCAACATCTTCTGGCGTTAACGGCTTAAATCTGATTGAATCGGCACTAAAATGATCTGCACCAACCATACTGGGATCAGGCCTGAATTGACCATCCATATCCCGGCTATTGTTTATTGAAGTTGCACCGGATTCTAGGCTGGGCGAGTTCTCCGTCGTTCGCCATAATCCTTCATTAAGGGAAAGATTTGGATTTTCAATTAAAGCCTCTGATGTTGTAAAATCTTCTCTTCCACTTAGTGTTTCGGCTTCCCCGGATGGAAAGAATACATTATTAATCCATTCTACTTCGCCATTTTGATCATTCCCGTCTATAAAATTTACTAAGGTGTTTTCGCTACCTGTTACAATATTATTCGCAATCAGTATATCCTTTATTTGTGTGCCGTAATCTCCATTATTATCAAAACCGATTTCAATTCCGTAAGTGTTATTTACAAGAGTATTATAAGCTATGGTAACACGTTCGGCTCTAAAATGTTTTGACAAACTGGAACTGTTACCATCAATGGCATCTCCTTGAGTTAGTGCAATCGGTGCATCCCATATTGTCCCTTTAAAACCTTCCATGTAGTTATTAATTATAACATGGTCTGTCCCATATATTCTGATTCCTCCCGTATATGTCGTTGAACTTTCAGTGGTTCCATTTTCTTTATCTCCCCCAAAAAAGAAATTCCCCTCAACCCAATTTCGATTTCCATGACGCAAAGACAATGTCCCGTAGCTTTTCAAAAAAGTGTTGTGCCTAATTATATTATCCGACGATTTCACCGAAATTATTTCAGGATCACCATCACAATCTTCAAATAAATTATTTTCTACAATTGTAAATCCGCTCGACATGGACATTTCGCTCCAACCAATTCGAATAGATTCTTGTTCGTTTTCAGCTCGCGGTGAGTTGTTTCTAAAATAGTTATGATCAATACGGTCGTATTGCGATTGCCTTATATCACTTTCGTCTTCGTTGCCGGTTCCATCAACGGTAATGTAATGTCCCGGAGTTGTTTTATTTTGAAATATGTTATGATCAATCCTATTGTTGTGGCTCGCATATTCGAAGGTATAGTCATTCCAGAAACCACCGATATAAACCCATTTTACCGATTCAGTAGTTTTCAATTCAAAAACATTGCGAGTGATTCTAATATTGTTTGATCCCTCAAGCTTTATTAAAGTGTCATCACCTTCTGCATCAAATACAAATCCTTCAATTATGGCATGAGAAGACTTTTTAAATACAAAATTAGATTCGCCTGTTAATGTTACGCCACCTATACTCTCCGCTTTTATGTAAACAGGTTCCTCAGCTGTTCCATTAATTTCAAATGTTGATTCGAAGTCGTTATAAGTTCCATTTAGAACTATAATTACATCGCCGGGCATTGCAGAATTTACTGCGTCTTGTAAGTCATCTCCATCCGAGACTGTTACTTGAGAGAATGCAGAATTATTTATTAAGAACACTAAAAGCATTAAAAAAAATGTACCTGTTAATCGCTTTTTCATAAGATTTGAATAAAAATGATGGGATATTGGTCTACCCAAAATTGGTTGACCAATTAAATATAATATATCCCAATTAAATTCAAAGCAATAATTAAACGTTTATTAGAAGTACGTTTGGTGGAGTAGGTGAGTGATGAAAAGCAACAAAACCTATAAACAAGGATCGGCTAATCATTCATAAGCTTTTGATTTTTTTAATCAGCCTTTATTCGAATTCCAAATAGCTGACTTTCTTCCATTTTTCAACTTATCCAATTGCTTCAGAATTACCGGATTCTACAAATATTGAACCGTAATTTTTTTCTTTTGCTGCTCATCATAACACTAAAAGGGTGTGAATAAACGCCTCCGTTTTCTGCTATCACAAATGGTACTGTTTGCGTTAAATATAAATTACGACCTGAGATTAATAAACAATTTGGGTGGTTGCCTAAGTCGCAAACTGAGCAATAATTATAATGAATAATAGCTTTTCTATATTGACCGTTGCTTGTTTTTAAATAGTTAAGAATTAAGCGATAGTTGTTTAGCAATTAATTGTGCCGGGTGGAGCGCAATTCTACCTGTACCGTCATTTATTTGATGCCTACAGGAAAACCCGGGTGCACAAATACTGCTCTCTTTTCCTATAAATTGTATTGCCGGAAATAATCTTTGCCCACCAATATCCATCGATATTTTATACTTATCGTGCTCGTAACCAAAACTTCCTGCCATACCGCAACATCCGGCATCAAGCATAACAACTTCAAATCCCCACTGTTCAAGCATACTTTCTAATGCTATTTTTGAAGAAAGAACTTTAGCATGGCAATGCTGATGAACAACCACTTTTCCGGCATTAGACACTTTTTCTGGTGCCGGATGTCTGACGAGAAACTCTTCAAACAAAAATGAATATTTTGAAATCTCTTGAGCTTCTTCCAAGTCTTCCTCATCTACCAAGTCAACATATTCGTCTCTCAACGTAAGTAATTCCGAAGGTTCTAATCCAACAATTGGAATCCCCTCTTTAACAATGGGTCCAAGAATTTCTGAAATTTTACGGGCTTCTTTCCTTGCCAGATCAAGTCGACCTTTAGAAATTGCTGCCCTACCGGTTTCAGATATTTCAGGTATTAGTACTTCATATCCAAGGTATTCAAAAACGTTTATTGCAGCTTCGGCAATATCAGGATGATGGTACTTTGTGAAAATATCCACAAGTAGCGCCACTTTTTTACGATTGGTTTTCGGAGTTTTGTAAGAAGTGATGTTAAAAGGTTTTGGTACAAACTCAGGTAAAGTTCTTTTTTTGCTGATACCAAACAGGCCTTTTAATGCTTGTTTTCCCCATTCGGAGGTAATAATTGCATTAGAGAAACTAGGAAATATCGCGGCCATTGGGTATAAACTTGATGCGCCGGTAAAAAACTGATTTCTAAGACTTACTCCATTACGTTTTTGCCAGCCATAATCAAATTCTGCTTTCAATTTTGCCATGTCCACATTTGCCGGACATTCACTTTTACAAGCTTTACAACTGAGGCACAATTCAAGGGCTTCTTTTAAATCGCTTGAATTGAAACCTTCCGGGTTTTCGCCTTCAAACACCTGCCGAAAAACGTTTGCCCTGCCTCGGGTAGAATCTTTTTCGTCGCTTGTTGCCATGTAAGACGGACACATTGTTCCGCCACTTTCGGCTAATTTCCGGCAAACACCTGCCCCATTACAACGTTCGATTACATCATTGATACTCCCTTCATTCCTCCAGGCAAACATAGATTCAATGGCTTCAAGTTTGTAATCTGGTGAAAAACGTAGGTCAGATTCCATCGGTTCAGGCTCAACAATTTTTCCCGGATTAAAAACATTAAATTTGTCCCAAATATGTTTCACTTGCTTCAACACAGGCATCATTTCTTCACCAAGTACCTGTTCTATAAATGGCGCTCTTGCACGGCCATCTCCATGTTCACCGGAAAGTGAACCACCGTATTTTCTTACTAATTCAGCAATTTCAAAGGCCATTGTTTTCATCTTCTCGATACCATCTTCACTTGTAGTATCAATCATGGGTCGAAGATGAAGTTCTCCTACACTTGCATGGGCATAAAACACACAATCAACTTCATGCTTATCTAAAATATCTTGGAAGTCTTTTATATAATCAGGTAAGTCTTTCACTCGTACAGCGGTATCTTCACAAAAAGCCGGCGTTCTAGACTCTTTTCCAAGTCCCATCAACAATCCCAGCCCTGCCTTTCTTAATTCCCAAACCTTCTGAATATCTTCTTCAAATTTTATGGTTGGATACGAATAGCATAGTTTTTTTTCACGTAGTCGTTCTTTTAATCGCTCGACTTTCTTTTCAAGAATTCCTGCATTATTACCCTCGAATTGTATAATTAAAATGTGACTTGGCTCACCTGAAATAAAAAAACGATTATCTGACTGTGAATGATTTCCTTTCGTTGCATCAAGGATTACATGATCAACCAGTTCAACTGCAGAAGGTTTCAACTTCACCGCTTCAACCGTGGCAAGCATAGCGTCATCCAGCGATTTAAAATGTGGGATCAATAACAATTTCTCAGAAGTAACCGGCTCAAGATTTAGTCTCGCTTTTGTTACCAAAGCCAATGATCCTTCGCTGCCACAGATAAGTTCACACAAATTAAATGGGCGACCATCTGGCGTAATCGGCGCCATTTCACATAACTTGTCGAGTGCGTACCCGGTATTACGCCGGATGATTTCAGGATGCGGATAATTTTTCTCAATCAGCTCTTTATGCTCATTCAACAAATCAAGCATATTTCTATAGATATCACCTTCAAGGGTTTGATGAAGCAGCTTATCTTCAAGTTCTTCTTCAGTTAATGGCTTAAATGTAGCAATGTTGCCATCACTTAGAACCACCTCCATTTCCAATACATGTTCACGAGTGCTTTTATATTTGATGGAAAAGGAACCGGCTGAATTATTGCCAATCATCCCTCCAATCATACATCGGTTTGTAGTAGCAGTATCCGGTCCGAATAATAAATTGTGTTGGGCTGCTGCACGATTTAAGGTATCGAGAATTACTCCGGGTTCAACTTCTGCCCACTTCTCTTCCTCATTAATATCAATTATCTCGGACAAGAATCGAGAAACATCCATGATGACTCCACCGCCGGTAGTTTGCCCCGCCAGGCTGGTTCCGGCACTTCGTGCTGTAATCGTAAACCCGTCTAAAATTGCTTGCCTAACCAACTGAATAATGTCATCAACCGATTTAGGAAATGCTACACCCGTTGGCAACTGCTGATACATGGATGCATCTTGCGCATAAAGCTTTAACGATAATGAGTCGGAATAATAATTCATCATCCTAAAATGAATAATTAGTTGGTTATGCGCAGTTTTTTTTAATTAGAATTCGCTCCCTTAACTGATGGCTGCTATTAACCAAAATTGTGTTTCAAATTCAACTGTTCAGTTATAAAAATAAAAGTAGTTAAAGGAAGGATTTTCCGGTTTGTAATATTTTGAATATCGATTTTTATTTCTGTGCTTCCCATTTTCATATTTTCTGGATGATTTTTTTATACCGGAATTTGTAGTTGTACTACTATTTTCAAATCATTAAAAGCATATCCATCACACAGAAAAATTGATGAAAAAGCCATTACTGAATGCCACAATAAACTAAAAATGTGCCTTACGATAGCCAAATATTTCATTCATTACTGTTTTTGTAATAAAGCATAATTAAAGTCCGTGCCTGCTAATTTGGATATGCCGTAAATATTCTTTGATTTTATTTTGTCCACATTATTCATCATGTTTAAAAAACACTAATACCGGTCGACAAGTATACAAGTTCAGATGTTCTTATCTTAGTTCAATCCAATTAACAGGGATTTTTTAGGATTTTAGAGAGAACATCCTTTCCTTTTTTATCAAACAATTTTATAAAGTATGCCACTAGTTAAACGATTGCTTGTAATGCTCGAGTTAAATGAGCAAGATGACATTATTTTCGATTTTGTAAATCGAATTGCAGCTGTACTTAAAACTGATTTAGAATCGGTTTCATTTCTACATGTTGCTGAGGATATAGACATCCCTAAATCTATTTTAGATAAATATCCCGGCCTTATTCCAAATATTGATGAATCCATTAATCAAGCCATTGAGGGTAAGCTGGAACTATATGCTGATCTAAGTGCGATTAAAGAAATTTCTGTTGTCACATTGGGTGGCGCGAAATTACAAGAAGTACCGAAATTTATCCGTGAGAATGATATTGATTTGTTGGTTGTTAATCGCGAGGATGACGATGATGAAGAGGTTCGTTATTTGCAAAAATTAATCCGTAGATCATCCTGTTCCGTAGCATTAGTTCCACCTTCGGTTCCATCTAACATCAAAAATTTGTTAGTCCCGATGGATTTCTCTAAGAATAGTATGATGGCATTGAAAACCGCAAAAGACTTATGTGCTAAACATGATGATATGCACATTTACGGTTTGCATATTTACAATCTACCACATGGATATTTCAAAACCGGACTGACAAAAAATGAGTTCATTGAAGAATTAATATCACATGCAAAAATTGAAGTTGAGAAGTTTTTAGATGAAGCCGACATAGACCAAAAACGATTTACTATGCACTACCGCATATTAAACTCCAATGGCATTCCTTATATGATTAACCGTTTCTCTTTCAATCAAAAAATTGATGCTATTGTTCTAGGGTCACGCGGTGGTAGTACACTTTCATCATTCTTTCTTGGGCGTGTAACCGAAGCTCTGATAGATAGAGACCAATATCTTCCTTTAATTGTGGTTAAAAATAAAGGCGAGAATTTAAAAATCTGGGAGGCGCTTTCAATCTAATTATAGATTAAAATGCTCTTTAGCTCGACGAACAATTTCATCACCAATTGATAAACCGGCTGTTGCGGCCGGGCTTGGTGCATTTAAGACGTGAATTTGCCGTTCTACTACTTCGAAATGGAAATCATCTAAAATTTCACCATTTGGATGTAGTGCCATTGCTCGAACTCCGGCGGGCGATTCTTGAAGATGATTGACTGTAACTTCTGGAACGAGTTCTTGCAATCCTTTCACAAAAGCAGATTTAAACATAGATCGTTTATATTCATCAAGGCCCATTCTCCAGTGTTTCATACTCATTTTCCAGAATCCGGAAAATGTGAGTGATTCAAAAGATTCTTTTAAATCGAAGGCCATTTTAGAATATCCTTCGCGTTTGAATACAAAAACCGCATTCGGTCCGCATTCAATGCCTCCCAATACCATTCTAGTAAAATGAACCCCAAGAAATGGAAATTCCGGATTAGGTAAAGGATAAATTAAATTATTTACTAAATACTGGGCATTCGGTTTTAGTTCAAAATATTCACCTTTAAAAGGCACTATTTTTATAGACGATTTAATATCAGCCGATTTTGCAATATGATCGCTGTAAAGTCCTGCACAGTTGATCAAGAAGCGACCTTTATATTGTTCTTGTTTGGTGGCCACATACAAGGCTTTTCCATTTTGCGAGATATTAATCACCTTGCGTTTAAAATCTACTTGGCCATTTTTAGCCTCAATCAACTGTCTCAAGGCTTCGCACATCCCTGCAAAGTCAACAATACCGGCACAAGGTACATGAATTGCAGCCACTCCATTTACGTGGGGTTCTAATTCTAACAACTCATTTCTATCAATTTTGGCAACACCCTCAATTTCATTTTCAAGCCCTCGCTGATAAATTCCATCAAGGCGGCTGAGCTCTTCTTCTTTTGTGGCAACTATCACTTTACCACACACATCAATGGCAATATTATGCTTTTTACAAAAATCTACTAATTGGTGGCGTCCATCTTTACAATTCAACGCCTTATAAGAATTAGGTTTATAATATATACCGGAATGAATAACCCCTGAGTTTTTTCCGGTTTGGTGGGAAGCGACTTTATCTTCTTTTTCTAGTACTAAAATGCTAGCATCAGGGAAGGCGAGGCTTAATTTATATGCCGTCGACAATCCAACAATTCCAGCTCCAACAATGATGAAATCGTAGGTTTTCTGTCTCATAGATGAATTTACTACGCAATTTTTTTTGCTTGCCAAAGATACGTCAACTTCAAATAAACGGCTGAACTTCTTTTCAAAAAGAAAATCGGTTAAAGCCGAATCAATAATTATTACCTATGCGATAAACATTCCGGATTATATAATCTCGGTGGAAGGTTGTATCTTTGGCATTTAATTTAATTCGTTCATGAAATACGCTAAAACCTCTGTTTTCTTAATCCTTTCAGCCATAATATTTATTTCTTGCGCTGATCAAAAATCCAAAAATCCACGAAATTTAACCAAAGAAAATGCTCGAATTGAGTCTGTAATTCAAGGTGCTACTTTTCAGGATTTGAACGGAAATGATGTTACAATTTCAGACTATGCCGGAAAAGTTGTTCTTATTGATTTTTGGGAAACTTGGTGTGGTCCTTGCCTGCAAGTATTCCCTGCTATGGATTCGCTAAAATCGGAATATCCTGATAGTTTCGAAGTTATTACAGTAAACCTACTTGATGCCGATACTCAGGCAGATATTGAGCAATTTATTGAAAAAAATGAGTACGATTTTGTGTATTCGATGGATGTAAACAATGTTGGTGATCAGATTATCACTCTAGGAATTCCTTTTAAAGTATTTATTGATCCTGATGGTTTCCTTATCAAAGCTGAGTTAGGCTCGGCAGGAACCCAAGGTGATTATGAGATGGCGAAGGTCATCATTGAAACAAACAAACGATCTTAATTATAAAACTTAATCATAGATATGCCACACGTAGACGAAAAACTAGCCTACAAAGTAAAAGACATTAACCTGGCTAAATTTGGCCGTCAGGAAATTGAATTAGCTGAAGCAGAAATGCCTGGTCTTATGGCCATTCGAGACGAATATCGTGCAGAACAACCACTTAAAGGTGCGCGTATAGCCGGCTGTTTACACATGACCATTCAAACAGCTGTGCTCATAGAAACATTAATTGATTTAGGTGCCGTAGTTACCTGGTCATCATGTAACATTTATTCAACTCAAGATCATGCGGCAGCGGCCATTGCTGAAGCTGGAATTCCGGTTTATGCATGGAAAGATATGAGTGAAGAAGAATTTAACTGGTGTATTGAACAGACCTTAATTTTCCCTGATGGGCAGCCATTGAACATGATTTTGGATGACGGCGGAGATCTTACCAATATGGTGCTTGATAATCACCCTGAGTTGGTTGATGGAATCAAAGGTATTTCTGAAGAGACTACAACCGGTGTTCTTCGTTTAATAGAACGTGAGAGAAACGGAACTCTTCCATTACCTGCAATTAACGTAAATGACTCTGTTACCAAATCAAAATTTGATAATAAATATGGTTGCAAAGAATCTGCTGTTGATGCAATTCGCCGAGCAACTGATGTAATGATGGCGGGAAAAGTAGCTTTAGTAGCCGGTTACGGTGATGTAGGTAAAGGCACTTCTGCCTCATTACGTGGCGCCGGTGCTCGTGTAATCGTTACAGAAATCGATCCAATTTGTGCTTTACAAGCTGCAATGGATGGTTTTGAAGTAAAACGAATGGCTGATGCCGCTCCTCGTGCTGATATTATTGTAACTGCAACAGGTAACAAAGACATCGTTTCTGCCGAGCACTTTCAAAACATGAAGGATAAAGTGATTGTCGGCAATATTGGCCACTTCGATAATGAGATTGACGTAGCATGGTTAAACAACAATGCCAAAAAAGAGAATATCAAACCACAAGTTGATATTTATACACTTGAAAGTGGTAAACAGATAATTTTACTCTCTCAAGGTCGCTTGATGAACCTTGGTAATGCAACCGGGCACCCTTCTTTTGTGATGAGTAATAGTTTCACAAACCAAACAATTGCCCAAATCGCTTTATGGAACAGACCGGATGAATTCTCCCCGGGTGTTCATGTTCTGCCAAAGGCATTGGATGAAAAGGTTGCGCGACTGCACCTTTCTAAAATTGGTGCCGATCTGGAAACTTTGACAGAAGAACAAGCTGATTACATCGGTGTTTCAATAACCGGCCCGTTTAAATCTGACGAATACAGATATTAAATATCAGTTTTCTAAAATATGTAGTTAAAAAGACCGCCGAAAAAGCGGTCTTTTTTTTTATTTTGACTCGAAATAATCAACCGCTTGATCAAGCTTTCTGAAGTGATTAAACACTTTTATCAGTTGTGTTACCATTAACAAACTTTCAATTTTTTTGTCGGCTTGGCAGATCACTAATTCCCCACCTGCATTCTTCATTGTTGTTAATGCTCCGATTAAAATTCCTAGCCCTGAAGAATTCATAAACTTCACTTTACCAAGATCTACAACGATTTCTTTTTGGTCATTTTCGATGAATTTATGTAATTGATCACGAAATGCTTCTGCATCCGGTCCACCCATTAAATTGCCTTTAAAAGAAAGAACTACACATTTGTATTTCTCTATAATATCGTATTTCATTAATTGCCTGTGCTTATTATTAAAGATTTGATATACAATATAATTTTATTGAACTCTTTTCAAATAGCGTCTAATAAATATTTATGTATTTTTTAGTAAATAAAACCTTCATTGAATCAACTAAAATCACTTACAAATTCAATGCTTTTCTAATTAGCCATTCCAGTGATTACTTCATGTAAGTTTGATCAATTTTATTATACGCATATATCAATTACATTGAGCCGAATCAATTTATTGGATTCATCTATTTTACATCATCAGAGACAACAATCTTCGGTAAATAAATAAGCATTGGCACTTTAATATTGACCCGTATTCATAACACATATCCGCACAATAATGGCAATTAGTTCTGATAAAGAAAAGGCCTTACTTGAGACCTACGAAAAAATTATGGCTATCAATTTAAATCAGCTACCTCTTGAAGGGGTCGAGGATGTAATTGCCAAGGATCTAATGGGTTTTGGAACTACGCTTGAAGAAGAAGTGCATGACCTAAAAGGTTATGTGGATGTAATTAAAAGGCAGGAATCTCAAGCAATTGCCCAAGGTTTGCAATTCGAGTTTGATAGAAAATTAATCTATAAACGTTGCTCACCTTCCAATGATTCTGCACTTTTTGTAGAACTAGTGACGGTTAATATTGTATCTGAAGAAATTGAGAATAAGTTGCATCTACGCTTTAGTGCAACCTTGGAATTGATAAACGACCAGTGGAAACTTGTGCACTGGCATGGCTCTGTACCCTCTGAAATTGAAGATGATACTTGGCATGTAAATGAGTGGAAAGCTGAAAAAGAGCGACTGGAACAACTTGTTTCAGAACAAACGGCGGATCTTCAGCATAAAAACCGTGAACTGGTTATTACTTCTTCATTAGAGCGAGTGCGGGCTAAATCATTATCAATGCAGAATAGTGATGAGCTTATAAACGTGATTAAACAATTAGACACAGAATTGCACACGCTTGGTGTAAATCAGTCGGGCTCGGTTTTGATGACAGACTGGGATATGAACAACCTCGATGCCGGTGCTACTATATGGGTAGCTGATGAAGTCCGGCATTATCTAAAGAAATTTCATATTCCTTTTAAATCAGGGACTCCTATTAATGATAATTACTTAGAATCAAGAAAAAAAAATCAAACGTTTTATACTGAAAGTTTCAGTAAAGAAATTAAAGATGAATATTTCAGTTTCATGTTTAAGTTCAGCGACCTGAGTGAAACTAAAAAAGAGCGCCAACAAGTAGTGATGGCTGCTCCAGGGTATACCCGAGCAGTTGTTAGTCAAGAAAATTCAGGACTTATTATTCAAAAATATAGGGATGAACCATTTTCTATAGAGCAGCTGGAATTAATAAAACGTTTTGGCAATGTTTTTGAACAGGCATATTCTCGATTCCTAGATATAAAAAAAGCAGAAGAACAAGCACAAGAAGCTAAAATTGAAGCAGCTTTAGAGCGTGTAAGAGCTGCATCTATGGCAATGCATAAAAGTGATGAACTTCAAACGGTTGTAAATGTCATTTATAGTCAACTAATGGTATTGGATATCCGAATATCTTCTGTGAATTTCCAAATTTTCATGGATGATTCTAAGGACTCTGAGATATGGGTATCTACAGGAAATGAAGTGTACAAAAATAGTATACTTCTAAATTATCTCGATTTTGGAGCCACAAAAGATATACAAGACGCACGTGAACTTGGAAAGACCTCAGTGAGTTTGCAATATTCCGGAGAAGAAATGGGTCGCTGGTGGAGTAAAGCGTTTGAAGTAACCGATTTTAAAAATATTCCACAGGAAAGAAAAGATGTTCTTTTAGAAGCATCCGGTTGGACCATTGCATTAGCTTGGGGACAGTTTTCAGGTATTCAATTTAACCGGTACGATCTTGAGAACTTCACTGCAAATGATCATGAAATTATCAAGAGGTTTTCCAATGTTTTTGAACAGGCTTACATCCGTTTTCTAGATCTAAAAAAAGCCGAAGCACAATCACGGGACGCCCAAATTGAACTTGCACTTGAGCGCATCAGGTCAAAAGCCACTGCCATGCAGAAATCTACTGATTTACTGGATATTGTGGTTGCTATGCGTAAAGAATTTATAGAGTTGGGGAATGAAGCCCACTACTTTTGGCATATGAAATGGCTACCGGATGTGTATGAAAAAGCCATGACTTCAGGCGATGGAAATCGTATTGGAATGGTGATGAAACTGCCCAGACATATACATGGAGATGTAGATTTTGTTGATCAATGGGAAAAAGGTGATGAACCCTCTTTAGTTTTTGCAATGGATGTTGAAACTGCCGTCGACTATGTCGATAAAATGATCACTTTGGGTGATTTTGAACTTGTTGACCCTAATGCACCTTCCCTTGACGATGTTCGCCATATAAATGGCCTCACATTCATTATGGCACGAACTACACATGGAGAAATTGGCTATAGTTTACCAGGTGAAGTACCAGAACCACCTGCAGAAGGTGTGGCAATTTTAACACGATTTGCCGGTGCCTTTGACCTTGCCTACCGTCGATTTGAAGATTTACTTAAAACTGAACATCAACTTTATGAATCAAAAGTTGAAGCAAGTTTAGAACGCATTCGTGCTCAGGCTTCGGCAATGAACCATAGCGACGACTTGCAACAAATTGCAGAAGCCATGTTCCGGGAAATGGAAATACTGCAAATAAAACCATTGCGCTATGGTTTAGCAATAATAGAAGAAAATAAGATGACCGCTGAATTGTGGGCATCAACTGTAGATGATGGAAAGTATCTAGATTTACTTGGTTCTGTTAAACTTGACTGGCACCCGATGTTGGTTGAAGGATTTGAGGCATGGGAAAAGCAATACGAAGAATGTTTATACAGACTTGAAGGCTCGGAACTAAACAGCTATTACGAGCGCATTTCAAAAGTAAATCCAAATATCAAAAACCTTGACTTACTTCTCGACCCTGAGACTACAATTGTTCAGTTCTGTAGCTTTTTTCCATTCAACACCGGGATACTCTACGCTTTCACAGAAAATGAACCGGATGAAGATGGCCTCAGTATTTTAAAAAAATTCGCTAATGTATTTGAACAAGCACATATCCGTTTTGAAGATCTTAAAAAAACCGAAGAACAAGATCGCTTAATCCGAGAAGAAAAGAATCGACTAGAAATTACACTGAAAGAACTTCAATCCACTCAAGATCAACTCGTGCAACAAGAAAAGTTAGCCTCCCTCGGCCAACTCACCGCCGGGATTGCGCATGAGATAAAAAACCCGCTTAATTTCGT
>Ga0316205_10003176_pt1 | contig 15916 bp, 12 predicted proteins | sample 3monthpyrite_MG_FD_204941 | JGI IMG/M metagenome (GOLD analysis project Ga0316205, IMG submission 204941) | Microbial mat bacterial communities from mineral coupon in-situ incubated in ocean water Damariscotta River, Maine, United States -... | ecosystem: Environmental > Aquatic > Marine >... | reverse complement strand
AATGTAATTTCAGGCGAAGGGGGGGCACTGCTTGTTAATGACCCTGATCTTGCTCTACAGGCTGAAATTATTAGAGAGAAAGGCACAGATAGAAGTCGCTTTTTTCGCGGCGAGGTGGATAAGTATACATGGCAGGAGGTAGGCTCTTCTTTTCTCCCCGGAGAACTCATAGCTGCATTTTTATGGGCTCAGCTTGAAGAGGCGAATCGTATTACTGAAGTAAGGCTCAGTAGTTGGCAGTACTATCATGAGTTAATTGAGCCGCTTGAGTTAAAGGGGCTTCTTCGTAGACCAATTATTCCAATTGACTGTCAGCACAATGCGCACATGTACTATATTCTACTAGCACCTGGAATTGAGCGACAATTTGTATTAGATGAATTTAAAAGAAATAATATTGTCTCTGTTTTTCATTATATCCCCTTACATAAATCTCCTGCAGGGAAGCGTTATGGAAGAGCGCATGGGGAGCTGAATGTCACAGATTTACAGTCTGAACGTCTTGTGCGTCTACCAATATGGGTTGGGCTGACAAAGGAAGAGCAAAAAAGAGTTGTCGATGTTCTTGTTCAGGCTGTTGTTACTTAAAGAGTGGGTATTTATGATACTAAAGCGTCTGAATATTAAATGAAGAGTTGTAGTTTATGTTTGTTAATTATTTTTCGTAAAGGTGCCTCATCCTAAATTATATTTCTATCAGAATTTTAGATATGGATATGGATATGGATATGGATATGGATATAGTTTTGGTAGCGTTACATAAGAATTACTGTCTGGTATGTTAGAGTATGTACTAAAATACATTTAAAAAATTGATTTTAATATGTATGGTCTGTTGATTGAATGAAGTCACTTCAAAATAATGTGATATTTAACATCGAATATAGTTCGTTTTGGCTTAGAACATAAAATATGTATAATTTAAAATTTTATGGGAAATTATTAGTAGTATGCTAAAAAAAGATTTTTTAAAAGGCTGTGAAAATACACTTAATCATGTATCGCGCTCAGTTGATTTATTCGTGGTGTTTGTGTGTGGTTGGCTTGCTTTTAGTGGATTGAAGAAAATTTCTGTGTTAATTAATGGGCAGTTAAAACCCCAGGGTTTCATTATGAATTTTGACTTTATGTTAAGAATCATGTTTAGCCCTAAGATATCATGAAGTACTCGGTCGTAATTCCAACGTTGAACTCGGGAGATCTTTGGCTAGATTGGATTGATGCAGTTAAGGCGCAGTCCATTCAGCCTGAAACAGTATTGGTTATTGATTCTAGTTCAGATGATAGTACCGTTAGTATTTCTGAAGCCAATGGCTTTAATGTTAAGGTGATTTCAAGATCTGAATTTAATCATGGAGCTACTCGACAACTAGGTGTTGATACGCTGAAAGATGCAGAAGTCATCGTCTTTTTAACACAGGATGCTATTCTTGCTAATCCTGATGCACTCAAAAATATAATATCAGCATTTAATGACCCAAAAGTAGGCGTGGCGTATGGCAGACAGTTGCCTAGACTTGAGGCTGGTTTAATAGAGTCACATGCTAGAAACTTTAATTACTCTTCAAAATCCCGAATAAAATCATTTGCTGACAGGCATAAGTTAGGTCTAAAAACCCCGTTTGTTTCAAATTCTTTTGCGGCTTATCGGCGCTCGGCCTTAATAGATGCAGGGGGCTTCCCATGTAATACTATTGTGAGTGAAGATATGTATGTAGCTGCCAAGGCACTCAAGAAGAACTGGTTGGTAGCTTATTGTGCCGACTCTTTAGTGTATCATTCACACGATTATTCAATGTTTCAGGAATTTCAACGTTACTTCGATATAGGTGTGTTTAATGCTCGAGAATCCTGGATAAGGCAATCATTCGGTGGGGCAGAGTCTGAAGGAGGTCGATTTGTTTCTTCAGAGCTTCATTATTTGCTAAAAAATAGCCCCATCTTGATTCCACAGGCAATGTTTAGAACGTTACTTAAACTTCTGGGTTACAGGCTTGGGCTCTCTGAATCGTTAATACCTCACAAATTTAAGAGAGTATTAAGCATGCAAAAGTCATATTGGAAGCAAATAAGCTAGACTTAAGTTGTGACAAAATTCCCGTTAAGCTGCATTGGGTATGATTTATAGGTTGAATTAATATAGTATGTCTGATTTTCAAAGAAGAAAAAATTAACGTGTTTGGTAAATCCATTTTTAAAAGCTATTCAAATATTATCGGCCTGATTTCCAGGGTGAGCGATCCATTGTCTGTTATTCTTGCTGCTATTGCAGCTTATGGAATGAGATTTTCATTTCAAGATATTGATTTCAATAAGGATTATAGATTTCTAATCAGCTTCGCAGTACTTAGTGTCATCATCATCTTCCCATTATTTAACCTGTATACCTCATGGCGAGGTCAGAGCTTACTTAAGCAGGCGAAAATGGTCTTTTGGAGCTGGTGCATTGTAGTGGTCGTTATGATAATTCTGCTTTTTGCATTAAAAATTTCAGCAGTATATTCAAGAATATGGTTAGGTGGCTGGGCTATATTAGGGTTGTTTTTCATTCTAACAAGCCGTTTGCTCGTGTATTCCTTTTTACAGTATCAGAGAAAAAATAACCGAAATATAAGAACTGTTTTAATCGTCGGTGCAGGTGATTTGGGGAGAAAAGTTAAAGAGCAATTAGATCTTTCGCCCTGGACCGGTTATGTAGTTAGTGGTTTTTTTGACGATAACTCTGAATTAATTGGAAAGCATATTGATGGAGTTGAGGTAAAGGGCTCAATCGACGATGTAGAAAAATTTATGCTAAAAAATCAGACTGATGAGATCTGGTTGGCTCTACCTCTTAGAGCTGAAGAGCGTATGAAAGAATTGTTGTACAAGCTTAGGCATCAAACAGCTAACATAAAGTTAATTCCTGATATTTTTGGGTTTTCCATATTGAATCATTCGATGACTGAAATAGCTGGATTACCAGCTGTTAATTTATCAGATACTCCAATGGGCGGGGCTAATAGAGTTATTAAAGAGCTTGAAGATAAAATTTTAGCTTTAGTGATTTTATTGATAATAAGCCCGCTTGTAGTCATTATTGCCGCTGCGGTAAAGCTCACTTCCTCTGGCCCGATACTGTTTAAGCAAAAGCGTCATGGATGGGATGGAAAAATAATAAATATCTATAAATTTAGAACCATGAGTTTCCATCAGGAGAATGAGAACTGTATTACCCAGGCGTGTAAAAATGATTTAAGGGTAACTACTCTCGGTCGATTTCTCAGAAAAACAAGTTTAGATGAATTGCCTCAATTTTATAATGTATTACAGGGCAGGATGTCGATTGTTGGGCCGCGACCGCACGCAATACAGCATAATGAGTTATATAAAGAGAAAGTAGACAGGTATATGTTAAGGCACATGGTCAAGCCTGGAATTACAGGGTGGGCACAGGTAAACGGTCATCGTGGGGAAACAGATACCATTGATAAAATGAAAAAACGAATTGAGTTTGATCTTTATTACATTGAAAATTGGTCGATAGGTTTTGATTTTAAAATCATCATAATGACTCTTTTTAAAGGTTTTGTTCATAAAAATGCTTATTGATTAATTTAATAGTTCTTTTTGTATGCGAATAAATGTTTCTAGATAGTGTTACCTATACCAGCTATAATTTCCTTATTATGGAGCATTAAATGATTTTTATACTATAACTTATTAGTGTAAGTTATTGAAAATATTGTATTTAGTGACTTTTTAATCTATTGGTTACTATTATTGGAAGTTTTTTGGGAATTTATCTTAATACAAGCGATCAAGCTTTAGCGCAAAATTCAGTTTCATATAGAGTTATGTCACTGATGTCTGTTATCTATTTAATGCTGTTTCCTCTCTCTTCAACTGTCTTGCCAACTGCTTCGGGCGCTATTGTTACGCTAATTATAATTAGCTCAATATCGTTATATTTATTCCCGTTGAAAGGTGCTCGACATATAAATCATGAAGAGCGTCTATTTTATTTTTCCGTCAGTTTTATTGTGATTGTAGCTATTTTGGCTACTGTTTTGTCCGGAATGGAATACTCCGGCATGAAAAAAATGGGCAAATTTGTATACTTGTTAATGGTAATTCCGGTTTATTACTATTTTAGGACTGTACGAGTAAAGCCTTGTTGGGTGTGGTATGGCCTTATTATTGGGGCTTTAGTTTCGGCAATTGTTGGTGTTTATGAAGTAGCTAATGATATTTATAAGCCTGGTTATAGTGGTCGAGCGAAAGGTGCTACCCATCCCATTATTTTTGGTGATTTGTCACTTGTTATCGGGGCTATGTCGTTAGCAGGATGGGGCTGGTTCAAAGAGCAAAATCGTTGGCAAGTTGTATTGCCTGTAGTAGCTGTAGCCGCAGGAATATTGGCAAGCCTTTTATCCCAGTCAAGAGGGGGGTGGGTTGCGATACCATTTATGATGGCTGTTTTTGTTTGGGTTGCAATAGCTCATGTGTCAAGAGTGAAAATTGTTACTAGTATTGTTGGTTTAATTCTGTGTGTACTAATTGCTTATCAGGTTCCTCAAACCGGCTTGGAAAAAAGGTTAAATATAACTGTTACTAATATAGAAAAATACATAAATGCAGATGAAAAATCGATGGCTGGTGGAACTTCAGTAACTTCTCGTTTTGAGATGTGGCAGGCATCATGGAGTATTTTTCTTGATAATCCTTTAGTCGGCGTGGGTTGGGGGAATTATCAGGAAAATGCGAAACAGTTAGTGCAAAGTGGTGAGAGAAACTGGACGGCTGCAGGCTGGGATCATCCTCATAATCAGTTTATTTCGGCTATGGTGAGTGGTGGGATTTTTGCTTTATTGGCCATTATTTTATTGTTTTTTATACCGGCGCAAATATTTTATAAAGCTTGTAAGTCTTCACAGAGGTCTATTGATGCAAGGCGAATGGCTTTGGCTGGATTGATCCTGATGGTGGGGTTTTCTGTTTTTAATATGTCCGAAAGCTTCTTAGAGAGGTCACGGACGATTTCCTTTTTTATCTTTTATCTTGCTGTATTTATGGCAGGCATACGTGAAACAAACACTGAAGCCATAAATCATAAATAAAATGATTATTTATTCTTAGTTGGTCTTAACGTAAATTCTGATTTTTAATTGATGTTTTTTACCTTTAGTTATTAATAGTTTTGTATCTTGATACAACTTGTGTATCCTGATTTGGCATTATTGGTGATTATCGGTATGATAACTAGCAAATTTTAACCCACATGAAGATAAACCTAATATGAATGTATTAGTTGTAGGTGGTGCCGGCTACATAGGTTCTCACATGGTAAAAATGCTCAGTAAAGCAGGGCATGAGGTAACCACATTAGATAATCTTTCAAATGGTTATGAAGATGCAGTCAAATACGGCAGGTTTATAAAAGGTGATATAGCCGATTATGACTTGTTAGATAAGTTATTTTCAGAAAATATGTTTGATGGAGTAATGCATTTCGCTTCATATATTCAGGTGGGTGAGTCAGTAGAAAAACCATCTATGTATTACCGTAATAATGTTAGTAATACGCAAGTGTTACTGGACATTATGCTTAAACACAACGTTAAAAATTTCATTTTCTCATCAACTGCGGCCACATTTGGTGAGCCAGATTATACGCCTATAGATGAAATGCATTCTCAAAAACCTATAAACCCCTATGGCCATAGTAAATTAATGGTCGAGCAAATTTTACGTGATTTTGATCATGCCTATGGTTTGAAATCAGTTAGTTTGCGTTATTTTAATGCGGCGGGTGCTGATCCAGAGGGGGAGTTAGGCGAGCGACACATCCCGGAAACACATTTAATTCCTCTGGTTTTGCAGGCTGCTTCCGGACGACGTGACGATATCACTATTTTTGGTAGTGATTATGAAACGCCAGACGGCACATGTATCCGAGACTACATTCATATTAATGATTTATGTGGTGCACACCTGCTGGGGTTGGAGCATTTGCTAGCGGGCGGTGAAACTAAGGCATATAACATGGGTAATGGTCTTGGTTATTCAATTAAAGAGTTAATTGATGTGGCAAAAGACGTGACAGGTAGTGATTTTACTGTATCGATGGGTGAGCGTCGTGATGGAGACCCAGCCAGTCTGGTTGCTGATTCGTCTTTATTGCAAAAAGAGCTTGGCTGGAAACCAGAGTATGCAGATTTGAATGTGATAATTCGTCATGCCTGGGAGTGGGAGCAAAAGTTTGATGAGTGGGGAAAGCCTTAAATTAATGAGCAGTCAGTTTTCGCTTATAACTTTCATTAATAAAGGCTAAGATATCATCAAATTTAAATCAACCACAGAATCAAACAGTAATGAGCTCAGCAGACACTTCTATCCCGACTAATTTTATTCGTCATATTATCGATGCCGATCTGGCAGCAAATAAGAACAATGGCAAAGTAGCCACCCGATTTCCGCCAGAGCCTAATGGTTATCTACACATAGGCCATGCAAAGTCTATTGTGCTCAATTTCAGTGTCGCCGAAGACTATAATGGTACCTGTAATTTGCGTTTTGATGACACAAATCCTGAAAAAGAGGATGTAGATTTTGTAAATGCTATTCAGGAAGATGTTAAGTGGTTAGGTTATGACTGGCAGGATCGCCTGTATTATTCATCAAGCTATTTTGATCAGCTTGTGGAATATGCAATTGAGTTAATTAAGTCGGGTAAGGCTTATGTATGTGATTTAAATGCAGAAGAAACCCGTGAATATCGTGGCTCTTTGAAAGAGGCTGGAAAAGATAGTCCATACCGTGATCGATCAGTAGATGAAAACCTCGATTTGTTTGAGCGTATGAAAAACGGTGAGTTCGAAGATGGCGCGCGAGTTTTACGGGCTAAAATTGATATGGCTTCTCCGAATATGAACATGCGAGACCCAACGTTGTATCGTATTCGTCATGGAGTGGTTCATCATCAAACCGGTGACGCCTGGTCTATTTATCCGATGTACGATTACACGCACCCAATTTCAGATGCGCTTGAAGGTATAACTCATTCACTATGTACATTAGAGTTTGCAGATCACCGTCCTTTATATGACTGGGTATTAGATAATATTTCTCTTGAATGTCATCCGCAGCAAATTGAGTTTTCACGATTAAACCTGCAATACACGGTAATGAGTAAACGAAAGTTAACTCAGTTAGTGGAGGAGAAACTGGTTAGTGGCTGGGATGATCCACGTATGCCAACGATTGCAGGTTTGCGCCGTCGTGGTTTTACATCTGCTTCAATTCGCGAGTTCTGTGTTCGTATTGGTATTAGTAAAGTCGAGAACTCTGTTGAAATGGGTATGCTGGAAGCGACTATTCGTGAAGATCTTAATACGAATGCACCGCGTCGGTTAGCAGTAATGAACCCGCTTAAAGTGATTATTGAAAACTACCCTGAAAATCAGGTTGAAGAGCTGAATGTTCCGAATCATCCGCAGAATGAAGATTTTGGCAAACGTAAAGTACCCTTTAGTCGAGAAGTTTATATAGATAAGGAAGACTTCCGGGAGTCGGCTAATAATAAGTTCAAACGACTAGTACTGGATAAAGAAGTGCGTTTACGTTCTGGGTATGTGATTCGTTGTGACAAAGTCATAAAAGATGAGCAGGGTGAAATAGTTGAACTTCGTTGCTCATATGACCCTGATACTTTAGGTAAAAATCCTGAAGGTCGAAAGGTGAAAGGGGTGATTCATTGGGTATCGGCAGCTCATGCGGTTGAAGCTGAGGTTCGTTTGTATGATCGATTATTTAATCATCCAACACCAGACGATGGAAAAGATGGCGTGGATTTTAAAGAGCGCATTAATTCAGACTCCTTAATGGTATTAAATAAATGCATGTTAGAGCCAGCTTTGGCCGATGCCAAATTAGGTGAGCGTTTTCAGTTCGAGCGAGAGGGTTATTTCTGTCGTGATATGGGGTCGCCTGATCAACTAGTATTCAATCGTACTGTGACTTTGCGTGATTCATGGGCAAAGGAAGAGAATAAGTCTTAAATTTCAGCTCCCCGCAGTGGTTGGGAGCTGAAAAAATTTACGTGGGGTTTAGATGGCTTTGCTTTTTTTTATGAAGCTGAGCAGGCCAATTAAGCCCGCACTCATTAACCATGCTGTTCCCGGAATCGGGATGGGGGCCACCCCTATTGGTTGAATAAACGAACCAGCTGAGCCGGGTGTACCAAAATCACCGCTACCAAATGTAGTGCTGGTTGCAGCAAAATTTGATGGCAAAAGTACCGCGTCTATTAGCTCCATGCTACTGCCAGATGGTACAAAACCAGAGCCATAATCAAACCTTAATAACTCACCAGACATGTCAGAGAATATAATTTGATCCTGGCTGTTACCCAGAGAAAAACTACTGTAGACATAATCGGCAGTAAAACCACCGTTTACACTGCTGTCTCCATTACGCGCCATAACAAAATAGCTACCCGAGTCTATCAACAGGTCTGTCGTAGAGGAGATGGTGTGGCGGTTGCTACCATCATCGCTCAGTAGCAAACCACTTAAGTTTATACTTTCACTAGTGGGGTTGAATAATTCAAACCACTCTCCCCGAGTATCAGATACTGCGAGAGGGTTAGCCATGATTTCAGTAATTAATAAATCGCTGACGGTGGCTGCTTTGCAAACAGATGAAAAGAAGCAGGCGCATACAAGACATAATAATGACAAAAACGGGACATGTGTTATTGAAAAATGTTTCATTTGAAATCTCCATATATAATTTAATCACATCAAAATGCTCCGCTGCGGATGTGAGCTGTTTGTTTTTAACAGCCTGAAAACCCTAACTTACGGGGCTTTTAAATGGCAAGAAACATTTAAATATAAGTGACTACTAATTTATTGAAATAATTCTGTAATCTCTTGTTGACGGACGGCAAATTGCTCCCTATAATTCGCGCTCTCTTTTGATGAGTCGACTTTTTTAAGTGCTTATCGGGATGGGACAGCGTCCCCATCGTCTAGAGGCCTAGGACACCTGGTTTTCATCCAGGCAACAGGGGTTCGACTCCCCTTGGGGACGCCACTATTACTAAAGCCGGAGCTAACAAGCTCCGGCTTTTTTTATGCCTGAAATAAGGCTTAAAATTCAGTAAATTGATAGTGTTAAAAAATACAATCTAAATAAGTAAATTGTAATAGAGAGTGGTTCATAAATTTGCTATACTCATCCGGATTTTTACACGATTTTCAATACTTTAGTCTTAGGCGGGAGCAGTCATTCATTGGTTGCTCCCGTTTCGTATGTTCAGCGGAGGCATAATGAGTCAAAAAGCGCTGTTAGCGTTAGCAGATGGTAGCCTGTTTTGGGGGTTATCCATTGGTGTTTCCGGTGAATCTATCGGTGAATGTGTTTTCAATACTGCGATGACGGGTTATCAGGAAATTCTCACTGATCCATCCTATTCAAGACAAATAGTTACGCTTACTTATCCGCATATTGGTAATACAGGTGTTTGCTCAGGTGATGAAGAGTCAGATCAGGTGCACGCCGCGGGTCTGGTTATTCGAGACTTGCCGTTAGTAGCAAGCAACTGGCGTAGTGAGATGAGCCTGCCTGAATACCTGGAAAAGCATAATGTAGTGGCTATTGCAGATATCGATACCCGCCGTTTAACCAGAATCTTACGAGAAAAAGGTGCACAAAATGCCTGTATCGTAGCGGGCACCGGTCTAGATCATATCGATGAAAAAGCGGCTATAGAAAAAGCCAGGGCGTTTGCCGGACTAAAAGGCATGGATCTGGCAAAAGAAGTAACAACAGAAAAATCTTTCGAGTGGACACAGGGTAGCTGGGAAATAGATTCAAATGCACACAAGCAAAATGAAACTAAAGATTTGCCCCACCATGTAGTTGCGTATGATTTTGGTATTAAACGAAATATTTTAAATATGCTGGTTGATCGTGGTTGCAAGGTAACCGTGGTGCCAGCAAAAACGTCTGCGGCTGATGTGCTGGCTATGTCACCAGATGGTGTGTTTTTATCTAATGGCCCTGGCGACCCAGAACCATGTGATTATGCTATTACTGCAATAAAAGAAGTTTTAGAAACTGATATTCCTATGTTTGGTATTTGTCTGGGGCATCAGCTACTGGCTTTAGCTTGTGGCGCACAGACTGAAAAGATGAAGTTTGGTCATCATGGTGCAAATCATCCAGTGCAGGATACTGAAACAAAAACAGTTATGATTTCCAGTCAGAATCATGGTTTTGCTGTAAACGAAGATTCTTTACCGGATAACTTAAAACCAACTTATCGTTCATTGTTTGATGGATCATTGCAGGGAATTCACCGCACAGATAAACCCGCATTTGGTTTTCAGGGGCACCCAGAAGCAAGCCCCGGCCCGAATGATGTCTCGCCTGTGTTTGATCACTTTATTGAATTGATTGAGAAAAGATAGAAACCATGCCTAAACGCTCCGACATAAAAAGTATTTTAATAATAGGCGCAGGGCCAATTGTTATTGGTCAGGCTTGTGAGTTTGATTATTCTGGCGCCCAGGCCTGTAAAGCACTTCGTGAAGAAGGCTTTCGCGTTATATTAGTTAACTCAAATCCCGCAACCATTATGACTGATCCAGGTATGGCCGATGCAACCTACATCGAACCAATCCACTGGGAAACGGTTGCAAAAATTATTGAAAAAGAAAAACCTGATGCATTGTTACCAACAATGGGTGGTCAGACAGCATTAAACTGTGCGCTTGATTTAGATCGTGAGGGTGTATTAAAAAAATATAATGTTGAAATGATCGGTGCGCAAAAAGAAGCCATCGACATGGCTGAAGATCGTGAAAAATTTAAAATTGCGATGCAGGAAATTGGTTTAGATATGCCTCGTGCCGCTGTTGCACACAGCATGGAAGAAGCATATCAGGTTCAAGCTATGGTTGGCTTCCCAACGATTATTCGCCCGTCATTTACGATGGGTGGATCCGGTGGTGGTATTGCATATAACAAGGAAGAGTTCGAAGAAATATGTAAGCGTGGATTAGATTTATCACCAACTAAAGAGTTATTGGTTGAAGAATCAATTCTTGGCTGGAAAGAATATGAAATGGAAGTGGTGCGCGACAAAAACGATAACTGCATTATTATCTGTTCAATTGAAAACTTCGACCCAATGGGTATACACACGGGTGATTCAATTACCGTTGCGCCTGCGCAAACATTAACGGATAAAGAATTTCAGATTATGCGTGATGCTTCTTTGAAGGTATTACGTAAAATTGGTGTTGAAACCGGTGGTTCAAACGTACAGTTTTCTGTAAATCCAAAAGATGGTCGAATGACCATTATTGAAATGAATCCACGTGTATCTCGTTCATCTGCGTTGGCGTCAAAAGCCACGGGTTTCCCGATTGCAAAAGTTGCTGCAAAGTTAGCTGTTGGTTATACATTAGATGAATTAAGTAATGATATTACAGGTGGTGCAACACCGGCGTCTTTTGAACCTTCAATTGATTATGTGGTTACAAAAATACCACGTTTCACTTTTGAAAAATTTCCACAGGCAGAAAATTCATTAACCACTCAGATGAAATCTGTAGGTGAAGTAATGGCTATTGGCCGTACTTTTCAGGAATCTGTGCAAAAAGCCTTACGTGGTCTTGAAGTTGATGTTGACGGGTTTAGTGAAATTTTACCCGAAGGCATGTCTGATGAAGACATAAAAACAACACTACGTAAAGAATTACAGCAGCCCGGTGCAGACCGTATCTGGTATTTAGCTGATGCTTTTCGTCACGGCATGGATTGTGAGCGAGCTCATGAATTAACGCACATTGATCCCTGGTTCCTGGTACAGGTTAAAGACATAATTGATCTGGAAGAAAATTTACGCACGCGTAAATTAACTGATATTGATAAAGATGAAATGTTTCAGTTAAAGCGTAAAGGTTTTGCTGATCGGCGCATGGCTACATTAATGGGTGTTACGGAACATACCGTTCGTGCGCATCGTCAGTCATTAAATATACGCCCGGTTTATAAACGTGTAGATACCTGTGCAGCTGAATTCTCAACTTCTACAGCATACTTGTACTCAACTTATGAAGAAGAGTGTGAAGCTCAGCCTACTGATAAAGAAAAAATTGTTGTACTCGGTGGTGGGCCAAATCGAATTGGGCAGGGAATAGAGTTCGATTACTGTTGTGTGCATGCAGCGCAGGCTATGCGTGAAGATGGTTATGAGACCATTATGATTAACTGTAATCCTGAAACTGTTTCTACAGATTTTGATACATCTGATCGTTTGTATTTTGAGCCATTAACACTGGAAGATGTGCTTGAAGTTTTAGACCTGGAAAAACCGAAAGGCGTTATCGTTCAATACGGTGGACAGACACCTTTAAAATTAGCTCGTGATTTAGAAGCGGCGGGTGTACCGATTATTGGTACCACACCTGATCGTATTGATCTGGCCGAAGATCGAGAAAGATTCCAGCAACTAATTCAGAAACTGGGTCAGCAGCAACCGCCTAATCGACTAGCGCGATCTGCAGATGAAGCCGTTGGTCAGGCAGAAGAAATTGGTTATCCCATTGTGGTTCGTCCATCATATGTATTAGGTGGGCGGGCAATGGAAATTGTGCATAATGAAGCTGATCTGGCGCATTACATGAAGACCGCTGTTAGTGTGTCTAACGATGCGCCAGTTTTACTGGATCGTTTTTTAGATGATGCGGTTGAAGTAGATGTTGATGCTATTTGTGATGGTACAGATGTGCTAATTGGTAGCATTATGGAGCATATAGAGCAGGCGGGTGTTCACTCTGGTGATTCGGCTTGTTCATTGCCACCTTATAGTCTGTCTAAAGACATTCAGGATAAATTACGCCAGCAAACTAAAGAAATTGCTCTTGAAATGCAGGTAGTTGGCTTGATGAATATCCAGTTTGCTATTCAGGGCACTGAAATTTTTATGCTTGAGGTTAATCCTCGTGCATCACGAACGGTGCCATTCGTATCTAAAGCGATTGGTGTACCATTAGCTAAAGTGGCTGCGCGATGCATGGCAGGCACTACTCTGAAAGAGCAGGGTATAACAGAAGAAGTTATACCTGATTATTTTTCAGTAAAAGAGTCAGTATTTCCGTTTGTTAAGTTCCCTGGCGTTGATACATTGCTGGGTCCTGAAATGAAATCAACCGGTGAAGTAATGGGTGTTGGTAGAAGTTTTGGTGAGGCATTTGCCAAGGCTCAATTAGGTGCGGGAGTGAATTTACCAGCCTCAGGAAAAGTATTTGTAAGTGTGCGTGATCGTGATCATGTTGCCGCCGTTGAGGTTGGACGCATGTTAAAAGAGCTGAACTTTGAAATTGTTTCAACACGTGGCACAGCAGCCAAATTAAATGAAAATGGAATTGAATGCTCGTTAATAAATAAAGTGTATGAAGGTCGTCCGCATATTGTAGATATGATTAAAAATGATGAAATTTGTTTAATTATTAATACAACAGAAGGTAAAAAAGCGATATCGGATTCGTATGCTATTAGAGCAGCGGCGTTACAACATAAGGTTAGTTATACAACAACTATCGCTGGTGCAAAAGCAACGTGTATGGCTCTAAAATCTCAATCAGAAAATCAAGTGAACCGATTACAGGATTTACATAAGGAAATTTCAGGATGAACGATAAAGTACCTATGACCGTGCGTGGTTCAAACCTGCTAATGGAAGAGTTAAAAAGACTGAAGACGGTAGACCGTCCAAGAATAATTGAAGCCATCGCCGTAGCACGTGAGCATGGAGATTTAAAAGAAAATGCTGAATATCATGCGGCTCGTGAGCAACAGAGTTTTTGTGAAGGTCGAATAAAAGAAATAGATGGAAAGTTAGGTGTAGCGGTAGTGATTGATGTCACTAAACAAAATGCTAATGGTAAAGTTATTTTTGGCGCAACTATTGATCTGGCTGATGAAGAAACTGGTGAAGAAATTACCTACCAGATAGTAGGGGAAGATGAAGCAGATATTAAGGCGAACATGATTTCAGTAAATTCACCAATTGCTCGCGCATTGATTGGAAAAACTGAAGGTGATGTGGCCGAAGTTAAAACACCAGGCGGTATTCGTGGATTAGAGGTTCTTGAAGTTCACTATATTGCTAAAGAAGATTAACTTAAAATCAAGTGCGAAATTTGATAAAGAATCCCTGAATTGAAAATCAAAACGGCTTTCAGTTATTGGCTGGTTTCAGCTAATAACTGAAAGTTAAAATGTTTAGGTTATCTTTTTATTTTTTAGGTAATTCAATCTTAGGTTTCTTTTTGTTTCTTCGATATAAAGTTAGTGTTTTACCTATCTTTTGTACAATGTCTACAGATGCAACAGATGATAACTGTTTAATCATTTCGGCACGGCTCTCTTTATCTTCGCCTGCTATTTTAATTTTTACCAACTCGTGAAAATCCAGGGCAATATCCAGTTCTTTAAGAATATTTTCGGTTACACCGTTTTGACCAACCATGATTACAGGTTTTAGATTGTGTGTGAGTGATACCAGGTGTTTGATCTGGTGCTTTGAAAGTGCCATAGAAAGTCTCTGTAAAATTTAATGGGTTATTGTATCATTTCATTTACCCTACGTTTTAATAACTAAACAGGAAATTGACATAAAGTGGCTAGAAGCAAATCAAGCGGCAACTGGTTAAAAGAGCATTTTGATGATGAGTTTGTTAAACAGTCTCAAAAAGATGGTTATCGCTCACGTGCCGTTTATAAGCTCAAAGAAATCGATGAGAAGGACTATCTCTTAAAGCCTGGTAGTGTTGTTATTGATCTGGGTGCGGCACCCGGAAGCTGGTGTGAGTACGTTGTACGCAAGCTTAAGGGCAAGGGGCGTATCATTGCTCTTGATATACTGCCTATGGAGCCTATGGAGGGAGTTGAAATCATAACAGGTGATTTTCTCGATGATGAGGTGTTTAGTGAGTTATTAAATACTTTAGGTTCCGACAAACCAGACCTTGTAATTTGTGATATGGCCCCCAATATGAGTGGACAACAGGCTGTAGATATCCCAAGAGCTATGTATATGGCAGAGTTGGCACTGGATTTATCTCAACAGGTTTTGAAACCTGGAGGGGGATTACTGGTCAAACTGTTTCAGGGTGAGGGTTTCGATGCTTATACTAAACAGATGCGAGTGCGGTTTAGTCGTGTGGTTATGCGTAAACCTAAAGCTTCCAGACCGAGAAGTAAGGAAGTTTATGGTTTGGCAACAGGATTTAAAGGTTAAATAGAACTGTTCCTGAGCATCACAATTAGATGGCTAAAGGGCTCTTTGAGCTGGCTTTTAACCTGTCTGTGTAGTATTTTTATATTAATGTTTAATCTAACCGAGGTGTTGTCTTGAACGACCTGGTCAAAAATCTAATTTTATGGGGTGTAATTGCCCTTATTCTACTGTCTGTTTTCAGTAATTTCTCCCAACGAGCTAATAAAGAGGCTGAATTTTCGTATTCTGAATTTATTGCCGATGTTAAGAATGGCAATGTCGCTGAAGTAGACATAGCAGGTCGTAAAATTACGGGTAAAACTCGTGATCTTAAGTCGTTTACAACTTATAGCCCTGAAACTGATAATCGTTCAATGATTGGTGATTTACTTGAGAACAATGTGAAAATTGTTGCTAAAGAGCCGGAACAGCCTTCATTGTTAATGAATATTTTCATTTCATGGTTCCCGTTCCTGTTATTAATTGGTATCTGGATATTCTTTATGCGTCAAATGCAGGGCGGCGGCGGTGGCCGTGGTGCAATGTCATTTGGTAAGAGCAAGGCCCGTATGTTGGGCGAAGAAGAGATAAAAACCACATTTGCAGATGTTGCAGGTGTTGAAGAAGCTAAAGAAGAAG
>Ga0316205_10003174_pt1 | contig 15922 bp, 16 predicted proteins | sample 3monthpyrite_MG_FD_204941 | JGI IMG/M metagenome (GOLD analysis project Ga0316205, IMG submission 204941) | Microbial mat bacterial communities from mineral coupon in-situ incubated in ocean water Damariscotta River, Maine, United States -... | ecosystem: Environmental > Aquatic > Marine >... | reverse complement strand
GGTCTAAAAGAATGTGCTTATTATAAGTATCCTCATAATTATTAAAAACTACTCTTGGCTGTGCAAAACCTTCTTTTATTGCTGCTCTTAATAAGCTTATATTATAATCAACTCTTTGTGGTAGTTTATCAAGCCTCTTTAAATATTCAATTACTTGAGTCTTCTTTTTAAACGTTCGATTTCCCATTCTACTCAAGTTTAAATGGAAAGCAGATTCGTTGGTAATTGTATTTAAGTACGTTTTATAAGTATATGCATCAATTTTATCTTGCAAAACGAACAATAACAACTCTCTTGAAATTTGTTCTGTTTTGGATAAACCTTCTGCTGAGATTGATTCTAATTTTTCCTTAAGGTTTTTTGAAAAATCTGCTTCTGCTTCGTAATATTTAATTGTACTTTCTAAAGATTCATTACGCTTAAATTCGTACTCTCTTTCTGCTTCATATTTCGCAATAATTGCGTTTAATTTATCTGAGTCTGATTCTTGTTTAAAGGACAAAAAAACCAGAAAAATAAAGACATAAAAAAGTTTGAATTTTTTCATAAACAAGTTATTTAACTATTAAATTTTTTGATTCGTTAGTTTGCTATTTACATTTCTATAAATATTCAATGGATTTTCGTTTTTTAATTCGTCAGGAAGCAAACTATTAGGCCAATCTTGATAACTAAAAGGCCTTACAAATCGTTTAATCGAATCTACGCCAACGGCAGTAAATCTTGAATCTGTTGATGCTGGATAAGGCCCTCCATGAAGCATTGACGGACAGACTTCAACTCCTGTAGGCACGCCATTAAAGATTATTCGTCCAATTCTATTTTGAAGAGAATTAACAATATTTGAATATTCAGATATTTCATTTTCATCTGAAATAATAGTTCCAGTTAATTGTCCTTCCAAATTTGAAATTATTTCTTCTAGTTGTTCTTCACTTTGACATTGAACAACTAAAGAAAAAGGGCCAAAAACTTCATGATGCAATGTTGGGTTATTTAAAAAAGTCTCTCCTTCAACAGTTGTCACAACTTGCCTAGCATAATTAGGTTTTACATCTGCTTCATAACCAGCCAAAACTTCAATACCACTTTGAGCCATAGCACTAGCTTTATTGGTTTCATAAGCACCTGCAATGTTTGGATGCAACATACAAGATGGCTCAACTTTTACAATTTCTTCAGCCAAAGTATTTACAAAATTTGTTAGTCCATCTGATTTTATGCCAATTATTAAACCTGGATTTGTACAAAATTGTCCAGTTCCTAAAGTTATAGAACCTGAGTATGTTTTTGCCAAAGCTTCAGCTCTGTTTTGCAAAGCTTGTGGTAAAATAATTACTGGATTTACACTTCCCATTTCAGCCAATACAGGAATTGGTTCGTCACGTTTTGCAGCCAAATCAAATAAGGCACGACCACCTCTAATACTTCCAGTAAATCCAACAGCTTTAACGCTTGGATGCTGCACTAAAACTTGCCCAACTTCAATACCACTACTATTAAGATTTGAAAAAACACCGTTTGGCATACCCGTTTTTTCTGCAGCTTTTATCACTGCACTAGATACCATTTCGCCAGTTGCTGCATGCATTGGGTGTGATTTTACTATTACTGGGCATCCAGCAGCAAAGGCAGCAGCGGTATCTCCTCCAGCCGTTGAAAACGCAAAAGGGAAGTTTGATGCTCCAAAAACTACAACTGGACCCAGAGCTACATTCATTTTTCTTAAATCTACTTTTGGTATTGGTTTACGGTCTGGTTGAGCAGTATCAATTGATGCATCTACCCAATTGCCTTCTTCAACATGATTGGCAAAGGCTCGTAATTGTCCTAGAGTTCTACCTCTTTCTCCCATTGCTCTGCCATTTGGTAATCCGCTTTCTAAAGAATACACTTCTAATAAATCATCTCCAAGAGCTTCAATTTCTTCTGCTATTGCTCTTAGAAATTCTGCTTTTTTTACACCTGATTTTTTTGAATATATCTTATAAGCTTGGGCAGCTAATTCAGCAGCTTGATTAACCTCAGCGTTAGAAGCCTCAGTAATTTCCCACTGGTTTTCAATATTCAATAAAGGGTTAAATGTTTTAAACGTTTTATTCCCTAGTGCTGATAATTGATTTCCTATATAATTTTTTCCTGTAATCATAATCCCATCTATATCTTCCCCAAGGGAAGACTTTTTTTAAGTGTTTATATTTTTTAAGTGAGCTTCAACATCAATTGGCTTGTGAACTATTTTTGTTGAAACAGGATATTTATCTAATAGATTTTTTGGTCTAATTGGTCGTTTTTCAAATCCACCACCACAGTTAGGACATACCTGTTGCAAAATGTTTTCTACGCAATCTTTACAAAAAGTACATTCAAACGTGCAAATCATTGCCTCACTAGAATTGTATGTCAATGATTTGTTGCAATGTTCGCATGTTGGCCTTATTTCTAGCATATCACACCTCCCTTAATCCCTCTTCAAGGAGGGAATTTATGTTTTTGTACTCGGGTAATGTTGGTCTTGTTCTTAAACCTTCTTCTATAATACTAAGTACATGTTGACGTTCCTCCCCTTGAAGGGGCAAACGCGGTTCTCTAACATTCTCTGTGCCTATACCTGTAGCTACTTCGGCCAACTTGATATTTTGTACTAATTTAGTGTTTATATCCAACTCTAACAATGGTAAAAACCAACGGTAAATACTTAGTGCTTCTTCTGTTTTTCCTGCTTTTGCTAAGTTAAATATGGCTACTGTCTCTGCAGGGAAAGCACAAACTAATCCTGCAACCCAACCATCTGCTCCCATAAAAACACTTTCTAAAGCTAAGGTATCGACTCCACTTAAAATAGCCAATCTATCTCTAAAACGATTTTTAATACGTGTGATATTAGACAAATCTCTAGTTGATTCTTTTACCGCTTGAATATTTGGGCAATCACGAAGCAACTCTTCAAACATATCTAAAGTAACTTCAATGCCGTAATCTACTGGATTATTATACACCATAATAGGCAATGAAGTGCTATTTGCAACTTTTTTAAAGTACGTTACCGTTTCTCTATCATCTGCTTTATAGCGCATTGGTGGTAGCATCATTAATCCTGAAGCGCCATCTTCTTTAGCTTTATTTGCAGCATCTATTGCAGCAGTTGTAGCTTGCTCAGCAATATTCATTACTATTGGTACTTGATCATTTACAATCTCAACAGCTTTTCTTACTATCGTTCTTTTTTCGACATCAGCAAGTGTACTAGCTTCACCCAAAGTACCTCCTAGAATAATCCCGCTAACTCCAGCCTTTAATTGTGCTTGAATGTTAATCTCAAAGTTTACCAAATCTAAAGTATCTTGATCTGTAAATTTAGTAGTAACTGCTGGCATTACGCCTTTCCATTGTAAACTCATAATATAAATTTATGTAAATAATTAAGAACAAAATTATGGTAAGAATACAAAATTTGATAATGTGCTTTTATCCATTATTAATATTATATTATCCTTAATAAATATAATAATTAATATATTGCGTATTATTTGCGTAATTTAGCGCCATGAAAGTACTTCCTTTTAAGATTCCGAAGCCAGAACACCATGCATTAATATATCAAGAAGACTGTGAGCTCGTTTTCTATAATAAGTTTCACCAACATGAGGAAATTCAGGTTACTTTTATTAAAGAAGGTGAGGGCACTTTAATTGTTGGGGATGCCATTAATTATTACAAAAAAGGAAATATTCTTGTTATTGGAAGCAATCTTCCTCATGTTTTTAAAAGTGAGATTTCTAACAATGAATCACACATGTTAACCTTATTTTTTACCAAAGACGCCTTTGGTGTAGACTTTTTTGATTTAGAAGAACTTAATGCGTTGAATTCTTTTTTTAAGTGTACAGAAAACGGTTTTAAAATTGCGGCCAACACCAAACTTGAAACCTTTTTTTCTGAGCTCAAATCTAGCTCGAAACTAAAGCGATTCATTACTTTATTAGAAATTTTAAAATTGCTTTCAAGAATTAAAAAAAAGCCATTATCATCTTTTATATATGAAAAGCAATATACAGATATTGAAGGCAAACGTATGAGCTCGGTGATGGAATATACTATGAATAATTATAACAACAATATCTCACTTGATACAATTGCAACGGTTGCCGCAATGACTAAAAATGCCTTTTGTAAATATTTTAAAAAGCGTACAAACAAAACATATTTTCGCTTCTTAAATGAATTAAGAATAGAAAATGCCAGTAAATTATTATTAATAAACAACGATTTATCTATTGCAGAGATAGCAGATCAATCTGGGTTTAATAACATCTCTAATTTCAACCGTCAATTCAAGGTTGTAAAACACATTGCACCATCTGAATATAGAAAACAAAAAGCCATTTAAAAACAATTAAACACCTTTAAATAGCTATTATTAATACAAATTCAAATCATATCAGGGAAATAAACTGTCACTCTTCATCGGGTGGATTCATTGATTTATGTAATTCTGGAACCGAACTAAAAATTCTATCTCCATGAATTCCTGTTAAATATTTATCCATTACTTGATTATAAACTTCCATCCGTTCTTCTCCCTTCCAATGTTCTCTATGCAATTTACCTTGCATAGATATACCTTTTTCTATTTCAGCTAATGTTTCTGCAATAAATACTTCGACAAATTCGGTTCGATCTGCGCCATAAAAATGAACCTGTGGATAATACCCTAAGTAATGCTCATTTTTATGTGTAACAACTTCATTATACTCGTGAAGCATGCTCATAAATTCATCACTTATCGCACTATCACTTTCTTCGGGGTACGCAAAATAACTGGTTCTAACATAATATAATAATGGTAAATCTGTTTCTTCTAAAATTTTGGCTCCAGGAATAGTTCTATAAATTTCATCTGAATGCTTATTATTATAAAACTTAGCCTGTTTTAGCAGAAAGGATTTTCTTGTTTTCTCATCTGGCCATGCTTCTTTTTCTAATTCGGTATTTCTTGTCGTCGCTTCTTCCATTGCCGACCATGAAGGATACACTGTAACAAACACTACTTCAGAACTATTTCCTGTAAAATGATGTTGTAAAACTGTCGTAGATAAAATTTGTTCATTTTTCATTGTCACTTTTTCGTGATATTCCATTTCTACAGATTTCCACTCATCCATAGAAAAATCTTCTAGATCCATATTCCAATACATGGTAGTAACATTTACATATAATTGTGGTTCTTCTTGAGAAAAAATTGTGGTAGAAATTAAGAGTAATATGAAGGTTATTCCTTTAAAAAAGCAGTTAGTTGTTTTCATAATTTCAAATTTAAATTAGTATGTTGATGGTTATAAAACTCTAATTAATATTTAAGACAATAACAGAACTGTATTTAATAATCTTAGTAGAAAACTTGAAAGCCTTTTAAAGATACAAAAAAATAATTTAACTTAAAACAACAAAAAGGCTTACTAACTAATTAAGTTGTAAGCCTTTTGATTATTTTATAGTTGATTTTTATTTACAATTTCTTCACATACTTTGTAATAATTACAATCTGGGTTGGTCCTACTTTTCCTTCAATAAATTCGGCGTTTTCACGATCTAACCTAATATTTCTAACTGCTGTACCTTGTTTTGCAACCAAACTAGAACCTTTAACCTTTAAGTCTTTTATTAAAACAACCGAATCCCCAGTTTCTAAAACCACTCCATTTATATCTCTGTGAATAATTTTATCTGCATCGGCTTCACCTTCGCCAGTTGCTTTAGCAAACTCTAAAATTTCATCTTCTAAATACATCATATCCAATAAATCTTGCGGCCAACCATCGTTTCTTAAACGAGATAACATTCTCCATGCTGCTACTTGAACTGCTTGGTGTTCGCTCCACATGCTATCGTTTAAGCAACGCCAATGATTTGCATCAGTGGTATCTGGATTATCAATTTGACCAACACATATTTTACATGCGACTAAAGATTTATTTAAATTTAGGTCTTTTTGAGGTGCCAAAGTGTGGATTTGCAAATGCTCATCTGCAGCACATAACTCACATTTATTATCTGCTCTTTTATATAATTCTCTTTCTAAACTCATTGTTAATTGTTATGGATTTTGCAATAATACAGCTATAAACAATGTTCTACAAATTATTAAGCTGCTCACGTAATTTCTTGGTCATTCCCTTAACAACCATATCATACGAATGGTCTACGAGTTGCAAAACAAATTTCTGCGATAACTCTCCAGTATAAATGGATAAGGTATTCCAATGCTTATTGCTAACATAAGGCCCTGCGTAAATGCTTTGATATTCTGCTCTTAATTCTTCAGTATATTCTGGATTACATTTTAACATTATTTGAGCTTCACCCTTTTCCCATTGTTTTAAAGGCGCTAAAGCAAACATTTTCCCCATAACTTTAAACACTAAGGTATTTTCATCGAAAGGGAAACTCTCGGTAGCCGCTTTTTTACTCATGCAGTAATCTCGTAGTTGTTCTATATTCATTAGGCTTTTTCTATCTTACTCATAAAGTTTATATAACACTGGTTTACTCGGTGAGGCATCATTTTCAAAAGGAGCAATCTGTAAATTGAGGATGTATTTGCCGTCTTCAATAGTATTAGCAACATATATAAACTCTGTAATAGTTGCGTCTTTTCTTATTTTTCCACTAGTATTCCAAAATGCATTATGTGCCAACAATAAACCATCATCTTTTTCTTTATCTACACTTGGCAAATCAATTAATAAATGCTTTACGCCTTTCGCCCGTAAATAAACAGCTGCCTCTTCTAATAAATAGGGTGGGTTTGTATGAGAATATTGCTTTGATAGTTTCTCGGTTGTGTTTGGTAATGTTCTAATTATTATGGCTTCTCTTTTTTTATTTCCAATGGCGAATTGCAATTGTTTTTTTGAGATTACAAAGTCCTCACCTAGCTTCTCAGGTGCCACAGTAATCACTTCAGACACAAAGAAAAATTGCTTTAAGCACTCATTAATACTATAAAATTTCTCTGTGATGTGACCCACACATTCGGTATGTGTTCCGTGTGCATGTGGGTTGAAAAAGATGTTGTTAAAATTAACATCAGCACCTTGGGCTACACTACCAATCCATCCCTCTGCCTCTACAGGCTCAATTCGTGGTTCGTCAATATACCAGGCATTAACATTCGTTTTATTGGCTTGTAATGGTATTGAGATATCTAATGGTTGGTCTATATAAATAGCATAGGTTCTGCTATTAACATTAATTACTGCTTTCATTTATTATTTTAAGGTTGAACTGTAAATTTACTAATTAAATAAAAAACAAATCCGATGCTATACCATCAACTAAAAATTTTCCTTTTTGGGTGGTTCTAATAACATTGTCATCGCGAGGAGTAAACGACGAAGCAATCTCATTAGATACAGCAGATTGCTTAACTTTACTCGTAATGAATAGTAAATTTTGATTTATAAATTTTTCTGCTGTTTCTAATAAATGTTTTTTATAATCTGATCCAAATTCAGATTCAATCTTGTTTAAAGAAATTCCCCAAATGGTTCTTAAACCGGTCATAACATATTCGTTAAATCTGTCTTTCTTTGATAAGAGTTCCATTTCACTTGGTAATTTATGCTCTCGAATACTTTTAATGTATTTGGTATTATTGGCAACGTTCCAACTACGCTGTGTTCCATTAAACGAATGCGCCGAAGGCCCAATACCCATATATGGTTTCCCTTGCCAATAACTTGGATTATGTTTTGAAAAATAATTAGGCTTTCCAAAATTGGATACTTCATAGTGCACAAACCCTTGCTTTTCTGTTTCAGCAACCAAATGATTAAAATGCTGAAGTGCTAAAGTTTCATCTATTGGCGGATAGGTTCCTTTTTTTATAAAACTATCTAAAGCCGTTTTTGGCTCAACAGTTAAAGCGTAACTTGATATGTGATTCACTCCAAAATCAAAAGCAATTTGTAAATTCTCATTCCATTTTTCAAGACTCATGTTAGGAATACCATAAATTAAATCGACTGTAATATTATTGAATAGGCGTGTTGCTTCTTTTAAACAATCCTTCGCTTCCTTGGCATTATGTGCACGGTTCATACTTTTTAAATCGTCCTCAAAAAAGGATTGTATGCCAATACTTAGTCTGTTAATTGGACTCTTAGATAATTGAATTATTAGGTTTTTAGATAAATCATCTGGATTGGCCTCTATAGTGATTTCTGGATGATTTGAAACTTTAAAGTTTTTATAAACTGCATCAATCAAAAATTGTAATTCGTCAATCGACAATAATGAAGGTGTTCCTCCTCCAAAATAGATAGTTTCAACAGTTTGATTTTTGAGTTCATCTTTGCGCAACTCTAATTCTGCTACCAAAGCCTGAATCAATTCTTCTTTCTTTTTTAAAGATGTTGAAAAATGAAAATCGCAATAATGACATGCTTGTTTGCAAAACGGTATGTGAATGTAGATGCCTGCCAATACTGTTTATTTGTTAATTCGTTTATCTGTTTATCCGATTGTAATTCAAACTATAGCTAAATACTGACTACTTTTTTATGCGCTTTTCATTCTGTTTAACAAAACTATCCCAACCAGAATAGCTCTTACCAACAGTTATCTTCCCAGAATTGTAAAAATGGCAAACTGCGGCAGCTAAACCATCTGTAGCATCTAAATTTTTTGGCAAGGTCTTTAAGCCTAGTAAACTTTGCAACATTTTTGCCACTTGCTCCTTACTAGCATTACCGTTTCCTGTAATGGCCATCTTAATCTTTTTTGGTAAATATTCGGTAATTGGCACTTCGCGCGACAAGCCAGCTGCCATAGCAACGCCTTGTGCTCGACCTAGCTTGAGCATACTCTGCACATTCTTACCAAAAAAAGGTGCTTCAATAGCAATTTCGTCTGGATGGTGTGTATCAATAAGTTCAATGGTACGCTCAAAAATAAGTTTCAGTTTTAAGTAATGGTCACTGTATTTTCTAAGATCGAGCTCATTCAACTGCAAAAAAACCATTTGTTTATTTACCACTTTTATAAGGCCAAAACCCATAATTGTAGTCCCTGGATCTATCCCTAATATAATGCGTTCTTTACTCATTTATTTACAATAATTACAACCGCTCAAAGCTACCGAAATTCCTACCGATGCGTATAATAAATTTCCATTAAATGAAAACCCATCGATATCAGAATTGTATTTATCCTTGCTTGATAAACTATAGGCAAATGAAACATCAGTAAAAAGCGACAATGCTCGAGATAGTTTATAGTGAATTTCTAATCCTACCAAAGCATTCAAGAAGGTATATTTATTTTCGGTATCATTTCCCAAGGGCTGCGTAAAACTTATGCCAGGGCCAAAATGGGTCACAACTTTAAAATCTTGAGGTAAAAATCGTAAGTCTCTAGTAGCATCATAAACTAGCTGTAAATTGACTCTTGAATAATTTAATTTAAAAGGTTTTGAACCTTTGTCATTTTCAGATCTATTAAAACCATAATCCAACTTTGCTCCCAGTTTATCACTAAACATGTGCTGAATCCCTAAATTAACGGATGGAAAATTCACGTATTTGGTATAATATCCATCATTTTCACCATCATCAATAGGGTTGTTAATTCCCAATGTAAATTGCGCTCTCCATTTTTCGGTCCGCTCTTGAGCATTCCCTAGAGCATACACTAAACTAAAAATCATTATAAAAACTGTAACTCTATATTTTGCGAAAACTGAGGTCATTCAATAATAATAGTATTAATTTGTGATGATTTGAAAACAAAATTCAAACAAATGCTCTCGACACTACCATACAAAACTAAACAATTCTTTTTTGTACTTATTAAGATAAGTATTGTGGTTGGTGCTACATATTTTATTTATAAAAAATTAACGACCAACGAAAATATAGACTTCTATGCTTTTATACAGCTTTTATCCAAAAACAATGCTTTTTCAATGAAAAACATCGTTTTTTTATTGGTTTTAACCAGTTTTAATTGGTTTTTCGAAATTTTAAAATGGAAGAATCTCGTGTGTTTAGTAAAACAAATTGCATTTTTTGAAGCTTTAAAACAAAGTTTAGCTGCACTTACAGCTTCGCTGTTTACGCCAAATCGTATTGGAGATTATGGTGCAAAAGCTATATACTATAAACGACCATTACGAAAACGTATCTTGCTTTTAAATTTAATTTCGAACATGGCACAAATGTCCGTGACTTTAGTTTTTGGGATTGTAGGTTTTTCGATATTTATAACTAAATATAATGTTGATATATCGTATTTTAATTTACTACGTTATATAACATTAGTGATGATAATTATTTCTGTTTTTGCAGTTGGCGTATCATATAATAAATTTAGTATAAGAGGATTTTCAATGGATAGAATTAAGGCCTTTATTAAGAGTATAGCTTCTATAACACATTTAAAAAACATTCTTTTTTCTGTCTTTAGGTATTTTATTTTTTCATTTCAATTTTATTATTTGCTGCACATCTTTGGAACCGATTTATCCTATTATGAAGCCATGATTATTATAACATCAATGTATCTTTTCGTTTCTGTAATACCGACTATTTTTGTTTTTGATGTTGTTGTTAAAGGCAGCATAGCTTTATATTTATTCAATTTTGCTGGTGTAGATAACCTTACCATATTAAGCATTACAATGCTAATGTGGCTTCTCAACTTTGTATTGCCCAGTTTCTTCGGAAGCTTTTATGTTTTAAATTTCAATTTTCAGAAAGACCTTAATCACAATCCAAATACCGAAATATAAGTTATGATTTTTGGACTCATTATTATATCGGCCATATATTTCATCTTAATAGGTTTTTTTGTTTTAGGATTTAGCTTAGTAAAAAGGTTTGATGAAAAAACGGCAACACATTCTACAAAATTTTCTATAATTATCCCTTTTAGAAATGAAACTGAAAATTTACCTAAACTTCTAAAGTCTTTGGACAAATTAGATTACCCAAAAAATCTTTTTGAAGTTATTTTAATTGATGATGATTCAAGTGATAACTCAGTTGAGCTAATTATGAGACTCTCAATGAGTACACAATTAGACTTTAAAATAATTAAAAGCAGAAGACAAAGTAATTCTCCAAAAAAGGATGCTATTAGTACGGCTATTAATATTGCAAATTATGATTGGATTGTAACCACTGATGCTGACTGTCTAGTTCCTGAAAAGTGGTTAAACACATATGATGTATTTATTAAAATAAAGGCTCCTAAAATGGTGATTGCTCCAGTAACTTATCACGCTGGGAATTCTTTTTTAGACCAATTTCAATTGCTTGACTTTATGAGCTTACAAGGAGCTACTATTGCTGGTTTCGGACTTAGAAGTCCATTTTTAAGCAATGGTGCTAATATGGCCTATAGCAAAGAACTTTTTATCAGTCTAAATGGTTTTGATGGCAATGATAATATAGCTAGTGGTGATGACATTTTTCTACTTGAAAAGGCAACGCGATTACATAAAAAACAAGTGGGTTATTTAAAATCTAAAAATGTGATTGTGACAACTAACCCTCAATCAACTTTGACTTCACTAATACAACAGCGTGTGCGATGGGCAGCAAAAGCTTCGGCGTATAAAAACAGTTTTGGAAAACTGGTTGGCTTAATTGTTTTATTAATGAATGCTACACTTATTGCAGCATTTATTTTAAATCTAGTTGGAGAACTTAGTCTTCTGTATTTTAGTGCGATTTTGATTATTAAATTAATTGCAGACTATCTCCTTATTTATAAAATCGCTCATTTTTTTAATCAAAAACGAGTTCTAAAGTTTTATCTAATTAGCAGTTTAATCTATCCTTTGTTTTCTGTCTTTATAGCTGTTTATGCAATGTTTTTTGACTTTAAATGGAAAGGACGAACTTTTAAAGCTTAGCTAAAAACTTACCATTGATTTTAATCAACCTTAATGACAATTGGAAGTTTAAACTCAGTTTTTACGGGTTGCCCTCTTTTAAATGCTGGTAGTATTTGTGGTAGGCCTTTTAAACTTTGTATTAAAAGGCTATCTATTTTGGGAATTTGCGATGTAATCTGTTCGCGACTATCAACCTTCAAGACACTTAGTACTCCTTTTTCTGAAATTAAAAAGTTAATTGTAATTGTATCATTAATATCCTGTGTTACTACAATTTTCTCTTGCAAGAGTTCTTGTGATATAAATGTTGTTAACGTCACCTCAAAACATTGTTTACGCTCTGCCTTTGTTGATGATGTATCACAACTTGTAAAGGTTGGATATTCATCTACTTCATTCCAATTAAAAGTTTTAAGATCTTCTTTTAAAATATCTTGTGAAGACACTTTTTTCTTATCGAAATAATCACAAGAAGAAACACATAATAATAGAAAAAAAACAATTAAATACTTCATTGATACTTTCTGAAACGGAAAAGTACAACTTTTTTAGATTTAATAATATTTTGTCTTTTCTAATAGGCTCAAGAAAATTCACTCAATCTAAATTTATTGTTTTCAATTTCCTTTAATTGAATCCTTTTTAACAAACTTCTCTTCTTTTAACTCCGAAATACGATAATCTGCCATACTATTATATTTGCTCTTTGGAAACCTTGTTTTGTAGGTTTCATATAATTTAATTCTAGTATCAATATCTTTATAATACTGATCCTTAGTGAAAATTAAAAAGAACTGTGCTTGTTCGTTTTCAGGGTTTTCTTCTACAGCACGTTTATAAATATCTATACCTTCCTTATATTTTTTTTGCCTATTATAAACAGCCGCTAATTTCATATACTCTTTATCTAACACCTGATCCTGAAGCACTAATGACTGAAGCATATATTTTTCTGCGCTTTCAAAATCATCCAAGCGCTCATATAATTCTCCTTGAACAAATAAATTATTAGCATTTTTAGTGTCGTATTCTAATGCCAATAAGCCCTGTTCAATGGCTTTCTTAAATTCGTATATCTGAGCATAACTCATACTTAATCTTTCATGAATAAACTGAGACGATTCATTAATTGCTATTAGTTTTTCAAACCAAATAACAGCATTATCATAATCTTTTTTATTGTAATAATTTTGAGCCTTTAAGCTTATCAAATCTTTATTGTTTTTATAAGAACTCAATCCGATATCTATATAACGATTAGCCGTTTTATAATGTCGCTTTTTTACATGAAATCTCGCCATTCTAAAAATAGCTTTTTGGTGTGTACTATCTAATTTAAATGCACTATGAAATCTGTTTTGAGCTGTTGAATCTTTTAATTTTTCTAAAACCAAACCGCTTTCGTAATGATAATTTGGGTTTTTATAATCAATATCTATTAACTGATAAAAAATATCTAGAGCCTCTTTAAACTTTTTAGTTTTAGCTAGCAGTTTTGCATAATCATACTTCAATAATGCATTGTCTGGATTTGCTTCAATACTACTTTTATAATTACTTAAAGCTTGGTCGTAATTACCAATAGCATAGTATGCTTTAGCTATCTTTTCATATACTACTGATTGGTCTTGATACCCTTGATAGGCTTCAATTGATTTTGTATAATTTCCATTGAGATACAGGCTATCTGCACGATTTAAAACCGAAGTCTGTGCTTCGGTCTTGGTTCCAATTAATATTAGAAATATTACAAGGAGTCTAATCATAGTGAAAAGGTAAGATTAATTTTCTTTCAGTTTTGATTTTAATTTTTCTGCTCTTTCTTTATGCTGGTTACTCCCACTAATTTCATAAGCTTTAGCTACATATTTCAAAGCATTTTTGGTATCGTTTTGAGATTGGTAATACTCAGCCAACGAGTCATAGTTGTTAGCATTATTAGGATAATATTTAATTCCCAGTTTAAAAAAGAATTCGGCCTTTTCAGGGGAACCCATCTGCATATTCATATAGCCATAGGCGCTAAACAATTCCTCAATCATAGGTGGTGTTGGGTAACCAAAATTATTAGTATAAATGCTTTCTTGGGTTTTTAGTAAATCTGTCAATTCTGCAATTGTAGTCTCTGGATTATTATATTTTGGCGGATTCTTAAATTGATACCATTTAAAAAGAAAAATCAGACCGTCTCTCATAGAGGGCAATGGCACTGTACCATGTAGATCTTCTGGATATACTTTCCATGAAAAATTCAATCCGTTTTGTGTTTTTGTTTCGGCAAATTTTGAAAACTCGATAATTGAGCGTGCAAACAACGTAAACTCAGATTTATCTTCCATAATATTATTTATGGTTATCGTTTCATCCCACATATGCAACTGCTCTGCTGCTAGGGAAACAAACAGCGATTTACCTTTATAATTTTCGCTTTGAAGCTTTGCTTTAGCCTCTTTTAATAGCTTTTGACCATCCCATTCAATACTCGGGTCTATGGCTATATAATTCTTAAAAAGGTGCGCATGATTAACCAATATATTAATAGTAAATAGCCCGGCATAAGAATGACCAATTAAAGTTCTATAAGATGTTGTTAAATATTTTGTGTCAATATGAGGCATTAATTCTTTCTCGATAAATTGCGTGAAATTTTCGGCACCACCTGTATCTTGATCCATACTTGTACCACGTCTCATTTTGATTTGCGACGTTGTTAGATCTCTTGTTCTGTTATTGCTATTACTAATACCCACAAGAATCATATTTGGTAAATAATGCCCCCAATAATTTCTGTACACCATTGACAATTCATCCTGTAGTGAAAAACCATCAAGCAGATAAACAACAGGGTATTTTAAATCATCACTTTTCGGATTATAATTTTCTGGGAGTTGCACCCAAAAATCGCGATGTTCATTTAAAGTTTTAGAGTAAATACTATCACTAATTGTTGTTGAACTTTGAGAATACGCTGCATTTTTAAAGTTTGCTAAAAATGTTATTGCTAGTATTAATAGTAATTGTTTTTTCATTTTTTTAGTTAGGTTTTGAGTTGTTATTGATTACTACGAAACCGTAGCATTAGCTTCGGCTCCAGAACCTTTAACAACAATTGCACCAAAAGTCATTTCTCTAAAAATATTAGCAAGAATTATTTCATATTTATTTTTGAACCATAAATATTATCGGCAATGAATAAGGCACGACTACATTTTCACCTTTATGCTTACCTGGGCCCATTTTAGGAAGTGATTCGATTATTCGGATTGCTTCTTCTTCTAATTTAGGATGCGGTGCTCTGGATTTAACCCCTACAACATCTCCGTTTTTATCAATCTTAAATACAACGCTAATACGTTGTTTCCCTTCTAAGCCTAACTCGCCTGCCAAATCAACATTAAATTTCTTAACTACAAATTCTGAAATTTTATCAGCCATACACTTTCTACGCTCTTTATTACTTGAAAGGGTTTCACAACCAGGGTAAACAGGAACATCTTCAATAACTGCAAAAGGCACTTCTTCTGTTTCAAGTTTGCTATTAGAAGCCGTGTCTTTAGGCCAACTAATATACATTACATAAGAAAATCCATCTGGGGAACTAACTTCAGATTTTTCCAGGTTATCAGGAACTTTTTCATCCATATGATGCACGCTATAACTAGCTCCATCTTTGGTTAATTCTGTCCAACTTACATAGTTAGGGTTAGCTTTTAAAAAGGCTTCATATTTGTTATGCTTTTCAGCGATTATCTTGTCCATTTTAGACCCATGGTCCAATTTCACGGTATATGAATATTGACTAAGATCCAACACCTCCTCTTGATTTTCCAAATCTCTTTCTTGTGTACAAGACGTATAAACTAACATCCCAAAAACTAAAGGGATTAACAATGCATACTTCAATTTTAAAATTTGATTTGATTTCGTTTTACTTAACATGATGATTCGTTTTTTGATTAATGATTGTTTATAAAATGAATTGATAAATGACACATTTTCAGTTTCAAAAACCTGAGTTAA
>Ga0316205_10003173_pt1 | contig 15926 bp, 11 predicted proteins | sample 3monthpyrite_MG_FD_204941 | JGI IMG/M metagenome (GOLD analysis project Ga0316205, IMG submission 204941) | Microbial mat bacterial communities from mineral coupon in-situ incubated in ocean water Damariscotta River, Maine, United States -... | ecosystem: Environmental > Aquatic > Marine >... | reverse complement strand
ATAGCGACGACGGCCCCGAAGGGGTGAGGGCATAGCCCGAATAATCTCTCTACCCCGACCAAATTTAGAAAGAAAGATCTGGTAGACATGATTATGCGCCCGTAGCTCATCTGGATAGAGCATCGGCCTTCTAAGCCGAGGGTAGCAGGTTCGAGTCCTGCCGGGCGTACCATTTTAAGCAGTTTATGGTGGGCGTAGCTCAGTTGGTAGAGCTCCGGATTGTGATTCCGGCGGTCGTGGGTTCAATCCCCATCGTCCACCCCATATTCTTCTATATCGGTGTTAGAAGTAAAAATACACCTGTTTTCGGGCCATTAGCTCAGTTGGTAGAGCAGGAGACTCTTAATCTCTTGGTCGAGTGTTCGAGTCACTCATGGCCCACCATTCCCCCCTTCAAAGTCTGATTTTTCAGGCTTTTTCATATTCCCCTATAGTGTGTTAAATATTATTTACACCCACAATCTGTTGTGCTATTCTTGAAATAGATATGAATTGCGGGATTTATATTAGTGGATATCAAATTTCACAGTTTTAATAATAACAGCTTTATTTCGGTGATTGCGGGGAATCGAAATGATTAGAATGCCGGTCTATTTTGATCTGAACGGGATACATCAGATTGCTATTTTTGAAGAAATGGATGACGGAAACTTTCGTAGAACCACAGAGCAGCCCATGAGGTTGTTACGTGACAATATCATCGGAATCGGCCCTTCAGTAGGCCAGTTGGTTTCAGCAAAAACTGACCGAGAAGAGCGCTGCTGGCAATCGCCAACTATTATTGTGCGTAATCGAGCAACAAGTTACTACCAATTTCTTCGTGAACAATATAAAAGCCGAAAAATCTTTGTTTTTTCAAGACCTTCGCTTAACTCACGTGTTAGTCGTTTTGATTGCCATGAATTGCAGTTAAAAGCCGGTATTTCCTTACAAGTCCAGTCTTTATTATCCAGGAAACTGATTGAAGCGATAGAGCTTAATCTGGATCATGTTGCTAGCATCGATCAACAAAATGCAAACAGTGTAGCCTGAATACTATCTTGTTGATTGCACTCGTTTAATAGTGAGCGCCTGTGGAGTCCAGTTCCACTGGCATTGTTTAAGTTTCCCCTTCCTCTGCCGATAATCTGTCTATAGATTCAAAATAAACTTTTGCCAGCAGGCTTAGGGTAAATAATTTAATGTACCAACTCATTCTTAATGAAAAACGAGGGAAAATCCGGGATTTACCAGATTTACCGCCGTTTCCAGCCATAGCACAGCAGATCATGGCTCAGGTGACCAGCGAACACGTCGATATTCCCAGGTTGTCAAAAACTATCGAGCAGGATCCTGCTGTTTTCGCCAGAATTATCGGTGTGGCCAATTCTGCCTATTTTGGTTGCCCGGATAAAATTTACACAATTAGTCATGCCATTGTACGTGTGTTGGGCTTATGTATGGTGAAAAGCCTGGCCCTGGGTATGGTGCTTAATGAGCCATTTAAACGGGAAGCCTGCCCTGGATTTGATATGGGGCATCACTGGTATACATCTCTGTTAACCGCCCAAACAGCTCAAAGACTTGCACGTTATATCAAGTTTGGTGAGAGTCATTTTCAGGATCATGCCTATCTTGCCGGAATGTTAAACAATCTGGGCGAGTTGGTGCTTGCACATTTGTTCCCGTCTGAAATGAATGACTTTTATATACAAATGCATCAGCAACCTGATAGTGACCCGGATAAAATTCAGAGCGACATTGTTGGTATGAATGCTTACGAAACAAGTGCCATTCTTGCTCATCGATGGCATCTGCCTGGAGATTTACAAGTTATGTTTAATCATTACCATGAACGCGATTATGATGGCGAGCATTGGCAATTATTACATCTCATTCGATTGTCTAATCGGCTGGTAACACGTGAAGATGATGAAGCGGTGCTGAGTCATATCGATGTGCAGCATTCATTAAACAAATTGGGTCTAACCGAAGGCCAGGTTAACAAATTGCAACAGAAACTGGCGAATGATCGTCATGATGTTGAAAATTTGGCCGGTATACTCGCACAGGCCTAGTGATGAATACCGATCATTTCGCTGAGTTATTTCGTTCTGTCAATAATGGCACCATTAATCTGCTTGATTCGTTATCCGTGTTTAGTGCACTGGCTGAATTGAACAATCAATCATTAGAAGAATCAGAATTCTTCTCAGCGGTTTTACGAACGTTGCTTGAAAACCAGGACGTCGAATGCTGTGGCCTGTTTATAAAAGAGCAGGATAACCTTGAGTTGGTTAGTGTAGCTCAATGGGGTCAATCTAATGTTGCAGTCCAATATTTTACTAATGACCGTTTGACATTTACATCTGGCGAAGGTGAGGTGGGTGAGGCGGCAAAAACAGGTGAAATAGTCCATAAACAATGTAAACAATTCCCTGGATTCCTAAAACAGATAGAAAATGAATTACCCGTTTCCGAAGAAGTAGTCGGGATGAAAATTTATCCTGGTTCATTGATGTGCGTGCCTTTGATAAGCCGTTCTGTGACATATGGCGTTTTATGTTTGCACCATTCAAAAAGTGAATATTTTAAAGCGTCACATGAACATTTTTTCAGTTTGTTTGCCCATTTTCTGATTCAGATGTTATTGAATAATCGGAATACTCGAGACCTTGAAGTTCAGGTGCTGAAACGAACGGAACAACTTGAAGATGCGCTGCAGATTGCTAAGGGCTTGCAACATAATTCCCAAGATCTTACATTAGTTGATGAGCAAACCGGGTTGCCAAACAGGCGCTTTTTTTGCACTGAGGCACAGGTCGCACTGGCGAGAGCTAATCGTCACGGGCGTGATTTCAGTTGTTGTTTGCTGGAAATCAGTCAGTTCAGGCAATTAGTGGATAAGCAAGGTCTCTTTGCCGGTGATAGGGTGCTGGAAATTATAGCCGATATTTTAAAATTACAGGTTAGAGAGGGCGATATTCTTGCTCATTTTCGAGGGGAACAGTTTTTTCTTGCTTTACCTGAGGTTGATGCTGAGGGGGCCGGGCAATTTGCAGATCGCATATCCAACGTTCTGATTGATGCCAAGCAGGGGATAGAAGAGTTGATCTCATTGGAGCTTAGAATAGGTCTGTCTACCAATGACGGCGGGTTGTCAGAAAATTCACAGAAGGCTCTGGAAGAGCTGATGCATCAGGCTGACAGGGCATTACAGGCTGGAAAATTCAAACAACACCCCATTGTTCACTATAATAAAACAATCTCTGTTTCTGCTGACCAGCAGATTATTTGATCGCCATACGTCAGCAATATTTATAAATAACGTTATAATATAATAAGTTACATGCTTTTTACTGTATAGTTGAGGAGGCGATGTAGCTTATCTTGTTAATTTATTGATATTGACAGCTAAATTTCATAAGTCGATCGTGCAAATCAGTTAATAGATACGTTATAATGCTCTGATCATATTGATATTGCATGCATCTTTGATACTATCTTGTGAGTCAAATTCATTTCCAAATGAACTGCCCGGATACGTTTTTTAGTCAATAATCATCGAGATTATGCGCTATTTATTTGATAGTCACATTTGCGAGAGTGGCGGAATTTAGAAGAGCTTGTCGAGCGCAGCGAGATTTAGCGACTCTTATTATGACGCCTTAGCGGAATTGGTACTTAGAAGGCTTAACGAGCAGTATGCGAGTTGTAGCGATTCTTAGGGTATAGGTTTCGAAGATCATTCCAGACTGAATGATTCTCTCGTGTTAAAAGTTTTGCGAGAGTGGCGGAATTGGTAGACGCGCTGGATTTAGGTTCCAGTGGGGTAACCCGTGAGAGTTCGAGTCTCTCCTTTCGCACCATATTTTGGCAGACAATAATGATTGTCTGTTTTATTTTTATAGCGTTGTATTTATTTAAGGATTTGAGGTCACACCATGCAAGTTTCAGTTGAATCTACCAGTACCCTGGGCCGTAAGATTACCGTACAAGTACCATCAGCACGCGTTGATGACGCGGTCGAGAAAAAGCTTAAGGATTTAAGCCACTCTGTAAAGCTGGATGGTTTTAGACCTGGTAAGGTCCCCATGAATGTCGTTAAGAAGAAGTTTAGCGGGCAGGTTCGTCAGGAAGTGATGGGTGATGTACTTCAATCCACTTTATATGAAGCGATTAATCAGGAAAAGCTCAAACCTGCGGAAGGCCCGAAGGTGGCAGATGTCAACATGGAACCTGGCAAAGACATGCAGTACAGCGCTACATTTGAAGTGTACCCTGAAATTGCACTGGCCTCGCTTGAAGGCAAGACAGTAGAAAAAATTGTCGCTTCTGTCGGTGACTCAGATCTGGATAAAATGTTTGAGAAATTGCAAACCCAACGTGTGACCTGGGAAAATGTTGATCGACCTGCTGAAGAAGCTGATCAGATCATTATTACGTTTGAAGGACGCATTGATGGTGAAGTCTTCGATGGTGGAAAATCTAACGAGGATTTCCCGCTGGTGCTGGGTTCAGATAGTATGATTCCGGGTTTTGAAGAGCAGTTGATCGGCGCAAAGGAAGGCGAAACGAAAACGATAGAAGTCACCTTTCCTGATGATTACCAAGGTAAGGAAGTAGCCGGCAAAAAAGCGGAATTTGATGTTGTAGTAAAGAAAGTTAACAAACCGGTGCTGCCAGAAGTTGATGATGAATTTGCTAAAGCCTATGGTGTAGCAGAAGGACTGGATACGTTTAAAACTGAAGTGCGCAATAATATGCAACGCGAACTTGCTACACGCCTGCAGAGTCAGATGAAAAATGCCGTGATGGATATGTTGCTTGAAGCCAATGATATTGAAGTACCACAAGCGCTGGTTGATGACGAGATCCAAAGTCTGATGAAACAGGCTATTGGTAATAACCCGCAGGTTCAGAAGGATGTCCCTTCATTACCAAAGGAATTATTTGAGGATCAGGCTAATAAACGTGTAAAGCTGGGGTTATTAGTCGGTGAAGTGATTCAAGCAAATGATATAAAGGTCGATAAATCTCAAGTGAAGGCTAAATTGGAAGAGATTTCCAACACTTATGAGAGACCTGAAGAGGTCATCAAGGCCTACTCGGAAAATCCGAATTTAATGCAAAGCCTGGAAGGGCTTGTAATGGAAGATCAGGTTGTGGAATTATTGTCCAGTCAGGTAGCTGTGACAGAGAAAGACATGACATTTGATGAGATTATGAATGAGAACCCGTCGGCATAGTCCACGGTTTCACTAAAGGAAAAGCGATAATGACCGATATTTTTAATAAGGATGGTTTAAATCCACAGTCGGTGGGTTTGGTTCCAATCGTTGTAGAACAAACACCAAGAGGTGAGCGTTCCTATGACATTTATTCACGCTTGTTAAAGGAGCGTGTGATATTTTGCGTAGGGCAAGTTGAAGATTATATGGCCAATCTTATCGTTGCACAGCTTTTGTTCCTGGAATCTGAAAATCCGGATAAGGATATTCACATGTATATCAACTCACCGGGTGGTTCGGTGACTGCAGGGTTGTCAATTTATGACACTATGCAGTTTATTAAACCTAACGTGAGTACCTTGTGTATCGGTCAGGCAGCCAGTATGGGTGCATTGTTACTGGCAGGTGGAGAGAAGGATAAACGTTATGCGTTACCGCATTCACGTGTCATGATTCATCAGCCATTAGGTGGTTTTTCAGGACAGGCAGCAGACTTTGAAATACACGCAAAGGAAATCTTGCACATACGCGAACGCTTGAACAGAATACTGGCTAACCATACGGGACAGGATATGGAGACCATAGAACGTGATACTGACCGTGATAATTTTATGAGCGGAACGGAAGCGGTGGAATATGGTCTTATAGATGAAGTGCTGTCACAACGACAGGATGGTAGTGCGACGCAGGAGTAATAACTGATTATTTTTATGGAATTGGCGCCAGAGAGGCATTTTAAAAAAGTTTGTGGCATAGGAATTGCAACTTACTTGAAATACTGATTCAGATAGTGCAATGTGCAATTAGTAACGCCAAAATAATGGTCTGAGGTTTAATATGAGTGATGATAACAACAATAAGGGTGATGATAGCGGCAAGCTGCTGTATTGCTCTTTTTGCGGCAAAAGCCAGCATGAAGTAAGGAAGTTGATTGCCGGCCCCTCCGTGTTCGTCTGTGATGAATGCGTCGAGTTATGTAATGACATTATTCGTGAAGAGATGCAGGAAAAGGCATCTACTGAAGATAGTAAATTACCCAAGCCCAGTGAAATTAATGATGTACTCAATGAATATGTCATTGGTCAGACGCGTGCAAAGCGGGTTCTTTCAGTTGCGGTTTATAATCATTATAAACGTCTGGAAGTTTCGCAGTCACAATCTGATGTAGAAATTTCCAAGAGTAATATTTTGTTGATAGGTCCTACCGGTTCAGGTAAGACGTTGTTGGCAGAAACTCTGGCACGTATGTTGAATGTTCCGTTTACGATTGCTGATGCCACAACGTTAACTGAAGCCGGTTATGTTGGTGAAGATGTCGAGAATATTATCCAGAAATTATTGCAGAAATGTGATTACGATGTCGACAAGGCGCAAACCGGTATTGTTTACATAGACGAGATTGACAAAATCTCACGTAAATCAGAAAACCCGTCTATCACACGTGATGTATCTGGTGAAGGCGTGCAGCAAGCGCTGTTGAAACTGATTGAGGGTACAGTTGCTTCTGTACCACCACAAGGTGGACGCAAACATCCACAGCAGGAGTTCCTGCAAGTAGATACAGCCAATATTCTGTTTATTGTTGGTGGTGCTTTTGCCGGGCTCGAAAACATTATCCGTAGTCGCTCTGAAAAAGGCGGTATCGGTTTCTCTGCTGAAGTGAAGAGTAAAGACGAACAAGTCAATGTTGGTGAAACCTTGTACGATGTTGAACCAGAAGACCTGGTTAAGTATGGCTTGATCCCCGAGTTTGTTGGACGTCTACCAGTTGTGGCAACACTCGAAGAGCTGGACGAAGAAGCACTGGTTCGTATTCTGACAGAACCCAAGAATGCATTGGTTAAACAGTATGGCAAGATGTTTGAGATGGAAGGTGCAGATCTCGAATTTCGAGAAGATGCATTATGCTCTATTGCAAACAAAGCCATGGAAAGAAAAACCGGTGCACGTGGCCTGAGAACCATTCTGGAGCAGGTTTTGCTTGATACAATGTACGACTTGCCATCAATGGAAAACGTCAGCAAGGTTGTGATTGACGAAGCTGTGATCAAGGGTGAAGCCAAGCCTTATATGATTATTGAAGGTAATGATCAGCAGCGTGTTGCTTCCGATTGATATTACTGTACTAAAATTAATCACCACTCATTTCCTGATGCTAACAAGGACGTTAGCTATCAATATAATTATTTTACCTTCCGTATTGAAATGGCAATAGTTGGCCATATATCAAACATTAACTATAGTTAATATTAAGCTGTCCCTAAGAGACCTTATCCCAGGAGAGGGAATAAATAATGGATCAAGAAGAGAAAAAGTCAAAAGTCATCGATGGTCAAACGCTGGCCATGCCGGTATTACCATTGCGAGATGTGGTGGTATATCCACACATGGTTATTCCATTATTTGTTGGCCGTGAAAAGTCTATTCGTGCCCTTGAAGGTGCGATGGAGCTGGATAAGAAAATTCTGCTGGTATCACAAAAGAGCGCTGATGTAGATGATCCATCTGCGGAAGATATACATAGAGTAGGAACGGTCTCTACCATTCTGCAATTATTGAAATTGCCTGACGGTACCGTGAAGGTGCTGGTTGAAGGTGCCGAGCGTGCACAAGTACTGAGTTATGTTGCTAATGACGAGCATTTTTCTGCGCAGATCAAATTACTGGATTCGAGTGAGCAAACTGAAGAGCGCGAAGTTGAAGTATTAATGCGTTCCCTTATGACTCAGTTTGATCAATACGTCAAATTGAACAAAAAAATTCCACCTGAAATACTTACTTCGCTATCAGGTATTGATGAGCCGGGCCGACTCGTGGATACAATAGCTGCACACATGGTGCTCAAGCTGGAAGAAAAGCAAAAGATTCTGGAAATGATTGATATACAGGAGCGGTTGGAACACCTGTTGGTTCTGATCGAAGAAGAAATTGATATTCTACAGGTTGAGAAGCGAATTCGTTCGCGCATTAAACATCAGATGGAAAAGAGTCAGCGCGAATATTATCTGAATGAACAGATGAAGGCGATCCAGAAAGAACTGGGTGATATGGAGGATGCGCCAAACGAGCTTGAGGACTTATCCAGAAAAATTGAGAAGGCTCGTATGCCCAAAGACGCCAAGGAAAAATCGGTGTCTGAACTAAATAAACTCAAGCAGATGTCGCCGATGTCTGCGGAAGCAACGGTTGTCAGAAACTATATCGACGTGATGGTTAATGTGCCCTGGAGAAAGAAAACCAAGGTTCATCATGATTTGTCGGAAGCCCAGGATGTGCTTGATCAGGATCATTATGGTCTGGATAAGGTCAAGGAACGAATCCTTGAATATCTTGCCGTTCAGCAACGTGTGAAGAAGCTTAAAGGGCCTATATTGTGCCTGGTAGGTCCTCCCGGTGTTGGTAAGACATCCTTGGGACGTTCTATAGCCAAGGCAACCAATCGCAAATTCTCACGCATGTCACTCGGTGGTGTGCGGGATGAAGCAGAGATTCGTGGACACCGTCGTACGTATATAGGCTCTATGCCAGGCAAGATTGTACAAAACTTGTCCAAGGTAGGCGTGCGTAATCCACTATTCCTGTTAGATGAAATCGATAAAATGTCTATGGATTTCCGTGGTGATCCATCATCAGCTTTGCTGGAAGTACTGGATCCTGAACAAAATCATACTTTTGGTGACCATTACCTGGAAGTGGATTACGATTTGTCTGATGTTATGTTTGTGGCCACGTCCAATTCACTGAATATACCGGCTCCTTTGCTGGATAGGATGGAAGTGATTCGTATTCCCGGATACACAGAAGACGAGAAGGTTAATATTGCCAGTAAGTATTTGTTGAGCAAGCAGCTTGAGAATAATGGTTTGAAATCAGATGAACTTGATATCACTGAGGATGCGATCAGGGATATGGTCCGGTATTACACACGCGAAGCGGGTGTTCGAAATCTGGAACGTGAAATCTCAAAGGTTTGTCGAAAAGTTGTAAAGGAAGTTCTACTTAGCACAGATGATAAGAAGATGACTGTCACACCTGATAACCTGGACAAATATCTGGGAGTGAAACGTTTCAGGTTTGGTCTGGCTGAAGAGCAGGATCAGGTGGGTCAGGTAACTGGCCTTGCCTGGACCGAAGTGGGCGGTGAGTTGTTAACAATTGAAACCGCGCTAGTGCCTGGTAAAGGTAAGCTAATGCACACGGGACAATTGGGTGATGTTATGCAGGAGTCGATTCAGGCTGCCATGACAATCGTTCGTGGCCGTGCTGCAAGCCTGGGTATTGAAGATGAGTTTTACCAAAAAAATGATATACATATCCATGTTCCTGAAGGCGCAACACCTAAAGATGGTCCCAGTGCCGGTGTAGGTATGTGCACAGCACTGGTATCTGCTCTTACGCAAATACCAGTCAAGGCGACAGTCGCTATGACGGGAGAGATAACCTTACGTGGTGAAGTACTGCCAATAGGCGGGTTGAAAGAAAAACTCTTGGCTGCGCACAGAGGGGGGATCAAAACCGTTCTGATTCCGGAGGAAAATCGTCGAGACCTCGCAGATATTCCACAGAATATAAAGGAGCAGCTGGATATCATTCCTGTTCAATGGATAGATGATGTACTGGAAGTGGCATTGACACACATGCCATCTGCATTGCCATCGAAAGGTGGCAAACAACCTGCTGCAAAGGCTGAAGTCAGTAAGAAAGATATCCGCCCGCATTAATCCCTAAAATGAATATTTAATACTGTCTTGTTGCAAAGCAAGGCAGTATTAAGCATGTGGAAACTATTCGTATTGATAAAAAACAACAGCTTATTGCCGACTGTTAATTTAAAATTTGAATTGGGCTATCAGTCATGCTATATCGATTATTGTTAAAATAAATGTGATGTCAGTTGACACCTGTTGAGTCCACTTGGTATAAATTCTGTTAGAATACCAGAAGTTAATAAAATCCGGTTGTTTGGTTTGCTGCCGAAACAATTTTTCTGCCGATAGACGATAAAACTGGAAGAATAATCAATAAACATATAAATAGGAGTTTGTCATGAATAAATCAGAATTAATTGAAGCGGTTGCAGAATCAGCAGATCTATCTAAAGCAGATGCAACAAAAGCGGTTGATGGTGTCATTGAAGCGGTTACAAATTCATTGAAAAATGGAGATCAGGTTACCTTGGTTGGTTTTGGTACTTTCCTGGTAAGGGATAGAGCAGCACGCACAGGTCGTAACCCACGCACAGGTGCAGCCATTGAAATCGCGGCAGCAAAAGTTCCTGCTTTTAAAGCTGGTAAAGCGCTTAAAGATTCTGTAAACTAGCGCGCTCTTTGATCGGGTGTTTAGCTCAGCTGGGAGAGCATCGCCCTTACAAGGCGAGGGTCGGGGGTTCGATCCCCTCAACACCCACCAAATTGGAGCGGTAGTTCAGTTGGTTAGAATACCGGCCTGTCACGCCGGGGGTCGCGGGTTCGAGTCCCGTCCGCTCCGCCAATACAAAAGGCGCTTCTATTTTTTAGAAGCGCCTTTTTTTTATTTCAGGTATCATAAGCCAGAATTTCTGTCATATGCGGATAGCATATAATTTGCACAGCGTGTCAAAATAAACATAGTTAGGATGTCAGTATGTTAATGTCGATTCGAGACCGGGCCAGTGGTCTGTTTGCATGGGTCATTGTGATCCTTCTTATTATTCCATTCGCATTATGGGGTATCCAGGAATACCTTGGTGGTGGCAGTGCGATCAACGTTGCTGTCGTTAACGATCTTGAAATTACGCGCACAGCGCTCAATACGAAGGTTGATAGTGAATTACGTGGGAAAAAGGAACGACCTGAAGGCAAGCAGCTGGAAGCTTTCCGTAAACAGGTACTGAACAGTATGATCCAGGAGGAAGTCTTGTATCAGGCAGCTCTGGATAAAGGTTTCCGTATTAATGAAGCGCTCATCGCTCAGCAGATAAGACTTAATTCAGCCTTTCTGGTTGATGGTAAATTTGATCAGAGCCGATACGAAGACTTGTTGCGTTACAATGGTATGACGCCTTCGTCCTACCAGGCTATGCTCGCACGTGACATGATTACGCAGCAATATGTTGGCAGTATATTGCAAACCAGTTTTGTAACGCCTAGTGAGATAGATCGCCTGCTTGAATTGCAAGGGCGCAAACTGGATCTCGTATATATGGAAGTGCCATTTAAGGCTTATCTTGATACTGTAAAAATAAAAGACGAGCAAGTGAGTGCTTATTATAACGAGCGCAAACTCAATTTCATGACACGTGAAAAAATCAAGCTGGATTACCTGCTACTAACGTCAAAGGACATAGAGTCCGAGGTTAAATATACTGATAAACAGCTGCGTCAGTACTATGAAGACAATAAAGACAGTTTTGTTACTCCTGAACAAAGACAAATAGCGCATATATTATTTGAAGTGCCTGATGTCACAAAAGCAGATGATATTGCGAAGGCAGAAAAACAAGCAAACGATGTCTATAACATGCTTCAAAAAGGCGATGACTTTGCAGTACTGGCAAAGAAATATTCAGCTGATGCAGGTTCTGCTTCTCAAGGTGGCGATATTGGTATGCTGGAGGCAGGCGCGCTGGACAAGTCGTTTGACGAGGCAGCAGTCAAATTGAAGAAGGGAGAATTCAGCAAGCCTGTGAAGACAGCTTTTGGTTTTCATATTATCAAGGTACTGGATATCAAGGCAGGGACAAATAAGTCCTATGCCGACGTTAAACCTGATATCGAAGCCAGGTATAAAAAGCAACAAGCAGAGTCTTTGTTTTATGATCGTAAAGAAGCGTTGTATAACCTGACGTATGAAAACCCGGATAGCCTGGAAATCGCATCCCAGGAATTGGGTATCAAGATTAAAACCTCAGATTGGTTTACAAAAGCTGGATTATTACCAGGGTCTGCCATTGCTGATCCAAAAATACTCAGTGCTGCGTTTGAAGGTGATGTATTTGCCAGTGGTGATGTTGCAAAATCATTGAACAGTAAGCTGATTGAAATAAATTCTAAAGACAAGAAAGGTCTTCCCTCCGTTGTGGTCGTGCGCTTATCGGCCTATCAGGCTAGTCAGCAGCAGCCATTGGAGACAGTGAAGGCCGAAATTATTAAGACGCTGGCAACAAAAGCAGCCCGGAAACTAATGGATGCGGATGTGGCAGCCTACCTGAAACAGGCACAGAAACAAGGGTCGTTGGAAACCTTGGCCAAGGAAAAATCCTTAAGTTATAAAACACTGGGTTTTGTTGGACGATTGGGTAATAAACTGGATCCTATGATGTTGTCTGCAGCGTTCAAGGCACCGAAACCTGAAAAGGGTAAGGTGGTTTATGTCTCAGCGAATGGACGCAGTGGTGATGCTTATGTGGTTGCAATCAAAGGTATTGAAAAAGGTAAAGTTAGTAAAGATGATCCATCTCGACCATTTATGAGCCAGTTTATGCAACGTTTATTAAGTTCAACTGAATTGGCAGCGTTTGTTGAGGAACTCAAGGCGAAAGCTGATATTAAATTGTTTGAGACTCGATTAAGTAACGATGAAACTTAAACTACACTGGCAGATTCTTATTGCGTTGGTGCTGGCGGTTATCGCCGGGATCATGAGTGGTAAGGATGCAAGTGTATTTGGTGTTACTTTCTATTCCATGTTTGCTTTTACCGGTAAGCTGTTTCTCAATGCGTTGAAAATGATCATCGTGCCACTGGTATTTTCGTCAATCGTTGTCGGTATTGCGGGTATTGGTTCCTCTGGCGCATTGGGTCGCCTTGGCGGAAAAACCCTGCTGTATTATCTTGCTACCAGTTTATTCGCTATTCTGATTGGCCTGTTCATGGTTAATTTATTTACGCCGGGTATTATTAATGGTCAGCCTGCGAATGAAGTCATGGGCAAGCTTGACACAAGCGTTGTATCGGATGTTATGGCTCGTGTTGAAGGCAAGGGAGCTGGCGATCTGGCGGGTATATTCCTGCAATTGTTTCCACCTAATATCATTGAAGCTGCGAGTAGTAATGGTCAGTTGCTGGGGTTAATTGTATTTGCCTTGCTTATGGGATTTTTCATGTCCCGAATTGAGGAACCTTACGCCGAAGCACTGTATAACTTCTGGTCTGGTCTTAATCAGGTCATGATGAAGATCACTGACCTGATTATTAAGTTTGCACCGATTGGCGTATTTGGACTGGTTGCAAAAGTCGTTGCTGATACTGAAATGGATAAGTTGGATGAGTTGGCACAAACAGTGGGCGTGTTTTTCCTGACCGTAGTCGGCGCATTACTTTTTCATTTTCTGGTTACATTGCCGCTTATATTACGTTTCATAGCCGGTGTCAGTCCGATCAGGCATTACAAGGCCATGGCACCTGCCTTATTAACCGCATTTTCAACATCTTCATCAGCTTCGACCCTGCCATTAACAATGGAATGCGTTGAAAAGAATGCAGGTGTTTCCAATCGAACGACCAGCTTTGTACTGCCATTAGGTGCAACCGTCAATATGGATGGTACGGCATTGTATGAATGTGTTGCGGCCATGTTTATCGCTCAAGCTTATGGGCTTGATCTTCCGATTACCGTTCAGTTTACCGTTGTGCTGATTGCACTGCTGACATCGATCGGTGTTGCAGCTATTCCATCGGCCAGCCTGGTTGCTATTACTGTTATTCTTGCAGCAATTGGCTTACCAGCTGACGGTATTGCCATGATTATGGTGGTTGATCGAATTCTGGATATGTTCAGAACAGCAACCAATGTATTTAGTGATTCCTGTGGTGCTGTGGTGATTGGTAAGTTGCAGGGCGAAGAGGGTATCTTGAAAAGTTAGTAAATGTTTAAAAGTCATTCTTACAAAAAAAGACGCGATATTTTGCGTCTTTTTTTTTTGAATCTTTTTATCTTGCAGTTGAGTAGGTGTTATTCCTTGCTCACATCCGGAATGGCCATACCTATCGTACTATAACCCGCATCAACGTGGGTAATTTCACCTGTAATACCAGAAGCCAGATCAGAACACAGGAAAGCAGAGACATTACCGACTTCATCAATAGTTACATTTCTGCGTAGTGGGGCGATGCTTTCGGTGTGATCGAGCATTTTACGGAAATTGCTGATGCCAGCTGCAGCTAGTGTGCGAATAGGGCCGGCAGACACGGCATTGACACGAATGCCTTCCGGTCCGAGTGCTTGTGCCATGTATCTGACATTGGCTTCCAGGCTGGCTTTAGCCAATCCCATTACGTTGTAGTTGGTAATGGCTTTCTCGGCACCCAGGTAGCTTAATGTCAGTAACGCACCGTTGCGCCCTTGCATCATGTTACGGCCGGCCTTGGCCAGGGCTGCAAAGCTGTAGGAGCTGATATCATGGGCGATGGCGAAGCCTTGTCGTGTCACGCTATCGAGATAATCACCCTCGAGGTTTTCACGGGGTGCAAAGGCGACGGAATGGATAATGATATCAAGGTGATCCCAGTAGTCATCCAGATGTTCAAAAACAGCGTCAATCTGCGTATCATCACTGACATCGCATAACAGGGTTACCTCTGAGTCACACTGGGCGGCGAGTTTTTCTACTCTGTCCTGGAGTTTCTCGTTTTGATAGGTGAATGCCAGGTCGGCACCTTCACGGTGTAATGCCTGTGCTATGCCCCATGCGATTGAACGGTTGCTGGCACATCCAACAATTAGTGCGTTTTTGCCTTCCAGTATTCCCATAGTATTTTCTCGTGTTTATATCGGACTAATTCTGCTGATTGTAACAAAGCAAAAAACATTCGTCAGCAATGGATTTTGCTTCATTTTTCTGTAAAGTATCATTATATTGGGTGTTCAGGGAATATCATCCATGGGTATGGAGATATCGAAAGGATTTTCGGAGTTTAATGAACATTTCGTCTATGAATATGACAATAAAAATAATAATACTCGCCGGTATCAGCCTGGTATTATGTTCATGTACCGAGCGTTCATGGAATAATCCGTATCCGATCGAAGATGATAGCAGGAATATTGCCTATTCCTATTTTGATGAACGCCCTAAACACCTTGATCCGGTACGCTCCTACAGTGAAAATGAGTATGTTATTCATGGCCAGATTCACGAACCACCTTTGCAATATAATTATTTCAAACGCCCGTTTGAACTGGAGCCCCTGACAGCAGTACGTATGCCGGAATTGGCATTTGAAGATAAAAATGGCAAGCGCTTGCCAGATGATGCCCCTGATGGGGATATTGCCTACAGTGTTTATACTATCGAGATCAAACCCGGTATCCGCTATCAGCCCCACCCTGCATTTGCTAAAAACGATAATGGTGATTATTACTATCAATCGCTGAGTAGTGATGATCTGAAGTCCATTCAGGCGCTCTCCGACTTCAAGCAGACGGGTACACGGGAACTTGTGGCTGCAGACTACGTTTATGAAATCAAGCGCATGGCACACCCAGGATTGAGCTCGCCTATTTACAGTATCATGGCTGACTATATTGTTGGTTTGAAAGCGTATGCCGAGTTACTCAAACAGGAGTATAAAAAGCGGTCTGGAAACCAGACGGTAAATAGCTATCTGGATCTGCATGCCTATCCTCTGGCGGGTGTTAAAACGCTTGATCGCTATACCTATCAGATAAGAATTAAGGGAAAATACCCTCAGATCCTTTATTGGTTAGCGATGCCATTTTTTGCACCCATTCCAGATG
>Ga0316205_10003171_pt1 | contig 15937 bp, 15 predicted proteins | sample 3monthpyrite_MG_FD_204941 | JGI IMG/M metagenome (GOLD analysis project Ga0316205, IMG submission 204941) | Microbial mat bacterial communities from mineral coupon in-situ incubated in ocean water Damariscotta River, Maine, United States -... | ecosystem: Environmental > Aquatic > Marine >... | reverse complement strand
TTATAGAATTCTTTAACTCTATTAATATCTAATCCAATTTGATAACCATTTTCAACACCAATCATTGCAACTTTTTTACCAGATTTGTTGATTCTTTTAGCATCATTAGAAGTTAAAGCTAATTCAATTTTTTCAGGAGCAATTTCCTTTGTTAATTTATGTATTGCATTAAAACCGGCGATTGCTTTTTTATAAGCCTCATCATAACCTTCTATATCTAAACTTTCTTGTCCCGTATAAACGATAAACCAAGCAACGTCTAATCCTCCTTCTTCCATTTTTGGAAGGTTAACTTGGTTGTCAAGTTTTTGAGTATAATTAACACTATCAGTAAAGTTTTTAACATTAATATCAATATGACTATCGAGTGTTAAAACTTCATCATGTATTCTAGTTGCTTTGACTAATAATTCAGCATTTGTTAATTGCTCTTTTTTTGCTGTATTATTTTGATTATCACAAGCGTATAGAATAATAAAAGACAGAAATAATAGTTTGAATGTTTTCATAAAATAAAAGTTAAGTAATTTTCAATTTACAAAACTTTGATTAATATATATGTGCATGATTATACAGATACATTTTAAAGCAATTGTTTTTTATGTTTACCAAAAAGCCCATTAATTATTGGTAAATTATAATTATATTGCTAACACGTCAAAAATTAATCTATGATAGAATTAGCAGGTATTATAATTTTAGGAATTATTGCACAATGGTTTGCTTGGAAATTTAAAATGCCAGCAATATTACCTTTAATTTTAATTGGCTTGTTAGTTGGACCCTTTTCAACTTATCTTTCAGAAGATGGTACCAAATGGATAGAACCTGTATGGAATGGAGTGGAAGGCTTATTTCCAGGAGAGAAGCTATTTAATTTTGTTTCTTTATCTATAAGTATTATTCTTTTTGAAGGTGGTTTAACGTTAAAAAAAGATGAAATTTTGAATGTTGGTCCATCAATTGTTAAGTTAATTACTTTAGGTTCAATAGTTACTTTTTTAGGTGCTGGTATTGCTACTCATTTTATTTTCGATTTAACGTGGTCAATATCATTTCTATTTTCAGCTTTAATAATTGTAACTGGTCCAACAGTAATTGCGCCAATTTTAAGAAATATACCGCTTAAAAAAGATGTTTCAGCAGTTCTAAAATGGGAAGGTATTTTAATTGATCCAATTGGAGCATTAGTAGCCGTTTTAGTATTTGAATTTATTAGCGTTGAAGCTGGTTACGAATACACAAAAGATGCTTTAATAGAATTTGGTAAAATTGTGATTATTGGTCTTTCAATTGGTTTTACATCTGCTTATGCATTATTTTATGCGTTAAAATTTAAGTTAATTCCACACTATTTATTAAATGTTATAACATTAGCAAGCGTACTAGCTGTATTTGTTTTGTCAGATTTATTTGCACACGAATCCGGATTATTAGCTGTTGTTATTATGGGAATGGTACTTGGAAATATGAAAGTTAACGAATTAAAAGAAATATTATACTTTAAAGAATCAATAAGTATTTTACTAATATCAATCCTATTTATTTTGTTAGCTGCAAATATGAATATGGATGATATGCTTTTATTATACAGGTGGGAAACTTTAGCATTATTTTCAATTGTAGTTTTTGGATTAAGACCGTTAGGCGTATTTTTAAGTACAATTAATTCTGGTTTAAAATTAAATGAAAAACTATTTATAAGTTGGGTAGGACCAAGAGGAATTGTTGCAGCAGGAATAGCATCACTTTTTGGTTTAAAATTAATGATGAGTGGAGAACAGGATGCAGAATATATTACGCCGCTTGTTTTTATGGTAGTACTTGGAACGGTATTATTAAACGCAACAACAGCACGTTTATTTGCAAAAATAGCAGGTGTATTTTTAAAAACTTCCGATGGAATTATAATGATTGGAGCTTCTAATTTTGCACGATTAATAGCAACCTATTTAAAAAATAATAATAGAAGAGTAGTACTAATTGATAGTAATGAAAGTAATATAAAAAAGGCAAAATCTTTAGGTTTAGAAGCCATAGAAGGAAATATTTATGCTGATGATTTAATAGAAGATGTTGAATTAAGTGATATTGGCTTTTTACTTGCACTTACCGGAAGTGCTGCTGTGAATGAATTTGCACTTGAAAAATACACCTATATATTTGGTGAGCATGGTTCTTTTAGAATTATTTCTACAGATGAAATGAAAGAAGAAAGTTTTTCTCCAAATAATAATTTATTCACTCACAAAGATGATTTTATTAATTTAAGTGAAGTTGTTCGTGATTTTCCTTTGGTAAATGAAGTTGTAATAAGCACAAAAGAGAACTATGTTAATTTACTAAATGAAATTAACGAGGAAATACACGCAATTCCTTTATTTTTAAAAGATAATAATGGCGAAATTCATATTTTTTCATCTTTAAATGAATCTTTTAAGATTGAAAAAGGAAATACATTAATCTATATTGGTAAAACCATTGTTTAAAATTTTACATTCCTTACGAAAGTGAAGTAAAAGTGTTTATCAAGATTAAAGAACCTTTGCGAAAACTAAAGATAAATGAGATATACCAATCCAACCTATTTTTTTGATTATAAAACAACTAAAATTCAAAAACTAATAAATGAATTTAAAGTAAATACTTTAGATGATGTTCAGAAAACAAAATTAGTATACCTTAAAATTAGAGATGATTGGAGATACAATCCATATAATATTAGTTTTTCTAAAGAAAACTATAAGGCAAGTTATATTGCTAGTAAAAACGAAGGACATTGCATTGATAAATCTACATTATTGATTACTTGTTTAAGAGGTTTAAATATTCCTGCTAGAATTCAATTGGCTAAAGTTAAAAATCATATTGGAGTTGAACGATTTGTGGAAAAATATGGAACTAATGAAATTAGTCCTCACGGTATGGTTTCAGTTTTTTTAAATAATAAATGGATAAAACTATCACCGGCTTTTAATAAAGAATTATGTTTTAAATGTAATGTTGATCCACTAGATTTTGATGGTATTAATGATTCTATTTTTCAGGAATTTGATAAATCGGGTAAATCTTTTATGGAATATATTGAAGATTACGGGCATTTTGAAGATCTACCTTTAGAATTTATTTTTAATAATTTTAAAGAAAATTACCCAAATATTGTAAAAGGAAAAGAAGGTTTAACCGAAATTAGAGTTTGAACTACTTTATAAAAAAGAAAACCCATTAATTTAAATTAATGGGTTTTCTTTTCTATGTGATAATTTTATTTTTCGTTTTTCCAATATCGTGGATTAGTTTCTTCAGAAACCTGATTCCAATAATCTTGTGTTACTTTTTTTCCGTCAAACGTTTTTAGTTTGCGTTCAAACACCCAAATTGTTGGGTTAAAAACCATATCTGTAGTTCCAACTGAGTATAATTGAGGGTCTTCTTCAGATTTTCTTTTTTCTTCTTGAATTATTATTTCAAAGCCATTATGTTCTAATAATTTCTTTAAAAAATCTTTACGATTTTCGTCAATCTTTTTTTCAATAAAAGTTACTCTTGTGTCACCAATACTTCCAAATGTATGTTTTCCTGCTAATGCCATAAATTTTCTTAATTAAAAAGACTACTTAATTCATAAATATAATCGTATAGTGGGCTATATAATCCTAAAACTAAAATACCAACTACTGTAATTACTAATCCTAAACGCATATATAACTTGTTTTTGAAAAAAGGTATTGGGTTTTCACCTTTTCTTAAAAACATTGCTCTAACTACTAATAAATAATAATATAAAGAAATAGTTACGTTAACAACAGCTAAAAATACTAGTAAATAATACCCTTCACTTGCAGCCGCTGTAAATAAGAAAAACTTACCAAAGAAACCAGCAACAGGTGGAATACCTGCTAAAGAGAATAATGCTAATAACATTACTAAACTTAAGTTAGGGTTAGTTCTGTACAAGCCTTCATAATCACTCATATTTTCTTTACCAGTTTTTAAAGAAATTGCTTGAACAACACCAAACGCAGCTAAATTTGAAAAGATATAAATCATTACAAAATATACAACAGTAGTTGTTCCTAATTGCGACCCTGAAATAATACCAAGTAAAATAAAACCAGCTTGTGCAATTGATGAAAACGCTAAAAATCGTTTCATGTTTTCTTGGCGTAAAGCAAATAAGTTACCTATAAACATGGTTGCAATTGCAACTACATAAACTATATTTTCCCAAACGTGCATTAAAGGTTTAAAAATGGTAAATAGTAAAATCATTAGTATAAATACTGCAGCACCTTTTGAAATTACTGATAAGTAGGATGCAACACTAATTGGTGCGCCTTCATAAACATCAGCAGTCCAAAAGTGAAATGGAACTATAGAAATTTTGAATGATAAACCTGCAAAGAATAAAACAAAACCTAAAATAGTTAAGTTATTTGCAGAAATAACACCAATAATATCATGAAAAAATATTGAGCCAGAAGTAGCATACAATAATGAAACTCCAAATAATGAAATTCCTGAAGCTAAACCAGCTGATAAAATTAATTTAATACCAGATTCACTAGAAATTCTTTTAGAAGTTTCATAAGCCGCTAAAGCTGCAACAGGTAACGTTGATAACTCTAAACCTATATAAAACATTAGGAAATCTCCTGAGGAAATCATAAAATACATTCCTAAAAGCGAAGAAAATAGTAAGATAAAAAACTCTGTTCCTTTATTTTGTGTAACTATTTTTTCCTGAAGCCAATCTGCTGATTGAAGTAAAAGGATAAACACACCAATATTTAATACATTTTTAAAGAAATGTATTAAGTTGTTCGTTTGAAAAGAACCACCAAAAATACTACATTCACTTATTGCTAAAAATCCCACAACGGTATGTATACCAAATAAAAAGATAGCTAAGTGTACAATGCTACTTTTTTTATTTTTAGGAATAAATATTTCTGCTATTAGTAACAATAATATAATTGCTAGTAATATAATCTCTTGTCTCATTAATAAAAAACTACTAAAATCCATTTTAGCTATCTATTTTAATTTTATAATACTCCTTTAATAAAAGGATCTAAACTTGCCATAATCATGTCACTTAACCAAAGTGGCGCAACTCCAATTGCTATAATTGGAATTAGTAATAATAAAATACCTGTTTTTTCGTACCAAGTTGCTTTAGGTAAATCTTTAAAATCGTCATTAACAAGTGGTCCCATCATAATTTTACCAACTAATCTAAGAATATAAACTGCTGTTACAACTATAGATGATACTGCAAGTATGGTTAATACTCTGTTAAACATACTTGGGTTTTCAAAAGCTCCTACGAAAATATTCATCTCGGCAACAAAACCACTAAAACCAGGCAATCCTAAATAGGCTAAACCTGTAATTACATATATAGCTCCAATAAAAGGAAGAACTTTCATTAATCCACCTAATTTTTTTATGTCTCTAGTATTGGTTCTTCCGTAAATCATACCAATTAAAGCGAAAAACATTGCGGTTAATAATCCGTGAGATAATGATTGAATTATTGCACCGTTCCAAGCTGTTTTATTTAATGTTAATAAAGCAAACAACACTAAACCTAAGTGACTCACAGATGCATATGCATTTATATATTTTAAATCGGTTTGTCTAATTGCTCCAAAAGCACCATATACAACACCTATGGCTGCTAAAATGATAAAGAACGTATCCCAATGCATTGCTCCTTCAGGGAGTAAAAACATAGCGATTCTAAAAACTCCATAACCACCTAATTTCATTAATACACCTGCGTGTAACATAGAAACTGCTGTTGGTGCCGATGCGTGACCATCTGGCGACCAAGTATGAAAAGGGAATAAAGCTCCAAGAACTGCAAAACCAATAAATGTTAAAGGGAAAAATAATTTTTGAGCTTCAAAAGGGATATTAACTTGTGCTATCTCTAAAATGTTAAAAGTTAAAGCGCCACCATCTGCATTTGAATTGAAATAAATTCCTAAAACACCAACTAATAATACTGCTGAAGCTCCCATTAACATTAATGTAAGTTTCATAGCTGAGTATTCTTTTGGGCCACTTCCCCAAATACCTATTAATAAATACATCGGTATTACTGCTATTTCGTAAAATACGAACATTGTAAATAAGTCAATTGAAATAAAGAACCCATAAACTCCTGTTGCTAAAACTAACAATGAGATAAAAAATTCTTTTGGTAAATCAGGCATTTTCCAAGAAATAAATACACCTGCAAGTACAACTATAGAAGTTAATACTAATAGTGCTACAGAAATACCATCTACACCAATTGCATAGTGTATGTTAAATTGTTCAAACCAAACATAATCTTTGGTAAAAACCATAATGTTATCATTAATAGCTCGTTCTTTAAAATAAGCAATAACTAAATTTACTGCCATTCCTAGTTGAAACATACTTCCAACCATTGAAACTAAGCGCGCCTGTTTTAAACCTTTAGTAAAAACTAAAGCTAAAATTGTAAGTACAGGTACAACGACAAAGAGTGATAAAATATCCATATTAATTTGTTAGTTTGTCCATAAATAAATAAATACCAATGCTAAAATAACTACACCAGCAACAAATGATAATGCGTAATCTTGTACTTTACCAGACTGCATTCCTTTAATTTTTTTCGAAATAACTACTGTTTTATTTCCTATACCTTCCATAGTTCCATCAACTACTTTTTTGTCGAACCAAGCTATTGGAGCTGCAATAAGGTTAAAAATTATTTTTTTGGTAACGAATAAATAAACCTCATCAATATAAAATTTATCATAAGTCCATTTGTAAAATACTCCAAATGCATTAGCAAATTTTGAAGCTAGGTTGTTTTCTTTTTTGTAAAATACCCAAGCTAATGCAATACCAATTAGTCCAACAGTAACAGCTACTGCTGCTAAAGGATAATTTAAATGCATTTCAAAACCAACTCTATCGGCTGAAACATATTCACTAAATGGAATAAAACCTCCAACAAGACTAATAAATGCCAAAACCATTAAAGGAAAAGTCATTGATATTGGTGACTCGTGTGGTGCATGTTTATAGTTAGTTTCTTTCCCCCAGAAAATTCCAAAGTACAATCTAAACATATAAAATGCAGTTAATCCAGCTACTAAAACACTACTAATGTATATTAGCATATTGTTTTCAAATGCAGCCACTAAAATTTCATCTTTACTGAAAAAACCTGAAGTTAAAGGGAATCCTGCAATTGCTAAAGCTGCAATTAAGAATGTAATATTAGTTATTGGCATATATTTGCGTAAACCACCCATATCTTTTAAGTAATTACTATGTACTGCGTGTATAACTGAACCTGCAGCCAAGAATAGTAATGCTTTAAACATTGCGTGTGTAAACAAGTGAAACATAGATGCCATATAACCTAAACCATCATGACCTTCATATTTTGAAACCCCTAATGCTAACATCATATAACCAATTTGTGACATGGTTGAAAATGCAAGTACTCGTTTAATATCGGTTTGTGTTATTGCAATTATTGCAGCAATTAGTGAAGAAAAAGCTCCAACATAAGCAACAATATTTAATGCAAATCCATCTTCAACAAAATAAAACATTGGGAACAAACGGGCTACTAAATATACACCTGCCACAACCATAGTTGCTGCGTGAATTAAAGCAGAAACTGGTGTTGGACCTTCCATTGCATCTGGTAACCAAATATGTAATGGAAACATTGCTGATTTTCCTGCACCACCCATAAACATTAGTATTAATGCCCAAGTGATAACTGATAATCCCATAAATGAAGTTGAAGCCCAATTTAAAATAGCACTTCCTTCAGGGTTATTCAATGTTTCAAAATCGAATGTACCTGTATAATATCCTATAATTAAAATTCCAATTAAGAAACCTAAATCTGCAAAACGAGTAACAATAAATGCTTTTTTTGCTGCAGATACTGCTGAAGGTTTTGTGTAGTAATAACCAATTAATAAGAATGATGAGACTCCCACTAATTCCCAAAAAATATAAATTTGGAATAGGTTTGTTGCTAATACTAACCCAAACATTGAGAATGAGAATAATGATAGGAATGAGAAAAAACGTGTATAACCATCGTCTCCTTTCATATAACCTCTACTATAAATATGTACCATTAATGAAACTATTGAAACCACAATAAGCATCATTATAGATATTGGATCAATTAAAACACCCATATCTATATGTAAGGTGTCAGTAAAGTTCATCCAAGTTACTTTTTGAACAATTGCTTGGTAAGTTCCATCTACTTTTCCGTGAACGAAAAAGTATTGATAAGCGGTATAAAATGATAGTGCCGCTGAAGTTGATAAACCAGCAACACCAATATATCCAGAAACGGCTGGTTTAATTTTTTGATTAAAAATTCCTAAAAGTAAAAATACTGCTAGAGGAATTAACGGAATTAATATTGTATAACTTATATCCATATTTCTTAACTATTAATACTTCATAATTTCAGTGTCCTTAACTTCTACAGAGTTAATTTGTCTGTAAAGGTTAATTATTATTGCTATTGCTAAAGCTGTTTCGGCAGCTGCTACGGCTATAATAAAAATTGAGAAGAAAACTCCTTGTAACATATCTGGGTATAAATATTTGTTGATAATAACAAAATTTATAACAGTTGAATTTAAAATTAACTCAACAGACATTAAAATTGAAATCAGGTTTTTTCTTGTGATAAATCCGTAAACACCAATAAAAAATAGGATAGAGGTTACGGTTAGTATTTCGTATATGCTAATTCCGGCTATCATACTGTGTCATTTTTTTTGGTGGTTAGTTTTGTGCCTTTAGCTATTATAATTGCTCCAATCATTGAGGCTAATAATAGAATACTAATAACTTCAAACGGTAAAATAAATCCACCAGCTTCATAGCTTAATAATCCAAGCCCAATGTCTTCAGTTGTAGTGGTAATTGAATTTTCAACAACAGTAAACTCATGCGAGTAAATTGTTGTTAAAAACACACCAAGACCTAATAAACTTGCTATTCCAACTAAAATTCTTTTTGAAACTTTAGCAAGTTCTAATTCCATTTCTATATGATGTACTAACATTACTGAAAATATTAGTAGTACAATAACACCACCAGCGTATACTGTAAGTTGTATGGCTGCTAGGAAATTGTAATCAATTAAAAAATAAATTCCTGATATACCTATAAGTACGAATAGTAAATAAATAACTGATCTAAGCATTTTACGACTGGAAACAGACGCAATTGCAAATACAATTATAATGAATGCTAAAATGTAAAATATAATTTGTTCCATATCTCTAGTCTTCTATTCCTGCTTTAACTTTTGAACCAGGTTTGTTTAAAACTTTTGTCAAGTAACTTCTATCATATACAGAATTTTCGAAATTCTGAGCCCATAAAATAGCGTCGGTTGGACAAGCTTCAATACATAAACCACACATAGTACACATACCTAAATGGTAAATATGTTGGTCAATCATTTTTTTCTTTTTTCCAGTTTCAGGATCTACTTGACGATCCCAAATAATTTCGATTGACCCATTAGGACAAGCGATTTCACATTTCTGACAACCAGTGCAAGTATGTTCATTGTTTTCATCATGCGGCATTACTACTTCACCACGAAAACGGTCAAACATTTTTAACGTTTCTCTATTGTCAGGATATTGTTGCGTAATAGCGCCTTTTCTTGAGTTTAAAAAGTATTTTCCAGTAATGCTCATACCAGTTAGTAGCGTTTTTATACCTTTTGCTATATTTCCAAAATAACTCATAATTTCTATAATTGAATTGTTAAGTTAAGCCAAACAATTAAAGCCATTAATACTAAATTTAGTAAGTTTAAGGGCAATAAATACTTCCACTCTAACGTCAATATTTGATCAATTCTTAATCGAGGGAATGTCCATCTAAACCACATCATTAAAAATACGATTACCAATGTTTTTCCTACGAACCAAACTACACCAATCGCAGGAAATGCTTCAGCAATACCTAATGATGTTAGCCAAGATGGTTCTAACCACCCACCAAAAAATACAGTAGTTGCAATTGCGGCAATAATAAACATGTTTATAAATTCAGCTAAAAAGAAGTAAGCGAATTTCATTCCTGAATATTCTGTATGAAAACCTGCACCTAATTCTGATTCTGCTTCAATTAAATCAAAAGGTGCTCTGTTTGTTTCAGCAGTTCCTGCAATCATATAAATCATAAATGCAATTACCGCTGGAATATGTCCTTGAACAATTAACCAACCATTTTTTTGAACTTCAACAATTTCTGAAAGTTGTAAAGAGCCTGTAATTAAAACCATTGTTAGTAGCGATAGTCCAACAGATAATTCATAACTAATTGTTTGAACTCCACTACGCATTGCTCCAATTAAAGCAAATTTATTATTACTACTCCAACCACCTACTAAAATTCCAATAACACCAATTGATGATATTGCCATTAAGAATAAAACTCCAATGTTAATATCAAATGCTTGAAATTCTTGTGTAAATGGGAAAACAGCTAAAGCCATTAGTGCAGAAACAATAACAAAATAAGGTGCTAAATTGTATAAAAATTTATCAGCTTTTTCTGTTCCAGTTAATTCTTTTGAAACTAATTTTAAGGCATCGGCCATAGTTTGCAATAATCCCCACCATCCAACTCGGTTTGGTCCAATTCTTAATTGAAACCAAGCGGCAACTTTTCTTTCTAATAAAACAAGGTATAAACCAGCAACTGCAAAAACAGCTAAATACACTACTGCAATTAACACCATTTCTGTTATACTAGCTACACCTTCTGGCATAATACTAAAAAGCCATTCGTGAATATTTTTTGTGATACTTAATGATATATTCATTGTGTTTATTTTATCTGTCAATATCTGGTACTACAATATCTAATGTTGCCATAGATGCAACTAAATCTCCAATTTTACCTCCTACTGCAATATGATTTAGAAGTGATAAGTTTGAAAAGCCTGGAGAACGGAATTTTAATCGATAAGGATTTTTAGTTCCTGTACTTACAATGTAAACACCAAGTTCACCTCTGGCAGCTTCTACTTTTTGATAGAATTCTCCTTTTGGTAATTTAATTACAGCATTTGTAGCTACTTTATAATCGCCTTCAGGAATGTTATCAATTAATTGTTCAATTATTGACATTGATTCCCACATTTCTTGAACTCTAACTTCGTAACGTGCTAAACTATCACCTTCAGTTCTTAAAACTTCTTTAAAATTAACTTTGTCTAGTGCACTATATGCATGGTGTTTTCTAACATCACAAGAATATCCAGAACCACGTCCAACAGGACCAGAAGCTCCAAATGAAATTGCATCTTCTTTAGTTAAAATTCCAACACCTTTCATTCTTTTTTGAAAAATTACATTTCCAGTTAAAAGTCTGTCATATTCAGGTAATTTTGTTTTAAAATGAGCAATAAAATCTTTTACTCTTTTTACAAAATTTGGGTGAATGTCATACATTAATCCACCAGGAATATTGTAGTTCATTGTTAAACGAGCACCACAAGTTTCTTCAAAAATATCATTAATTAATTCTCTATCTCTAAATCCAAGAAAGTAAGTTGTTAATGCACCAACATCCATACCCATAACACCCCACCATAAAGTATGAGAGGCAATTCTGGTTAATTCACCAATAATAGTTCTTATTACTTTAACACGTTCTGGCACTTCAATTTCAAGGGCGTTTTCAACGGCTAAGCAAACAGCTTCATTATTAATGTGAGATGATAAATAATCCATTCTATCAGTTAAATGAACTATTTGTTGGTAACTATCACGTTCACACATTTTTTCGATAGAACGGTGAATATATCCTAAATCTGGTTCAACTTTTTTAATTATTTCACCATCTATGGTTAGTAATAAACGTAAAACACCATGCGTTGCAGGGTGTTGAGGTCCCATATTAATGAAATATTCTTCAGATTTAAAGTTATTATTTATAGTAGTTGTTTCCATATATACTTATTTAATAACCATATTAATTTCATCTACATAATCTTTTCTAAGCGGAAATCCATCCCAATCCTCAGTTAAAAAGAGTCTTTTTAAATTTGGGTGGTTATTGAATTTTATTCCGAAGAAATCAAATACTTCACGTTCGTGAAAATCTGCAGTAGACCAAAGGTTAGAAACTGTATCTAAAGTTGGATTTTCTCTATCTTCAGTTTTAACTTTTATAACTACAATATGTCTGTGTGTAGTAGATTCTAAATGGTAAACAACACCTAATTCTTTACCCCAATCGATACCACTTAAGCAAAACAAATAATCAAAATTTGTTTCGTTATCAGATTTTAATTGAGACATTAATTGGTGTAATTGTTCTGGTTGAACAGTTATATTTAAGAACTGAGAGCCTTCTTCTGTGAATTCTAATTCAGGAATCCAACTACTAATTAAATTTTGTAATGCTTCGTTAGTCATAACTTTCAGTTTTATTGTCCTTCATCAAATCCATCAATAGGATTTTCTTTATGCTTCATGTTTTCGGTTCTAATTTTTTCTTGAAGCATTAGCATACCTTCTAATAATGCTTCAGGACGAGGTGGGCAACCTGGAACGTAAACGTCTACAGGAATTACGTGATCTGCACCTTTAACTACTGAATATGTATTGTAAAAGAATGGTCCACCTGATATTGCACAAGCTCCCATTGCTATCACATATTTTGGCTCAGCCATTTGATCGTATAAACGACGTAAAACTGGTGCCATTTTGTTTACAATAGTACCTGCAATAATTATTAAATCGGCTTGTCTTGGGGAAGGTCTTGCAACCTCAAATCCAAATCGTGAATAATCGTGACGAGCTGCACCTGTTTGCATCATTTCAATTGCACAGCAACTAGTACCAAAATAAAGAGACCAAAGTGAATTTGATCTTCCCCAGTTAACTATTTTATCTAATGAAGTAACAATTACGTTTGCTCCATTTCCAGCAGGAATTACTTTACCTGGGAAATCTTTTGGGATTACCGGAGTTCTTCCGTCATCTCCAAGTTCACTAATGAATGATTTTTTATCTAGTCCCATTTTAATGCTTCTTTTTTCCAAGCGTATGCTAAACCTAAACCTAAAATCACAAGAAATATCATAACTTCAATAAAAGCAACAGCTCCAACACCTTTAAACACTACAGCCCAAGGAATTAAAAATGCTACCTCAACATCAAAAATTAAGAATAATATTGCAAATAAATAATAGCCAACTTTAAATTGAACCCAAGTTGGGCCAATAGTTGTCATACCACTTTCGTAAGGTTCACGCTTTTGTGGATTGTCTGATTTGTGTGAAATTAAATTCGATAAAAAGTTTGCTCCTGCAACTAAAATTACTCCTGCAAGTAGAAATACAATAATGGCTTCTGATCCCATTCTTAATACACTTTTTTATTAGATGGTAAAATTAAATGAATTCTATTAACTGTTAACTGATATAAATCAGCAAAAGATGTAATTTTTATTACTTAACTTCATACGTTTCTCCTGCAAAAAATAAGTCGTCAGTTTTTTTGAATTTTGAGTTTGCTTTTACTTGCTTAGTTAATGCATCTTCACGTTCTTCAAGTGTAACATCATCAAAACTTCTAATGATACCTGTTGCTATTGGATATTCCAATCTAACTAACATTTGGTGTAGTGTTGGATCTTGTTCTTTAGCATTGTGCACTAATAAATCTTCTTGAGTAATACCGTTTTCACCAATTGTAACAACCTCTAATTTAAGTCCGTTAAGAATTATACCTTTATTACGTTCTTTACCAAAAATCATTGGTTTTCCGTGTTCAAGGAATATTTGCATATCCTCTTTTACTTTTTTATCGGTAAATTTGGTAAAACATCCATCATTAAATATTACACAATTTTGTAATACTTCAACCAATGAAGTTCCTTTAAATTTATGTGCATCAATAAAAATTTGTGACATTTGCTTAGGAACATTACCACCAATTCTAGCAAAGAAACGTGCCCCAGCACCTAATGCTAATTCACCAGGAGCAAATGGAGGTTGTGTATTTCCGTAAGGAGATGATTTTGTTTTTTGACCAACTAATGATGTTGGCGAAAATTGACCTTTTGTTAAACCATAAATTTCATTATTAAATAATATGATATTTAAATCAAGGTTTCTACGTAACACATGAATAAAATGATTTCCACCAATTGCCATTGCATCACCATCACCTGTAGTTATCCAAACACTTAAATCTGGATTTGCTAATTTAACACCAGAAGCAATTCCTGGAGCTCTACCATGTATAGTATGCATTCCATAAGTATTCATATAATAAGGGAAACGAGATGAACATCCAATTCCTGATATAAATACTACGTCTTCTTTTTTCACACCCATTTCAGGAAGTGCTTTTTGCATAGAACGTAAAATAACGTAGTCATCACAACCAGGGCACCATCTTACTTCCTGATCACTTGCAAAATCTTTAAATGTATATTTTTGTTTTGTAGTTGCTTCCATAATTAATCTACTAATTTTTTAAACTCTGCTATTAGTTCATTGTTCCCAAATGGTAACCCTTGTATTTTATTAAATTGTGAAATATCCAATCCGTTAAAGTTAATTTTTAAAACCTTAGCAAATTGACCGTCATTTAACTCACAAACTATAATTTTTTTGAATCTTTTTAATAATTCTTCCGTATTTTTTGGAAGTGGATTGATATAGTTAAAATGTGCAAAACCAATGTTTTTATACCCTTCATCATTAATTAATTTTACTGCTGAATGTAATGAACCATAAGTTCCACCCCAACCAATAACAAGTAAATCTCCTGAATCAGCAAATTCTGATTTAATATCAGGTATATAGTTTTGAACTCGTTTAATTTTTTCTGCTCTAGTTTTTGTCATTTTCTCATGATTTTCAGGATCGTGAGAAACGTTACCCGTAATACCATCTTTTTCTAAACCACCAACTCTGTGTTCTAAACCTGGAGTTCCTGGGATTCCCCAATGACGAGCTAAAGTTTCTTCATCTCTATCATAAGGATGCCAATTTTCAACAGCTTCTTTAGTAAGGTTATTTTTAATTTCAGGTAAATCATCAACACTTTGAATTTTCCAAGGTGCAGATCCATTTGCAATGTAACCATCAGTTAATAAAACAACTGGTGTCATATGTTCCAAAGCTAATTTTGATGCTTCAAAAGCATAGTCAAAACAGTCAGCTGGTGTACTTGCTGCAATTACAATTACAGGGCTTTCACCATTTCTACCATACATAGCTTGTAATAAATCTGATTGTTCAGTTTTTGTAGGTAAACCAGTTGATGGACCACCACGTTGAACATTTACTACAACTAAAGGTAATTCCATAATCATAGCTAAACCTAAAGCTTCACCTTTTAATGCTAAACCTGGACCCGATGTTGTTGTGATAGCTAAATCTCCTGCAAATGAAGCTCCAATAGCAGATGCTATACCTGCAATTTCATCTTCAGCCTGAAAAGCTTTAACTCCAAAGTGTTTGTGTTTTACTAATTCATGTAAAATATCTGTAGCAGGTGTAATAGGATAAGAACCTAAAAATAATTCGAATCCAGATTTTTCAGCTGCTGCTAAAAATCCCCAAGCTGTAGCTGTGTTACCCATAATAACTCTATAAGTACCACTTTCCATTTTAGCAGGAGAAATTGTATATGCATTTGGAATTAATTCTAATGTTTCAGCAAAATAATAACCTGAATTTAAAACTTTAGTATTTGCTTCAATTAAATGAGGTTTTGTTCTGAACTTTTTATTAAAAAAATCAATAGTATGTTCTTTTTCTCTTCCGTACATCCAATAAACCATACCAAGAGCAAACATATTTTTACTTCGAGTAATAGATTTATTATCTAACCCTTCAACTTCTTTTAATGCT